>Ga0123356_10001792_pt1 | contig 23430 bp, 22 predicted proteins | sample TergutEmb28metaG_2_FD_92546 | JGI IMG/M metagenome (GOLD analysis project Ga0123356, IMG submission 92546) | Embiratermes neotenicus P3 segment gut microbial communities from Petit-Saut dam, French Guiana - Emb289 P3 | ecosystem: Host-associated > Arthropoda: Insects > Digestive system > Gut ...
GATGACCGCGGAGGTAACGCTGCCGTTTGGGAGAACGCTTCTCTTTGAGGCGGGATCTACCCAGGACCCGGACAACTCCGAGCAAGTCATTGCCGATCTGGATCAGGGTGGCCTGGGCCTTCCGGATCGCGATTACTACACAAAGGAAGACGCTAAATCGAAAGAGATTCGCGAGAGATATGTTCAGCATGTGCGGAAGGTATTCGAGCTCCTCGGGGACGAGCAGGAAGTTGCGAAGAACAATGCCGATACCGTCATGCGAATCGAAACCGCGCTGGCCAAGGCCTCATGGACGCAGGTGGAACGACGCAATCCTTATAACCTGAAGAACAAGCTGAAGATGGGAGAGCTTGATCAGCTTGTACCGAATTTTGACTGGGCAACCTTTTACCGCACGGCACGCTATCCGCAGTTAGGGATGGTCAACGTCGAGTCGCCGAAGTTTTATAAGCAACTGAACGAATCACTCCTGAAAGAGCCAATCGACGACTGGAAGACATATTTCCGTTTTCATGTAGTCGACTCGTACTCGCCGTTTCTCTCTCAGCCCTTTGTGGATGAGAACTTTAGCTTTTACCGCGCGTATCTGCGGGGAGCGAAGGAGCAACAGCCGCGCTGGCGACGCTGCGTGCAATACACCGACTACAACCTGAGCGAGGCGCTCGGGCAAGCCTACGTGAGCAAGGTTTTTTCGCCGCAGCTTAAAGCCGACGCGCTGGAGATGGTTAACCGCATCGAGGAAGCGATGCGGGAGCGGATCGAGCAGCTGGATTGGATGAGTCCGGAAACCAAGAAGCAAGCGCTCGTGAAGTTGGAGGGAATTCGCAACAAGATTGGATATCCCGACAGATGGCGCGACTACAGTTCGATACAGCTCTTGCCGGATGATTTCGCCGGCAATATAGAGCGAGCAGGGGCGTTCGAGGTGCAACGACAGATAAACAAAATTGGCCGGCCAGTGGACCACGGCGAATGGCAAATATCAGCTGCGACGGTGGACGCTTATTACAATCCGCAGATGAACGATATTAACTTTCCGGCCGGTGTCATGCAGCCGCCGCTTTATGATCCCAAGATGGACGACGCGCCAAACTACGGGGATACCGGCGGCACTATCGGGCACGAACTTACGCACGGTTTTGACGATGAGGGCAGCCAGTTTGATGCGAAGGGCAATTTGAAAGATTGGTGGACAAAGCTAGACCGCGAGAAATTCGAGACTCGGACGAAGTGCGTGGAGGACCAATATTCGTCGTACGTCTCTGTGGCGGATGTTCATCTTAATGGGAAGCTGACGTTGGGTGAAAATGTGGCCGATCTAGGCGGTGAAATTCTGGCTTACATGGCTTGGCAGAGTAAGACGAACGGCATGAATCTGCAACCGATCGAAGGTTTGACGCCAGAGCAGCGGTTTTTCATCGGCTTCGCGCAGTGGGATTGCGCCAATGAACGTCCGGATGATTTGCGGGTAAGGGCGGCGACGGATCCCCATTCGCCAGCGAAATACCGCATTAACGGCGTAGTCGTAAACATGCCCGAATTTGGTAAGGCATTCGGCTGTAAATCGGGTCAACCCATGGTACGGCCGTCGGATCAAATGTGCAAAGTGTGGTGAAGGCCAAGTGGTTTTGGCCCTCGGGCGCAACCCAAGTTCCGGGTGAGCTTAGGGCGCGTGAGAGGTTCAACTTGGTGTCCCCAACGCAAGAAACTCGTTCTCATTGTGCTTTAAGACGCGGCCCCCCAGGCCCCAACGGGCGGATCGGTGGATCTCCTGCAGCAACACGACGGCTGTGCCGCCCCCCGCGCAGGTTCCGCCGCCCTCCAGCGCTCCCTGAAAGCGTCGGGTGTTAATCGCGTGTCGGCGCTGGCTCCGTGAGGCTGATTAGGCGAATCCCGGGGGTTGGCCAAGCTCTTTTAGACACAACCCAACCGAGATCTGGTTCCGACTTGCATCGTGCATGGCTCGCCAGAGCAGTCACCGGCGAGCCGAAATCAGGTTGATGCTGCCTGTTTTCGGACACCCCAGTCCACAGACGGGCAGTTTTTCTTCGATACGTTTAAAACCGCGTTGCAGCCACAGTATTTCCCCGGTCTAGCAGTGGAACCTTGGATGCAGTCAGTCTCTTAGACTTCGAGTGTGAGGTGGAAGAACATGAAGAGAACCGAGCGAATGCGCCAGCCGGTCGCAGGTCCGCTGGGAGAACCGGACCTCAAACAGCAGATGGAGAAAGGCTGGAAGCTGGTAGCCATCGAGTGGGAACGGGAAATTGAGACTGCCGACAACCCGCTGCCATCCGATGTGCCTTTTGGTCTACAGATTGCGCCGGAGTCGGGGCAACTGGAAGAGAACCCTGCAGAGCGGGAAATCCTGTTGCAGCTTATGGAACTCCTAGTTCGGGAAGGTTCGTACTCGCAAATCGCCAAGGAAATCAATGCTCGCGGGTTCCGCACCCGCCAAGGAGCAAAGTGGAGTTCGATATCTGTTTTCGAGATGCTGCCGCGGCTGATCGAAGTCGCCCCTAACCTGTTTCAAAGTTCGGAGTGGGAGAAGCGAAAGCAGGTCTCGCAGATGATGGGTTGACGTCCTTCTCCCCAACCCAACGGCGTGCAAGTCGGACGAGCTTTTGCCGTCCGCCATTTCCACCCTGTCCGGTCTTTTTTCCCTTGAACGCAAAAGCCCGCGGCCGCTTCGAACCGGTGAGAGGGCGTTTCCGGAAGTCAGACTGCAAAGCGCTACCCGGCGCTGAAAAACTGGAAAACCCGTTCCAGAAGGCGCTTGAAAGAAAGACGCCTAAATCAGGAAGAAGCTCTTTGCAATACTTCTGCTGTGTCGATCACCGTGGCGAACTCCTGGTGCAGGTCGCTGAGCGCCGCGCCATGTACTGCCTCGGCAGGACGCAACGTACCGTCTAGGGCGGGCCGGGCGAAGGCGGCAGTCGCATCGGAGACCACGAAGGTTATGAAGCCGAGATTCCCAGCCATCCGAGCCGTCGTGGATACACAGTGGTTTGTCGTCAGTCCCACGATGACCAGCGTGCCGATATCATCCTGGCGCAACTCTCTTTCCAGATTCGTTCCGATAAAGGCGCTGTTTACATGCTTACGGTAGACAGGCTCGGCAGGCTTGGGAACTGCGACCGACTGAAACGCATTGCCTGGAGATTCCGGGCGCAAGAGACTGTTCGGTTCCACCGAATCATGAACAACGTGCCGTATTGGCCGCCCACTGTTTCGCCAGGCAGCGAGCAAGCGCGCGATATTGGATTCTGCTTCGGGATGGTTGCGCTCGCCCCAACTGGGATCCAGAAATGCCTGCTGTACATCGATCACAATCAGGGCGGTGGATTGCGGCAATGTCCTCATAGAAATCTCCGGTGCGGATCTTGTTCATCGGGTGCACGCGTTTGCAATTCCTGGCGGTGAGATTATTACCCTTCCTGAATCCATCACCCACGGTCGGTGACAATTCTGCCGACCTCGGGGCCGAACCAGGCAAAAACACCGCTCATGAGTCTGCTAACTCAATCGGTAGACACCCGCTGAAGCTCATACATTCTCGCGAATACGCTGTGGTTGCGTAGTAGCTCCTCAGGCCTGCCAATTTCAACGACACGCCCGGCCCGGAGCACAATCACTTGCTCTGCACCCATAACGGTAGATATGCGGTGGGCTACAACCACCACGGTATGACGTTTAGACAATCGATCCAGCGCTCCGGTGATTGCTCGCTCCGTCACACTGTCAAGCTCGCTAGTGGCTTCGTCCAACAGCAAAATATCTGGATCACGGAGCAGGGCTCGTGCCAATGCGATTCGTTGCTTCTGCCCCCCCGACAACTGGGCGCCTTGGTCCCCTACCCCGGTAGCAAACCCGTTCGGTAAATTCGATATGAACTCCAGAGCCTCGGCGGCACGACACGCACTGACGATTTCGTCGAAGGTCGCATTGAGCCTGCCGTACTGAATGTTTTCAAGTACGGTTGTCCGAAACAAATGCATGTTCTGCCCCGTCAAGGCCACCTTTCGTCGCCAGTCTTCCATCCGCAGTTCGCGCAAACCAACTCCGTCTACAATGATCTGACCTTCCGCGGGATCATAGAACCGGGCAAGCAGGTGAAGGAGTGTGGTTTTGCCGGCACCGGAGGGACCGACAATCGCCGTCATCGTTCCTTTCGGGATGGTAAAACTCACCTGACAAAGTACGTCATGGGTACAATCCTGATACCGGAAGCTGACCCCCAGAAACCGTATTCCTTGTTGTAAGCCGGCGAAGCTGGTGGTGCCTGATTTGACGTATGGCTTATCTGTCTTATCCAGCAGCCTTGACACGTTTTCAATTGCCGGTAGCAACGCCGAAAGCTGAACCCGTGATTGATCGATCAAATGCAAGTAGGGCTGGAGGCGGGAAAGGATAAGCAGGAAGACCACGGATGCCGATAGGGGGATTCCGTCGCGAAACGACAGCAGGAGAACCGACATCAGCAGCACGGCGTAAAGAAACTCCGAAATCGGCTGCGTGGATCCGGCCGCTATCTCCAGTGCTACACTGCCGTGTCGCACGGCGTCCGAAGACAGGCTAAACCGGCGCCGATACTCCCCTTCCAGGGCAAAAGCCTTGATCACCATTATCCCTGAGGCCGCATTCCAGATTCGTTCGTAAAGCGTAGCGGACTTGGCGACGTTCTCCTCCCCAAGTCTATGAGCGTACCCGGTGAGCAACCTGACGATCACAGAGACGACAAGCACCCCGAGACCGACGTACACGGACAAGCGCCAAGACCATGCCAGGAGAACAAGAATCAGGACAGCCACAACCGTCACATAGGTAAGGAGCGACAAACTGACCGACACCGCCTCCACCAAACGTGACGCTTCATTACCAAGGCTATCCAGCAGCTTGCCGGTACCATTGTACATCCAGAAGCTGTAACTCACGTCAGTCAGCTGCGTGAAAATCTGCACACGGGTACGCTGCCCGATGGTGCCGGCTATTTTTGCCTTTAAAACAGTGCCGATTACCATCAGGCAACTCTTAAAACCAATGAAAGCGACGATGAGGATGGCGAGGATCGCCAACCGCCATTGCACCTGAACGGTCGGGATAATCGCGTTTACCGCTGTTGAAAGCCGGCCTTCGGACGTAGCTTCCCCGGCGGTGACCGTCTGGACTAGTGGGGCAAACATTGCCAGCCCAAAGCCTTCGGCCAGAGAGGAGAATGCACCCAGCACAACAACGATAATGAGGGCGAAACCATGCCGTCTCAAATAGGGCCACAGGCGTGCGACAGCGGTAAGCTCGTATTTCACTTAAAGACGCCTGAGATTGAGGACCATAAAAGGGGCGGGGAGGATCTCTCCCCCGGGATGTGCTTGGTTTTTTCGGCGATCCCGAGCGAGCGACCAACCGGCTCTCGATATTGGCAACGCCTGGGTAAGCACTTGAGCCTCGCGCCAAGCTGCGTCGGAAGACCCTTTACCGTAACCAGCATCATGGCGCCGTCCCCAGCATTCAACCATTTGTCTTCAGGGGTTCAATAAAGATGTCCATACGTGTCCGTCCCCGCCCACCGCAGCGATTATGGTTCTCTGTGAGATGCTAATGCGATCCGGCACATCTGAGTCAAATGGAATATGTCTCATGATGACACTACATCGAATCACGGGCCGGGTTGTAAGCTGAGGTTTTGGCAATCCGGTTGTAGACCAACCCGATCGCAACCCCTAGGATACAACCAAGAAGGAACATATAGAAAAATCCTACGATGCTGCCGACGAAAGTCACCCGGTATCCCGGGAAGAATACGCACAGCAGTGCGAGACGGGCGCCAAGGTGGCGGCTCCCCTTTAGAATAAGGCAATTAGTAGCGAGAAAGAGCAATCCGCCCAACAGGACGCCCAGTAAGATTCCAAGAAGCGTACCATTCAGCACAATTACTGCCCGTTCAATCTGCTCCGGCTTGGAATTCACGCGTACTCCTAACTCGCGTTTAGCGCCATCAAAAGGCCGAGAGTTGCTTCGACAATATCGGCATCCGAGGCAAGGATGCAGCAGCTCTTACCGATTGACGCGCGTCCTTAACGCATTCATGCAGACTGTTAATACCTGGGCTTCCGGGGCAGCTGAGATTCATCTCATTATCACAGTCATCTTTTTGAAAAGTTTGGTCGGCACCGCGAACAATCGAGAGCATAGCAACGTATCGGCTGCTACAACGATAAATGTTAGTCCGCTGTATAGGTAATAGGCCCAGTGCACAACGACGGCCCTAGCGGCGAATAAAGGCCCTCGCTTTCGCAAGAAGAACCGGTACACATCACAATTCAGGACGAGAAGCAGCGCACAAGTAACGATCCCAGCAACAATAGCTGACGACGACAGATGTCGGCGTACGCTGTCGAATATCCAAAGTGATAAAGCTATTGCCCCCAACATTCCTATCAGTACGGCGCTGATGCGGGAACGGTACGTTAGGTTCAAATCGCGTGGTAGTTGTCGCGACTTTAGAATGAGGCGGCTCCAAGGAACGGCTCGGCCGAAGATGTCCGAACGCAACAAACTTGACACGGTCCAATGTTTGAGATGTTTCACAGTCAGCCGCTTTTCCAGCCGTATGAGATAGCCGCGCGAGCTAAGTGCGAGCCCGAGCGCGATGTCCTCGACAGAAGGGGTGGTGTAGGTAGTTTCGTCGAATCCGCCGACCGACTGAAATATCCGCTTGCGCAGCGCTCCGCAGCCGGCCCAGAACGTACTGGCCTGCTCCGCGGACGATTGGTGCACGTAGTGGTGCATGAGGTTCTTATATTGTGAGATAAACGTGCTGCATGCAGGCTCGTCGTCATAGGATCCAAACATGGCCGCCAGGCTCGGATTCCGGGCGAAGGCCTCGGCCACGATTCCAAGCCCTTCCGGAGGGAGGACGACATCTGCATCGATGAACGCGAGGATTCCCCCCCTGGCGTGCTTGGCTCCGAAATTTCTAGCTCCGGCGGGGCCTATTTTCCGGGGTGTTTTCAAGAAGTGCACTCCAAACTTCCTGACGATCTGCGGAGTGGCGTCGGTGGAGCAGTCATCCACCACCAGGACTTCGAATTTCGGATACGTCGAAAGCGTTAGAGCCTCCAAGCAGCGTCCGATTACCAGAAGTCCATTATGTACGGGCACAATGACAGAGATCAGTACGTCCTGTTCAGGATGCACCTGATGCGCCCTGCAAGTGACATCGATCTGGGCATTCGAAAGCATCATGCGTCCAGTGATGAAAGCCAATTTGATCTAAAATGCGGCGGCCCGCAAATATTCATCCAAAATACCGTCTGGCGCAGCGCTTTCCAGTCGCGTCCCAGCCCGGCATAGATAAACGGAAGAAAGAAGACCACCTGCTTGGTCCAAATGGCTATCGCAGCCAGGATCCCGAACCCCAAGCGTCTTCGGCTGAACATGTCTCGCACCGGTACGATAAACACCAGCGAGGCCAGCACGAGAAGCAATGCAGGAATCTCTAGCATGACCAGATTCGATAGTTCCCGCGTCGTACCCAGCGTGAAAAATGAGCTAAGTGTCTGGCGAAACGCGCCGAGCTTGGCCATTGCGCTACCTGCAGCCATCAACTGCCTCTGTAAGAATCAGTGTTAGGCTCAGCGTCACGATCAACGCTGCCACAACGTGAATCGATGCATTACGTGCGTTATGGGTGAAGTCTCCGATTCCCCAGGCAAGGGCGGTTAGGAATGCCACTGAACCATGGGGCATCATCAATCTCGATCGCTGATTCGGCGCTTTGTTTTTCGGTGTTACCACATAGCCGAACGGCTGGTTGCGCAGTACCAGCCAAAACGCCTTCCAAATGAACGGCCATTTCGCCAGCCTGAGCAGCCCGGCCCGCCAGTGCACGCCGGCCTCTTTTTCCGGCTGGAGATAGAAGCGTTGCCGGAAAAGATCGGATGCAATCAGCACTGTCAGCAGGATGGCCAAGTGTGGGGTGGCGAGATGGTCATACGTCTTGCGGCCAACACCAGCACTCAACAACACCCAAAACCAGAGCAGGGCACCGGCACCCATCAATGCATCTTGCATATAGCCAAATCCCTGCAACCATTCCATCGGGCTCCGACTCCAGAATGGATCTGCAGATGCAAGCAGACGCCGGACCTTGATGTCTAGTACCGATCGCGCCCAGCGGATCTGTTGGTTCAGGTATCCAGACCAATCTTCGGGTGCGAGCCCAGTGGCCAGCACCTCAGGAACATAGACTCCCTGCCAGCCGTGTCTTCTGTAATGAACGGTCTGCAACAGATCCTCTGCGGTATGGTCGGGAAACCCGCCATATTCCTTCAAGGCCGAGAGCCTGTGCGCGCTGTGGCATCCGGTCAGGACCGGCTGGCCCATTCCGTAGCTCGCCATCTCCGTTGCCGAGTAGTATGCGTAGGTCTCCTCAGCCGCCCCTCGTGCTACTAAGCTCGCATCTTGGTTTCGGTAAACCTGCGGCGCCTGAGCGTATGCTATTTGCGGGTCTTCGAAGTAGCCTAGTACCGCGCTCGCGTATCCCGAAATTGGTACATGATCCGCATCGAAGGCAAAGAGAATGTCATAATTCTGAAAGCCGACTTCGTGTAGCCACGCATTGTAGTTGCCGTGCTTTGTGCGTGATGCGAAGCGGCCGGACTCCGTCTGGTAGACGACCCTGCGATGCCGACTGAAGTGGCGTGCCCCAAGGCAACGGCACAACTCTCGCATCTCCGCGCTATCGCCCTCATCCAGCAGCCAAGTATCGTGCACACAGTCCAAGGACACCAGGGCCTTCAGCGTAGCCGCTATCATCTCGCGCGGCTCCACATCCGCAACACATGTCGTCACCGCTGCCACCCGAAAGTGTTTCCGGGGCTTTATGGTCACCGGGCGTCTCATGGCTGGCAATCCTGCCCAACGAAGATGGTTCCCTATGACTCCCGTCCCTAACAGGAAAGTAGCAGCCAGGAACATCGGCGCTTCACCATGCCACCACTCAACCGGCAAAAGCCAGTGCACTAGAAACCAAACCACAACAGATACGCGTAGCACAGAAAGTACGGCAAAAAGCAGAAGGTCGTTCGAAGTGAATACTTCGCGACTGAATACCGTCTGCCGCGCGGCATCCTCATCTATGTAGGCCCTAACATTCATTGCTTCAATATCGCCGAAATCGCTATGTGGCCTGTGTATATGATTTTGAGGCCCGGAGATGCCGACGTCGATAACAAAGAAACCGATAGCTAAGGCCTCCTGCAGCGGCCCGCTGTAACAGCCTATGTATAAGGTGATACTGTGCTCTGCGCAATCATCACTCCAGTAATTGCCCCACCGCCACAACCCGTCAGAGCGTCTTGAAATGCTCAGACTTCCGAAGGGCTACATCGAGACGTCAGAGCGCCACTGCCTTGCTTCGCATGGGTATCAATAGACGGGGCGCTATGGCCCTGTCGGATTCTCCTTCCATCGTGGTTTCCTGTAGAGTCCACCTGCAACGCCCGCGGGTTCTTATGCTCATGGCTCCCCTCGTGGTAGTCGGGCTCAGCATTGATGGACCAGAGGTTGTATTGTGCACCGAGAATGTTCTTGGCAGCGCACTGCGCTGTCATCATCGAATGATCCTGGTTGTTATACTTGTGCATCCCGTTGCGACCCACTAGCTGCAAGTTCGGCGAGCACTCCTCCAGGTAGCCGCGAATCGCGGCCACCTGCTTTGCCCACCCGCTGTCGTACATGGGATACGCTCGCGGCATTCGAACCACCGTTCCGTCCTCTATTTCTTCGGGTCTCGCCAGCCCAAGCTGCGCGATTTCGCATTTGGCCAACTCGATCAAATCCCGGTCCGAACTTGCCCAGAGATCGTCGTTTTCGAAGACGAAATACTCCATGCCTAGGCAGGTCTTGCTCAGGTCAGGCACCATGTCCGGCGACCAATTCTTGAAGTTTTGTATCCTCCCCACACGAACGCCTTTGTCGTGGACATAGATCCAGTTGTCGGGCATCACTTCCTGGCGATTCACGATCAGGGCGACGACGAGGAAATCCCGGTAACGCAACTTCTCCGCAGCATCCCGCACCAGCGGGGGAGCGGGCGGATCAAGAGCCCTCACGAGGTCTCGGATCGGCATGGAGCTGATAAAATCAGTGCCTTTATGGGTCTCTGTACCGTACCGCCCCGTGGTTTCGACTGCGGTGATCCCAGTTTCATCATGCAGGATGCGGATAACGGTTCGTGCGCGCGAAACGGGGTAACCTCGATTCCGCAGAAGAGCGGTCATGGTTTCCCACATCTGTCCCGGTCCGCGCCTCGGATAATGGAATGAATGGATTAGGCTCTTTATCGTGGGCTTTGGTGAGCGAGAAAGCGCATTGCGGATGGCTGCACCTAGCGAAAGGCCACGGATTCGCTGCGCCGCCCACTCAGCACGGATCTCAGTACAAGGCACGCCCCAAACCTTCTCGGTATAAGTCTTGAAAAATATCTCGTAAAGACGTTTTCCGAAACGGTTCGATACCCATTGCTCAAGGTTCTGCTCGTTTTCGTAGTAAACAATACGAGACCGTAGATAGCTCAACAATATGCGGACGCTATCTCCAACTCCCAGCCCAAATAGAGCGTTGCGAATTCGCAAGGGGTAGTAGAAGAACTGTTGTCGATACAGAATCCGCGAAAGCCTTGGCCTTTCGACAAAGTCGCTGCCCAACACTTCCCGCCAGATCTGATTCACATCATCCCATTTGCTAAAGAAACGGTGTCCCCCGATGTCGAACAGGTATCCCTTATAATTGACGGTTCGAGACAATCCACCCACAATGTCATCGGCCTCCAAGACAGTGGCCGGAACGTTGTACTTGCTCAACGTGTACGCAGCAGTAAGGCCCGCTGGCCCCGCGCCCACAATCACAACATGTCGGTTGCCAGTGGCTGGCGAGAATTGCGAATCTATGAGCATGTGACGTCGCCATCGGTAAGGCCCGAAACACTCCGTACCCGCCGACCGGATCGAAGAGAACGGATGAGAACTGGCATTACGGGGGTGTTGGGTGTTGGCTTAGCAAACTGTGTATGGGCAAGCAAGTTCCGGTGGCCGACATATGTCACGGTGCATCCTCCCTTCGAGTTCGCCACAAGTCTTGCCCTTCACAAAGACGCCTTTGGGATCGCTCCCTACTAAGTACACCTAAGTACCTGAGCACTGAAGAGCATAGGAGGTTCTCGGCAATCCGCCATCTGTCAAAACAGACAGGATTATTCGCTATCTGTCAAAACAGACAGGCTGTCAGAACTGACAGGGCCAAAGCTTTGACAAAGCCATGCCTAACGAGTGGCTGAAGGAAGAGGGACTTTTGGTCGCACCACGGGTCGAGCTTGCTATATTTGGAGCTAAGCCGGGGTGCCCGTGTTGCGTGAAGGCACCGCGATCCAGGCTTGCTGCATGTGGTGGGGCGTGGAGTTCTCTGGGCCGCCATGGAAGGGCCAGGCCCCCGTTGCCCAAACCCGACAAGCAAGAACTGCGCTGGGGCCACCACAGTACGAAGGGCGAGGTTCTCGGCACCCTTTACCTTCCTTTTCACCCTGCGCGTTTCCGCTCGGCACCGGCCACCTGTCTTACCCATCCCAAAGGCAACTCGCCATTTCGCCCTCGGCGCCCGCTTCGCAGGGACGGCATAGCCCTTGCTCGAGAAGCTGGTTCGGACAAATGATTGAAAGCGTTTCTACTTCGCGCAACCATCGAGTTGCCCATTTTGTGGATTCTTTTTCATAACATGGGTATTACCCTGGCCCCTGGTGAGGGCAGTCCCAGATAATCCACCGTTCGCTATAGATCAGCGTATTTGCGAAGGGCACTACAGCGGTTGGCGCCAATGGCGGTGATGATTGGTGTTGACAAAACCACTCTGGTCGTCATACTTTGAGCAACGTATCCCAGGCAGGTGGACAAGATGTGTTTTTTCGAGCCGCCAGTTTCGCGCCCAGGTGGTCTTCCAATTTCGTCACATACTGCGCGTATAGCTTCGTGAATCGATCCATGTGCCTCGTATATTCGGCCAGAGCCTCAGTTCTGGACTTACCGATGATCTCAAGCTGAGCTTCTCCCGATGATGTAATTACACGGACGTAGCATACATCAAATGGCAATCGACTTCGGAGCCCTACGTTACACTAAACCCATAAGCAGACACTTTGGTTATGATCGTGGCTTGCCTGTAGACCGACACTACATCGAGCAATTTCTGGAGAGCAATAAGAGTTATATTACCGGCCGCGTACTCGAAATTGGGGACGATTCGTATACGTTCCGGTTTGGTGGTGATCGAGTGACCATGAGCGACGTGTTGCATGTCAACCACGGTAATCCAAAGGCTACCATTGTCTCCGACCTGTCTTCAGGAGAGGGCATACAATCCAATTCATTCGATTGCGCGATCATTACGCAGACTTTGCAGCTCATTTATCAACCTGAGGCAGCACTCCGAACCCTATACCGAGTCTTGAAACCTGAGGGGGTATTGCTCGCTACCGTTCCCGGCATAACCCCTTTGAGCGTGGATGAATGGACCAACTCCTGGTATTGGGCTTTCACGAAACACTCTGTTCGGCGCATGTTTGAATCCACGTTTGGAAGCGAACGGATCCACATAGACGCGTTTGGAAACGTGTTTGCGGCGACCTGTTTCCTCGAAGGAATTGCCGTACAGGACATAACTCTACCCGACCTCGATGCGCGCGATCCCGATTACGATGTGGTGATCGCGGTGCGTGCGCGGAAATTAAGTGCCTAGTCCGATTCGTTTCGTAACCGCCGCAATTCGCCGTGCCGTCTCCCGCAAGCAGAGAGGCAACGTCATCCTGATGTACCACCGGGTGAGTCGCGCGGGTATCGATCCCTGGGGGCTGTGCGTCGATCCTTTAAATTTTTGGGAGCAGATGGAAGTTCTACGGAGGGTTGCGAAGCCGGTTTTACTCGATCAACTCCCCAGGGTCCGCACCGACCCTCCCTCGGTCGCCATCACCTTCGATGACGGATATATCGATAACCTGGAAAACGCTCTGCCGGTCTTGGAAGGGCACGCGATCCCGGCGACACTTTTTGTTAGCACCGGCTATATCGGTAAACCCCATGGATTTTGGTGGGATCAATTGCAAGAGATATTTCTCTCTCCGCGGGCACTGCCGTCCGACGTGCTGCACCTTTGCCTAGGCGGAGCGGCCTATCGCTGGGTAATCGACCCCGCTGACCTGGAATACAACGCTGAGGACGGCCGGGCTCATCGAGGTTGGAGAGCGGGGCAGGATGCACCGCCCACCAGCCGTCATGCGGTCTTCTATCAAGTGTGGAACCTCTTGCGGCGAGTTGATACGGAGGAGCGCGATGATAGGATTGGGGAGATTCGTCGATGGGCGGGATCCACCCAAGACCGTCCTTCTGCTCGCTGTATGACGGCCGACGAATTACGGGAATTCAGCCGAGGACCGCTGGTTCGCATTGGATCACACACAGTTACACACTCAAGGCTGTCGCAGCTAAGCCAGGCCAGTGAGTGGAAAGAGCTCACCAGCAGTAAAGCCACTCTCCAAGATATCCTGAAACGGCCGGTAGAAACATTTTCGTATCCATTTGGCGAACCGAGCGATTATTCCAAGCGTACGGTTACGGCGGTACGACACGCGGGTTACCGGTTGGCCTGCGCCAATTTTGAAGGGGCGGTGGGCCCGAAGAGTGACACATTTCAGCTTCCCCGCCTGCACGTGCAGGATTGGGATGGAGGCGATTTCGAGACCTGGCTGCGCCCGTATTTCGGGTCATAAACTTGCGAGTATCTTTGCGTCCGCGCAACGATCGAGTGTTCGGCGCGCGATTTCAGCGGCCACACGGCCGAGCCCTACCACGGTGCCCGCAATTGTGTGACGTTCCAGCCAAAGCTCCCGTCTCACAGCGCTGCGCAGGCGTTCGTGTTGAGGGGCGTGCATGGCGAGGTAGCCAGCCAACCACTCGAGGTATGCCTGTTGAGAGACGCTGGGTCGCCAGGGATGATACAAGCCATCGGTCACAGCCTGGGCAGAGCTGGAGTCCGGGTGCTGCCGGTAGAGATCGTGGCAGCCAGAGTCCACATAGACCGGCCCATGCAGGCATAGCTTAGCGATGAGAGTCTGATCTTCGAATAACTGTTGAATAGACTCTTCAAACCCGCCTAGTTCGAGCACCGCGCTTCGCCTAACCAAAAGCGAGCAAAGACCCGGGACAATGCCACCACGCTCTAGATAGCGCGTCAGAAGAAATGGCGGGAAATATAAAGTGTCAGCTGGCACGCCCAACGGCCCGCGGTAATCACGATGCTGGTTCGCCGGTCCCCAGCTGTGCCAGTATGTTGTCGGTCCGTACAGCATGAATGCTTCGGGATGCCGGGAAAGTCTGTCGACCTGCTCAGCCAGCTTCGAGGGCAGCCAAACGTCATCCGCATCCAGAAACGCGATGTATTCTCCCCGGGCTTTCTCAATTCCGAGATTTCGTGACCTGCTCTTGCCTCGGTTTGCACCTGCATGATGCGTCAGGTAGTGAATTCGGCTCGGGTAGCGTTGGGCGTAGAGCCGCGCTACCCCTGTGCTTCCATCCTTTGATCCGTCATCAATAAGCAGTAGTTCCCAGTCATGCCTGGTCTGCGCTAAAACACTCTCGATCGCTTCCCGCAGGAATGCCTTGGCATTCAGAAAGATCAAAACGCCGGACACTGTCGGAAAGTCAGTCATCGGGCCTCACCGGTTTGCGACGAACGCTTTCGTCCTTTCCACTAGTTCGAAGATGGGTGAGAGTAAGGCGTTCACGTGAGGGTAGCGGTACGGCCACAACTCACGGTCGAGTGCGCGACGTACGGGCGTCTGAGCAGGAATCTCCAGGTAATCCAGATAACCACACAGCCAATGCAAGAAAGGCCGGCGTTGTAAAAGATAATTTCCGGCCCGTGCATGGGCCGCACTGCAGCTGCCCGGATGTTGGCGGTACTTCACGCAGCACGAACCCGAGACGTAAACCGCCGTATGCATCTCCACCTTGGAGAAGAAGACCTGATCTTCATAAATAGCAGTGAATTCTTCCTCAAAGCCGCCTACGCGCTGTATCACTGAACTGCGCAACATAGCATTGCTTGTCATGGGCGTTTGGACCTTGTTCCGGAGCAAGTTTGGCAGCAGGTCCGGAGGTGCAATCAAACTTTCTTCCTGAACTCCGAGTGGAACCATGTAGTCCGCCCGTTCAGCGCTATCGCTCCAACTACTCCATATGAGCGCTCGGCCGTAAGTCATGCCGGCTTGCGGATGAGCTTCAAGGATCCTGACTTGCTCGGACAATTTATCCGGCAGCCACACATCATCGGCGTCGAGGAACGCAATGTATTGCCCACGGGCATGTTGAATCCCGAGATTTCTCGATGCACTCATGCCCCGGTTCGCGTGTGCGGCATGCTCCAGGTACCGGACCTTCCCGGGAAATCGTCGGCCCAGATCGACCGCAAAATCCGTACTAGCGTCACGGGAGCCATCGTCGACCAGCAGGAGTTCCCAATTGCGGTACCGCTGATCAAAAACGCTTTGAATCGCCTCGTCAAAGAAGCGCTCCGCATTGAAGAAAATAACAATCGCGGAGACGAGTGAAGTGTGGGGCATGGCTATTTGTCTTTGTGAACGACCGGGTACCCCGCGAATCGTAGCCATTCGACGGATCGACGGCAACCGTCGCAAAACGAAACCTGGGGCATATACCCCAGCATACGCTCCGCCTTCTGCGAGGATAGTTTCCAGGTGCAAGTCTGGAGAAGAGTCCGCTCCAGGCTGGCAACGGGCGGCAACTCCACTCCATTCGAGAAAACAGACCTATCCGGCTGATAGTCAAACCACGCCGACAGTCCCTCATATGCGGCATAGCGTACACGCTGGGGCACAATCTGCCGCAGCGCCTTTCCCAGCTTGGAATCACCCATGCGGAGAATCCGTTCGAAGCCAGCCGTATCTGAAGGACAGCTATTGACAGATGGAATTTCCTCGAATGCCATTCCCATTCCTTTGACGATCGGCTCGTATAGCTCGCGCCAAGTGACCGTCTCGCGGTCACCTACGAGAAAGGCGTGTCCGTCGACTCTATCTGCAGTCAGTGCCAGTCGAATCGCATGTACAAGGTTATCGATGTAGATACTGTTGCAAATGCCGCGGGCTCCGTTCACCACGAGAGCGCGACCTGTCAACAGCTCGTCCGCAAAGCTGCCGATCCATGGAGACCGTGGCCCGTACACGATTCCGGGACGGAGCAAGACTATCTCTAGGTTTCCCCTGGCTCGCAGGTGGAGGAACCTGCGTTCGGCCCTCACCTTGGCGTTGTTGTACGAGATTGGATGGTCGGCCCGTAGGCGCGAGTTCTCGTCTGTTCCCGGCTGGGGAGACTGGCCATGTACGGATGCGCTACTCAAATAAACCATGCGGCGCACCTCAGCTTGTTGTGCGGCACGAAACACGGGTCCAGCCATCTCCAGGATTGTGGCGTCGTCTCCGCCGGCGGCATGGATCAAATATTCGCAACCCCTTAGAGCTGCGCATAGCGCTCGTTTGTCACGTGCGTCGGCAATACGCGAGTCGAGATTGAACCTGGACGATCTAGCCAGAGCGGAAGCACGTCGAACCACTGGACGAATCTCGGCCCAGCCCCGCAGGTGAAAGGATTCCACAATCCGGCTTCCGATAAATCCGCCAGCTCCGACAACCGCGATGCGAGGCGGACTCATCATGCCTCTTTGGCTTGGACGCGGGCCAAGGCTTCCGACTCTGCAAACCACGGAATTGTCAGGGGTTTTCGTTGCTGCAGGCATTGATTGATCACACGCAGGCTTGCTAGAGCTTCCACAGCTGGTACGACCAGTGAAGCACTACCCCGCAACCCATCGACAAGGTTATTGATTTGCGCGACGAACGCTTGCTCGAAGTTGATGCCCCTGCGTCCGGCGACAGTCCGCGCGAAGCAGATTGAGTTCTGGTGCAGCTCTGCATTCAGTGTGAACGGTGCGTTGTGAAAACCGATCTGCACGAATCCGGGTTCCATAGGTGTCCAGTTCATCCAACCGCCGGCACAATCGAAGTAATATCGGTTCGGAAGCTCCCAATCGCGACTCAAATGTCCTTCGACCCGAAGCCCGCAGTTGTACCGTAGAAGAAATCGACAGTTTGCCGCCACCCCCCCCATGGCGTCATCTTCATACTCGATGCCTTGGGGCACGCCAAGCCACCACACGAGCAGATCGAGAACGTGCGCCCCGATATCGAGAAGAACACCTCCTTGGGATCGATCAAAGAAAGATGCTGCTCGCGCCGGCCAACGAAACGGGCCACCCTCGAAACACACGACGCTCCTTAGGTCCCCCAGCATCCGATTGGCCAGGATCAAACGGATCGCCTGAGTCGCGGGAAGGAAGCGGCGCACGAGGCCGACCGCCAGTAGCCCACCTACATCTTCCGCCGCAGCAACCATAGATTCTCCTTCGGGCAGGGATGAAGCCATGGGCTTTTCGCAGAGCACAGCTACTCCGGCCCGTAAGGCATCAATACTCTGCTCTGCATGATGCCGCGGAGGGGAGGCGACGATGGCCAGATCCGCACCAGCGAGGTCTTTCGCGTCCCTCATTCGCCGCGCCGACGGAAACTGTCGTCTCACTTGCTGCAACGCCTCCGCGTCGGGGTCAAAAAGCGCGGCAACCCGCAGCACTTGGGAGCACTCAAGCTGTACCAGCGCTGGAGCATAGTAGATGGAAGTGACCGATCCGCACCCCAAGATCGCGATGTTGACCGGCCGCTCTTTATCTAGGCTGGCGCTCACGACAACAACTCCCTTGCGGATCGTCGGGCTGCGTAAAGGAATACTCCCAGAGAGCGGCTCAGGTGGAGGGCCTGTCGGATCACGGCTATGCCACCCGCGAGATCTCGCCTGCGCAGCAACCGAAGAGCTGTATCAACGGCCGAGCGGGCATAGGTTTCCTTCACACGTCGAGATAGACTAGCCGCCACAGTATCTGGCAGGTAGGAACTCATAATGTCGATTGCCATTCGTATGTAATGAGTGTCCTCGCCCGTTCGGATGTGACGTCCTGTGTTCGAGTCTTCGTGCATGCGATACGCAGCCAGAGCCTGTGGCTCAAACCAGATCGGGTAATGCGCCGCAATCCTGACCCACATCTCCCAATCCTCTGCACATAGCAACCGTTCATCAAAGGCACCGAGTTCCTCGTAGACCGTGCGCTTCACAACGATGGACGGAGTCATGATGTGCTGCTCGGACGCAAGATGCAAGATTGCGTCTGTTAGGAGCCCCGGACGGTCCCGCAGAAGCGAAGTCGAACCCTGTTCGTGAGATCGGTCGTTAACCAGAAGGGAACGACAAAAGGCGGCACCCAATTGCGGAACAGCGTGGAATGCTCTCTCCATCGCGACGTAAAAACCGTCGAGAACATAGTCGTCGCCGTGCAGCAGGTGGATGAGTTGGCCCCGTGCCCGGTTCAGACATGTCTCGAAGTTCTTTATGTGGCCTACATTGGTGGTCTGTCGAAAGAACCCGACCCGTTCGCCGCTGGTTTGCTGTACAACGGCTTCCGGATCGTCAAGCAGGGAATGGTCGTCGATCACCTCGATTTGCATAACATCGGCGGGCGGCGCCTGCCTGAGAACGCTGGCTAAAGTATCCGACAAGTATCGTCCGCAGTTGAACGTCGGGATCATGACTGACCAGAGCGGCCGCGCAGCCGTATCCGCAGCAGGGGCAATCTGGGCAGAGTGGAGTACTACAGCCATAGACCGACTTGAGTTTGCCGATTCGGCATCATGAGCCTGAGCCAGACTCGTGCCAGCTTTCGCAACCCCGGAAGGAGTTGGATAGGGCGGCCTGTGAGCCCGCGCCTAAAGCAGGCAAGCGCTTGTTTCCGCTCTCCCAGCCTCTCGTGCTCCTCCACCCAGTCCAAAAAATATTCGAAGACGCCCGCCTGAAACAATCGGCGGTAACGGTGACCGAACCCTTCGTCCAAAAGTCGATACAAACGATAGGCCTCGTCCTCCTTGCGAGACTGAGTCCATCCCGAGTAGGCTCCGCCTTCGTGGTAACGATATACGCTCATGGCTTTAGGGAGATATGCGATCGTGCCTCGTTCCGCGCACAGGATATGCAGAGGCCAATCCGTAATTGGGAAAGCAATATACCATTCCGGTGGATCCGCAATTGCCCGCCGTCGGAACATCGTCGAGCAAAGTGTTATGAAGTTATCCATACAGATATCTTGCAAAGTCGAGAATTCTTTCTGATGTGGGGGCGTCCAATACCAATCCGGACGGATGGCTCTGTCATCGTGAACGATTGTTTGATGAAAGCACACGGTCGTTTCCGGATGCCGATCCATGAAATCGACCTGGGTTTGCAACTTCTCCGAGGTGAGCCAGTAATCATCGCCGTCAAGAAGTGCCAGATACTCACCGGCCGCGGCTCGAATTCCTCTGGCTACGACTTCGTTCGAATGAAGGTTCTTTTCCGAGAGCAAAAGTCTTAGGAGGCCCGGATGGCGTGCTGCATACCCTTTCACGATTTCCCTGGTCCGATCCGTGGAGCAATCTTCACTCACCAGAACCTCCCAATCAAAGTTAGTATGCTGCATAAGTACGCTGTCAAGGGCCTGCGTGATATATCTCTCGTGGTTATAAGTCATAACGAGAACCGACACGCGCTTGGTATTGCGAGTTGCGGGGGAGCTCACTTGTTTCCGTAGACCGGTCATCAACATATTAAACGCTACCCACGCCAGTACAGTCAGTGCTTCGTTGCCTTAACCCCGATGAGAACCGGATGCTGCGGCCCTACCGTGTCCAATTCCCGCTGGGAGAAGTCACCGGCCGGTACTCCGTGCAGAGCCCCAATGGATGTCAGGACATTACCCAGCGATTGCACTTCGATCGAATCGCTCGAGAACTGGAGCTCAAAGAGTCGACGAGCTGATGTTGCGGTAAATCGCCAGAAGTCGTTCTCATTCGGACCCTGCGTTGTAGTCACCGCCGGAAGTGTCGCGACGATCACACCGGAGGGCTTTAATAGCCGCCACATTCGTTTGACTGCCGACTCAAGATCGTAGACACGCTGCAATAGCAGGGCACAAATGACCGCATCGTAGGCTTCACATGAGGCAGTGTCCATTGTCTCGGCAGTAAGTTCCCTGCCATGAATCGTCAGGAAACGCCCATTCCCACTGGTATGTTGTTGGCCTATCCAGTGGTCGGAATACCAGCGCGTGATCGACTGCAGATCGCTGCGTCGCAAGCAGAGTGGGTGCTTGGATCGCAAGGCACCGAAACGAATCTTCCCAAGCGGGGGCCAAAGGATTGCCCTGCGCACCGCCGTTCGCAACGCACGGTAGGTAGAGTCAAGCGTTTCTCTGGTTGGCTCCACCAAAACTTTCTTTGGGTATTGGGACAGCACATTGGCGAGGTGCCAAGCCGAGCTAGAATCGACCGGGCTCATGCGAAATCTGGCGCGCAAGTGTCGGAAAATGTGATCGCCATAATACTCCCGGAAATATCTTTCGCCTTGGGCGTACGCCAGTTCGAGATTTGGATGACCCTTCACATGCCGGTATTGAGCACGGCGAGCCGCCAGAGCCCACTTCAGCATGAACTGCGGATCGCGCGACATATTGGCTTCATGCTGGCGGTAATCGGCTACCACGCATCCGTGGCAGCGTACGGGATGTTTGTGTGCGATTCGAAGATAAAGATCGTAGTCTTCACAGGCGCCGAGGCTCTCGTCGAATCCTCCGACTTCCTCAAGCGGTTTTCTTCTGTACATGACGGCGGCATGCATGCCGACGTAATTTCCACGTAGAAAGGCAAGATAGTGCTGCTGCTGAACGGGGCGCGCGCGCAACTTGAAAAGGGGCACCAGATGCGCATTTACTCGTCGGTGATCTCCCGACACAAAAGCACACTCCGGATGCGACAGGAGCTCATCTACCCCGATCTCGAGCGCGGCGGGCAACAGCAGATCGTCGGCATCTAGAAAGACCAGGAAGTCGCCGGTCGATTCGCGGATTCCCCGGTTCCTGGCGGAAGCGAGACCACAATTCTCCTGAGAGAAGTACTTTACTTGTTCAAAACCTGTTGCGAGCTTGTGTGTTTCGTCGGTTGAGCCATCATTGATGACGATAATTTCGTGCCAACTGTAAGTCTGGCCCACGATGCTGCGCACAGCATCTGCCAGATATCGGGCCTGGTTGAAGCATGGGACTATGACCGAGACAAGCGGACGTGACGGTGTGTAGGAATGCGTACTACCAAGGGTATTCCTGCTCAGCACTTTGCTTTATCCTGACATCACGCCGACATTCGTCCCGGGTACGTTACAGCGAATGACGACGGGGTTAAAATCCAGTGAAGCTGGGACCTTCATTCCGGAGGGAGGCCGAAGGGCGATCCGGAGCGAAGGTGAACGCAATCGGCGCGAGGTGAAGCTCGCGGTCTAAACGTGGTGTAAGTGTTGCCGGGTTGTTCGTACAAAGGAAACTGTCAGTTTTGACAGAAGGCGGTGATCGCCCACTCTGGGCGGCCTTTTAACGATGGGGCAGCGCCGTCCTCGGTGGGCGAGGCATTGCTGTTAGCGTGGATGTTGGAACGAGACCGGCTTGACGTCGCCAGCATGCTCTTCGCTCCGGTGCTGCCCCTGAGCGTTGCGTTTCTCGCTGCCAATTGGCCTGCGCGTCGCGGAAAAGGTTGATCCCATGGACGCCCTGCGCTGACGCCCTGCGCTAGGGGGGCCTTCGCCATCGCCAGATCGCAAGCCCAACCATTTCAATAGCGCCTGCATGTCAAATCGGAGATAGTCGGCAATGATCGCATCATCAGAAGTGTGTACAGGACTTGCTCACGCCAAATTCATTACTGTCACAGCGCAAAGCCTTGCACTCACTGGTCCACGCCGGCCCAATGCGAAACGCAACCTGCCAGGGCCGTCAACTTTGCGGGCCTCCGCGGCAGAGCCGGAGGGCTTTCCGGCGTGAACAAACCACGCAAACCATCCATGTAAACCGGGAATTTTAGCGTAGTGATTTTTTGTGCAGGATAGTAATGGGGCCTGGGTCGACGCCTCAGCAACTGACCGCCCTGGTCTCGGAGAATCCCACCGGGCACCCGGTCCAGGAACAATGTTTCGGTAGCTCGTCACCCGCTCACGGAAGATCTTCTTCTCACGATCATTCGACGGACGGAAACACATGTCTCAGCACGGCGCCGGCCAGCGGTCCTCTTTCTCCCGCCGGAGCCAATGTGCCCGGGTTTCCTGTCGGCGAATATGATCGTAATCGCGGTGACGCTTTCAATGTCTCTGACAAGCAACGCCCTCTTATCGCCAAGTGGATGCAGTCCAGCACTATTCCCTTACGGCAGGCTCTCGATCAGTGTTGGTGTAGGCCGATAATGCGAAAGATTTGTCGTGTCAAACGCGGGCTTCCGGCCACTTGCCCGCTTCCACCCACCAATCGAGACCTGTTCGCCAAAGGCCTGGGCGCTCCACCAGCTCGAGGAAGCGACACTCCTCGAGAAGCTCTTCCAATTGGCTTACGCTGTACCCGCCGTATTGCGTGTCGTCGAAGTCGATCGAGTACCAGGTTCCAGTCTTGCGGTCCAGGATGTAGACCGCGCCTGACTCCGGATCCCCCGGCACCAGCAGGAACAGCAACACTGAGTTCGGGAACTCAATCCACCGAACAATCTCGGCCTGCTCTGCCGCCTGCGACAGGGAAGTGATTGCACTGTGCAGATCTTCATCTCGACTGACCTGCAGGATTGGCGTTACCATCATTCGACCAAACATTACGTGTTCCTTTCCGGGGCTCAATGCCCCAAAGTTCGATTTCATTTAGTACGATGGGGCGACGCTCGGTGGATTTGTTGAAAACGGCCGCTCCACGACCATCTTCCGACGACCACTGCTTGCTCCTGCTTGCGCCAGCCGAAGCAGCTCTTTGGCATGCCGTCGCGAGCAGGCTGGACATGATGCACAATCCTGCGCCAGGTAAGCCGGTCGATATCGGCGGTTTCAGACTCCCACGCCGACGTTGACACTTGTAGGTTCAGGAGCCGCGACGAGCACGGGCGAATAGTCAACTAACTAAGGCGGAAGGTATCGACCAGGCAGCGCTCGCCAGTTCCGTGCGGGAGGAACATCTTATCGTAAGTCTAACGCGGGAACACGCCCCGAATTATGTGTGGCTCGCCCCCTGCACGTCCGTGTCTCGATCTGTCCCCAGAACCGTCTATTCAGGAATCCAGTGGAGATTGCCCGTAAACAGGCCATGGACGAATCCGATCTGGTACACGAGAAAGAGCCCGAAGACAACGCTGGTACAACCCGAGAGGGAGAC
>Ga0123356_10001793_pt1 | contig 23422 bp, 14 predicted proteins | sample TergutEmb28metaG_2_FD_92546 | JGI IMG/M metagenome (GOLD analysis project Ga0123356, IMG submission 92546) | Embiratermes neotenicus P3 segment gut microbial communities from Petit-Saut dam, French Guiana - Emb289 P3 | ecosystem: Host-associated > Arthropoda: Insects > Digestive system > Gut ...
GTGGCATCGGCGTTGCGCAGCGATTCAAGCTGGGTTTGGATCTGTTCAAGCCGCCGCCGGATTTGCACCCGCACCAGAGCCCGCACCGCGCCTTCGAGCTTCTCCGCCGTAAGCTCCTCCTCCTCTTGCAGGAGAATTGACGCGAGTAGCAGCCGGTCTCCCTCCGCCAGGGGCAGCTCCATTGGATCTGGCGGATCTGGGGCTTCCGGGGCGGCGTTCAGCAGCACATCGATCAGCGATTCGGTGCTCATGCCGGCGTGGAGACGCTCGGACGAGAGCACGTATTGCGCCTGCCGCGCGGGATCGAATGGGTCGTCGGCACCGGAGCGGCCGGAAGAGTGATCTTGGTTGTGAAATTGAGTGGCGGAAGCCAAAGCGCGGACCAGGATACGCTCCGCTTCGGTGACCTGGGATGCCGGCGGGGCCTTGACCGCAGCGCTCCTGCGGGTTGTCGCCGCATGCTTCAGCTCCTGGCGCAGCACGGCCGAATCGATATTGAGCTTCTGCGCCACCTCCTCGGCAACCTCGTCGCGCACAATCCGGCTGGGCACGCGCTGAATGTGCGGCAGGAGATAATTCACGGCTTTGAGCTTGCCTTCCGCGCTGCGCACCGGAAATTGCTGCCGGGCCCGTTCGATCAGGTAATGAAAATACTTTTCCGAGCTTCTGAGGGCCGCAGCGTACGCTTCTTTCCCTTTGCGGCGGATGAACAGGTCGGGATCGAATCCCGCTTCGAGCGTAAGCACGCGAATGTCGAATTCTTCTTCCACCAGGAGCCCCAGGGTGCGCTCCGTGGCTTTGGCGCCGGCGGCGTCGGGATCAAAGTTCATGACCACCTGCTTCGTGAACCGGCCGAGCAGTTGCGTTTGCGGGGCGGTGAACGCGGTCCCGGAGCTCGCAATCACGTTGTGGAATCCCGCCGCGAAGAGGGAAATCGAATCCATCTGTCCTTCGACGAGAATGGCGTAATCGAGCGCGCGAATTGCTTCCTTGGCCTGATTGAGATTAAACAGGACTCGCGACTTCGAATAAATCGCGGTCTCGGGCGAGTTCAAATACTTAGGCCCCGCCTTCTCGTCGGTTGAAAGTCTCCGCCCGGTGAATGCAATGACGCGCCCGCTCTCATTAGCGATGGGAAACATAACCCGGTTGCGGAACTTGGAGTACATGGGGGCTCGAGCGCTTGAGCCCCCCGAGGTTCCGGCTCCGGGTCGCTGGCCGCCCTCCGGGGTCGGCCCCGGCGGACGCGCTTGGACGCCCGTCTCCACAGGTTCAGCCGCCGCATCCGCCCGACGGCCGGGCGCCGGCGAGGGAGTGCTCTCCTTCCACGAAAACAGCCCGCTCTCGCGCAGCAGCTCTTCCGCGAATTCGCTCCTGAGTCGGTCGCGCAACAGGAATCCCGAGTCGGGAGCGAATCCGATGCGGAATTGCCGGATCATCTTCTCACTCAAGCCGCGGCCTGCCAAATATTCGCGCGCCCGTCCGCCCTCGGGCCGGCGCAAACACTCCTCGAAGAAGGCGCAGGCGCGCGCATGGACTTCGAGGAGCGCGGTTCGCAGCCTGGCGTCTCCCGCTTCGGCCTCGCTCCCGTAGGTCTGCTTCGGCAAGGCAATCCCGAGCCTCTGAGCCACCGCGCGCACAGCCTCGGGGAAAGAGACGTTCTCGATCTTCTGCACGAAGCCGAAAACGTCTCCCGCAGCTCCGCAGCCGAAGCAGTGATAGAACTGCCGGGTGACATGCACGTAAAACGACGCCGTCTTTTCCTTATGGAACGGGCATAACCCGGAGTAATTCTGCGCCCCGGCTTTACGCAGGGCGACGTATTCGCCGACGATGCGAACGATGTCGGCCTGCTGCTTCAAATTCTGCGCGAAGCCGGTAGGGTATGCCATGCCGCTCAAAAGAGATTGTCGGTCAGAGCGGTGCTGTTTGGAAATGGAAACTGGGAGACGAGTCGAAAGAAACTGTGGAAACCTTTCGGGCGGCGAGAACGGGGCTACGTCCTGCCCTGCTTTGATCTTGCTAGCGCCCGGTTAGCATGTCATCGGCAGCGTTCCCCCAGCCGGGAGAACCATTCGCCCCGCTTCCGTGGCCGAGGCTCTCTTCGCTCGGACTTCACTCGCAGCCAAAAGGCTTCCTCGGCTGGCCTGATCAAGCTCCGGGAATGACCTTGTGCAGTAGACCCTTCTTTTTCTTATGCTTGCTCGACGACGACAGGTCTTTGTCGTCGGCGAGTTGTTGGCTGTTGTCTGCACTCTTCGATGACGCCTGGGATGACGCCTGGCCCGGCGCTGGCGTAGCCCCCCCGCCCTGGATCTCATTCACCTGAGCCGGTGCCTGGGGAGGCTGGTTGGATGGCACATTGGGCTTGAGTTCATTGGGATCTGAAGCCGCCGGGCTCTGCGAGTCAGTATTCGGTTTTAACTCATTGGGGTCGGCCCCAGGTGGAGCCGAATTCGCCGGTGGAGGAGCGGAGTTTGCTCCCCCATTCCCGGTGTTTGCCTCGGAAACCGTACCGGAATCGCTCGCCGTATCGGATCTCGGCGCAGGCTGATTGGCGCCGGGATTCGGGTTGACGGTCTGAACGGTGAGCGAATCGCCGCCCTTCGCACCCATGGCCATACGATTGGCCCGCTGCACGAGGGCGCTGGCGCTGATTGGATTGGGATCTGTAAGGGTCGGATCGCCTTGCTTCGCCGCTTCCGCCGTATCCGGATGTCTTTCAAACACCCCCATCACCCGGTTGAGCGTAGTTTGCTCGCTGCGCCCGGCCTCTTCCGCCTTGTTCTGCGCAAGCGCCGTCTTGGTAGGACGTGGTATGGGCTGGTGCAGGGCGGCCAGCCGGGCCCGCGCGTCGTCCGTCCGGTTCATTGCCGGGTAGCGAGTAATAATTTTCGAATAGGCGTCGCAGGCATTCGCAACCGCGCTGTTTGTATAGCGCTCGCGGGCGAGTTCAGACTGCTTGCGCTGTTCTTCGTTGAACTTCTTCTCGCGCGCCAAAACCTCCGGGCGGCGTATCAGACCTACTTGCGCTTCATAGGATTGCCCGATGAGGTACAGCGCCTCATCGGCCTTGCTGTAGAGCGGATAGCGGTCGACGACCGATTGCAGTCGCGCAACCGCGGCCATATAGGAGCCGCGAAGGTAATAGAAGCGGCCCACGCGAAATTCCCTCTCGGCAATGACCTCCTGCACCTGAAGCAGCCGCTTTTTCGCTTCCGCGGCCATCTTCGGGTTGTCCGGATACTGCAAAATCACTTTGCGGTACTCCTGCTCCGCGCGCACCGCATGCGTGAAGTCGCGGTCGGGCTTCTCCATCTGCTGGAACTGTATGTTCGCGATTTTCAGCTGCGCCTCCGCAGCCTCCGGCATGTTGGGAAAAAAGGTTTCGAAATCCTCGTATTCCTGCTCGGCTTGCGCTAGCCCAGCCGTACCCCCCTCGGCGTACCAGGAATCGGCCAGCGACAATTTTGCCCGTGCGATGTACTCGGAGTCCGGGTAGGTGTTAATGAGGGTTTGCATGTCCAGCCGCGCGATGTCGAAGTGGTTGTGCTTCATCGCGTCCATGCCGCGGTCAAAAAGCACCTTGTCAGGCTGCTTCGAATCCACTTTGGCAAGCGGATTGTTGACCTTGCTATTGGTGCACGCGGTCGCGAGCGCGAGCGTCGCAGCCAGTGCAATCACGGGAGTTCGAAGGGACATGGTAAACCTCAAAATTGAGCAACTGCCTCTATTCTACGATCCGGACTTACTTCGCCGCCGCCTCTCAGCCGGTCAAAGCCGATTACACCTTCTCCAGCGTTGCCTCGAATGCCGCCTTTAACAGAGTTTCCGCATTTACGTTTGGATCACCGTGGCTGAATACGGCGTTGCCCGCCACCAGAATTTCTGCCCCGGCACGAACTACTTTCCCCACGGTTCCGATCGCAATCCCGCCGTCCACCTCAATCCTATAATTCAGGTTCCGCTGCTCGCGCAAGTCTCTCACCTTGCGAAGCTTATGGAGCGAGTTGGGAATAAAGGGCTGCGCCCCGAACCCCGGATTCACCGACATCACCAGCACGTAGTCGACAATCTCCAGCACTTCGTTCAGCATCTCGACCGGAGTTGCCGGATTGATTACTACTCCCGCATGGCAATTATGGCTTTTAATCAGGTTCAGAGTGCGATCGAGGTGCCGACAAGCCTCAAGGTGCACTGACATCCAGTCCGCCCCGGCGTCGGCAAACGCGGGGATATACAGGTCTGGATTTTCGATCATCAGGTGGCAATCCAGAGGCAGTCTGGTCGCCTTCCTCAGCGACCGCACCAGCTGCGGGCCGAGTGTAATGTTGGGCACAAAATGCCCGTCCATCACATCCACGTGAATGATCGTCGCGCCGCCGGCACCGGCCCGCGCCACCTCGTCCGCGAGATGGGCGAAATCGGCCGACAAGATCGATGCCGCTAGTTCAATCAAAGCCTCACCCCGGGATGCGCGAGAACCCTGCTTCGGGCCATTCTAACACGTGGTTCTCCGGCCAGCCGCATTCCTGCCGGTCGCTTGCGCTCTTTAAGATGGGCGATTTGCCAAAGATGGGGGGCGATTTGCCAGCTGGAATGAGGTATTGTAACCTTCACTTCCGACTCAGTCGAGAGATCCCATGCGAATCGTCAAACTTGCGCTGGCGATGCTGGCCAGCGTTGCTGCCGTGGCTCAACCCAAACCCAAAATTACTCTCGACGAGTTTTTCAATTCGGTCAGCTTTTCTGGGCTCGAAATGGCTCCCGACGGCAGCGCACTGGTCATCGGCACCGAGCGCGCGGACTGGGACCAGCAAATCTTCCGCAAAGACTTGTGGCTGTACCGGATCGAGGCGAACGGCGGGTCGCTTGTCCGACTGACCGAATCCGGCCATGATTCGACGCCCAAGTGGTCGCCGGATGGAAACTGGATCGCATTCCTTTCGGACCGCAAAGTCGAGGGCGAGGAGGCCCCCGGCAAAGACGCTCGAGACGAGAGCGAAGGCGTGGATCAGATTTATCTCATTTCGCCTTCCGGCGGCGAGGCTTTTGCCGTCACTAGCGGCGAGGAAGAAGTGCACGCTTTCTCCTGGTCCGCCGACTCCCGCACCATTTACTTCGCGACCCGCCAGCCTTGGACAAAGGCGCAGAAAGACGACTACCACAAACAGTGGAAAGATGCCGTCGAGTATCGGGCGGCGGAGCGGGGCGACACCATCTTTGCTCTCCGCTTGACAAGTGCGCTCGCCGGCCGCAGCCGCCCGGCGGACAAGCCTGGTGATACTGACAAGGAGTCCGACACCACGCCGGGAGCGCAGGCGATTGCGACTTCCCGATGGTGCGTGGATGAGCTTGACACGTCGCCCGACGGCACGAAGCTGGCGTTCGTGTCGAACCCGGTCAACAAACGGCAGGAGACATTTACAGACTACGAGATCTATACCGTTGACCTCGAACCCGCGGGTATGCCTTCGGCGGCAGCCACCGTCGAGCCCCGTCAGGTGACGCACAATCAGGCCGTAGAGCGCAGCCTGCTCTGGGCGGGCGACAGCCGTCACATCTTCTTCTCGATCGATGTCGGGGACGTGAGCGGCCCCTATCGTGACCTGCAGCCTCATCTTTATTGGGTCGATCAAAAAACCGGCGCCGTGGAGCAATGGACGAAGGGCTTTATCGGTTCCATCGAACACTATGGCGTCACCGGCGGCGCCGTGCTTGCCTCGGCCCGGGTCGGGACCGAAGTTCAGGTTTATTCGGCGAGCCAGCCGGGAGAACCTCTGCACCGCCTCGGGACCTGGCCGGGTACCTACGAAGGGATCGCGGCTTCCCGCCGCGCGCCCCGCATCGCCTTCGTCTATTCCTCGCTTGAAAAGCCGCCCGAGGTCTATCTGGCAGACGGCGCGGCCGCCCTGGACCATGCACGTCCGATTACTGCCTTGAACCAGCTTTTCGCCGAACGCGATCTGCCGCGGGGCAAGCCCTATCGCTGGAAGGCGGACGACGGCTCAACCGTTGAGGGGATGCTGATCTATCCCCCGGGCAGGTTTCAAGCGAAGAACCTGCCCATGTTCACCTTCATTCACGGCGGGCCGGCCGACGCCTGGGGAAACGCATTTGCGGCGGACTGGTATCAGTGGGCTATTCTTGCCGCGACCGAGGGATGGCTTGTCTTCGAGCCGAATTATCGCGGCTCCTCCGGTTATGGCGACAAGTTCCTGGAGCAGATCGTGCCGGGGATCGTCTCCCGCCCGGGAAAAGACATCCTCGAAGGCGTGGATGCCCTGGTCAAAGACGGGGTCGCGGATCCTGGTCATCTCACCATCGGCGGCTACAGCTACGGCGGATATATGACCAACTGGCTGATCACGCAATCGACGCGCTGGAAGGCCGCCGTAACCGGCGCGGGCGCAGTTGAGCACGTAGGCAACTGGGGCAACGACGATACCACCTTTGACGATGCCTACTTTCTCGGAGGACGCCCTTGGGAAGCCCCCCAGCGCTACCACGATGAAGCGGCGATCTTCCAGATCGACAAAGTTCGCACGCCCACGCACATGGTTGCCGGCGCCGACGACATCCGCGTCGCTGTGCTCGAAGACTATCTTCTTGAGCACGCGCTCTACTCCTTAGGCGTACCCAATCAGCTCGTCATCTTCCCCGGCGAAGGCCACTCGCTCGATAAAAACCCGTGGCATGGAAAGATCAAAGTGCGGGAAGAATTGAAGTGGCTGGAGAAGTATGGCGGGGTAACCGCCAACCCGTAGCCAAGGGAAGCCAGTCGGACTCCATTCGACGATCCGCCAAAAGGGGGCCAGCGACGATGCGCTTCCCCGTTTCGATTGGCGGTGATAACTCAGAAGTAAAACTTCATTGCAAACTGAATCAGCCTGGGACCGCGATAATATGCGGTCGTGGTCGATGGAGTTGTATCCGAGGTGACCTGTCCAAAGTTGCTGCTGAACCCGGACGCTCCTTCCGCCGAGCTGGGGCTTAGGAATTGGACATGGTTAAACGCGTTGAAAAAGTCTGCTTGAAATTGGAGATATTTCGCTTCTGTAAAATGGAAGTCCTTTAGCACTTCCAGGTCCCAGTTATTGATGCCCGGACCGCGCAGCACATTGCGCCCCATGTCGCCATGGCTGAACAACGGGACTCCACCCGGGCCCCCAACCGTACAAACAAGGTTCGTAGGATCGAAGTAGAAATGAGCCAGGGCCTCGGTCCCGCCCAGACAGCTTCCGTGGATTCCATCTGAGCTGGGGCTGAACGTCCGCAGTTCGCGGGGATTGCTGAATGTTGGCAAGGCGCCGATCTGGTCAGGCCGGTCGAGCGTGTTGTCGAACTCGCTCGAGTTGTTGTTGGAGAAGACCGTGAACGGGTTCCCGGATTGAAACGAAGCAATGGCGGAAACCGTCCAGCCACCCGCCACTTTACTGGTTAAAGAATTTCCCTTCTGACCGAATGGAATCTGCCAGATTGGGCTAATCACAAAACGGTGCGTGGCATCGAAATCTGCCAGGCCATGATCGAACCCGGGATCAAGCGGATTCGCAATCGTCGAAGAGCGGGCGCGAAACCCCGAGGTGTCGTCGGTAGTTTTGGACAGGGTGTAGGCCGCGCGGAACTGTAATCCGTGATTCATTCGTCGATCGGCTGTCACCTGCAGTTGATGGCTGGCAGAGTTTGCGCCGCTGAGGTTCGTGAGGAGCTGCTGAACGCCGGCAGGAATTCCGTTGGGGTCGAGCGCACTGTCACAAGCGGCCAAGGGGCGAGCGCATTCCGGATTCAAACCGTTCACTCCGTTGGCTCGAAGCTGCTGCTCGAGGATCGCCGGGCTGGGAAAATTGGTTTCCGTGGTGGCGATTGCCTTCCTGCTCAGGCTGCCTACATAGACCGCCTCAAGCATGGTGTCCTTGGTCATTTGATATTGAAAGCCATAGTTGAAGTTCTCCGCGTAGGGCGTCCGGAAATGCGGGGAGACCACGTAAGCAAAGGGTATTTGGGGATTAAAGAATTGCCCTAAGTGCCCTCCCGCAATGAACGGATACGGGTCAGAATAATTCCAGGGCGTAAATGGGTCAGCGACGAAAGACCCGTTCCCCGGCTTGGCCACCAGCGAGGCGGAATAGTCGGGCGGATAATTGTTGGCTACGTACCCGAACGGGGGCTGACCGCCGAACTGCAAGTTCAAAGCCCCGTCCTCGATGTCGTAGAAGATTCCGAAGCCGCCGCGCATGACCAGCTTGCCCGAACCCAACATGTCCCAGGCAAAACCCAGACGCGGGGCAAAGTTATTGCGGTCGGGGTAGATCAGTCCACGATTCGGCGTTCCAGGATCTCCGGGATATAAAAGGTCGGGAGGGGCACCCGGGTAAATCGTAGAATGCCGGCCGGGGAACCAACCTATGATTTCGTTGTGTGGATCTTGCTGCGGCGAGTTGTACTCGTAGCGCAGCCCGTAATCGAGGGTAAGGTTGTTGGTAAGCTTCCATTCGTCCTGGCCAAAGAAATAGAGAGAATGGGTTCGAATGCCGTACACGGCATTGGAAAACTGATAGTAGTTGTCCCAGAAGCCGCCGACAAAATCCGCCAGGGCATTGCCGGTAAACGAGCTGTAGCTGTCAAAGTCGAATGACCCGTTGTTATAGAAATCATAGTTGAAATTGTTCTCAACCCAGCGCAGATCGGCGCCGAATTTGAGGGCATGTTTCCCTCGGGCCCAAGAGAGGGTGTCTTGATACTGGAAGACCGTATCGTGAACCTTCGTCGGCCCCTGAGGGGAGGGACCGAGATTAAACGCGCCGTTCACATACATGATGGGAGCGGCCGCGCCCCGGGGATCGTCCGGAACCACTGTGCTACAGGGCTGAACCGCTCCCGCACAGGTAAATCCCAGCTGCGCGGGGGTGGTCTTGTCGGTCGGCACGGCATTCAAGGTGGCGACACGGTTGGTGGTGAAACGAAATTCGTTCACCACGGTCGGTGAAATCATGCGCGTCCAGCTCAGAGAACTATCCTGGAATCGCTGGTTGTCGGTAAATCCGGACCCGACAGGAACATTGCCGCCGGTCGATGCGCCGTTGATGATTTCGAAAGGAAATGTCTGAGGCGCATCGTCGAAGATGTAAAAAGCCGAGAGGGTGTCTTTGCTCGAGATATTGTAGTCATAACGGAAGACAAACTGGTCATCCTGCAGCGCCGCCGTGGGAGAAGAGACAAATTGGTTGTTGGGTTGATTGGGCAAAGGCACATATTTGGCGATGTAGTTTGCCATGACCGGATCGACGGGAACCTTGTTGCCGGGATAGGGGGTACCGGTAAGAGGATTGGTTAGCTGCTCTCCCTGGACCAGCAACTCGCTGAAATCGCCGGTACGCTCAGCCGGACTGAGCGTCGCGAGTGGCGGCGCGATCTGACCTTCCCGCCGGCGCGCTCCTTGATAGGAAGCAAAGAAAAACATTTTGTCTTTTACGATGGGTAATCCAATGCTCCCCCCGAACAAGTTTCGTTTGTAATTCGGCACATTGTGGGTAAAGCTTCCATCCGGGTTCTGAGTGGTCAAGAAGTAATCGCTGGCATCGAGAGCGGTGTTACGGAAGAACTCAAACAAACTGCCGTGGATGCTATTGGTCCCTGATTTAATCACCTGATTGACAATGCCGCCGGAGGTGCGGCCGTACTCGGCTTCGTAATTGTTGGTAAGAATCTTGAATTCCGAGACCGCGTCAGGATTGGGGTTCACCACCATGTTGTTGCCCAGAAAGTCGTTGTTATCTGAGCCGTCGATCAAGAAGGTCAGCGACTCCGACCGCTGACCGCTCACCGCAAACGGATTCCCCGATCCGTCTTCTTGTTCGGGAACAAATACCCCGGCCTGCAGCAGACCCAATTGCATGGTGTCGCGCTCCACCAATGGCAAATCGAGAATGCGCTGCTGGGTTTCCACTTTTCCGAGTGTCGCAGAGACCGTGTCCACCTGGGACGCGTTGGCGTTGACTTCGACCACCTGCGAAGGCGCTCCCGCGCGTAAGGCAACGTCGATTTTTGCGTTTTGGTTGATCTCGAGCGTGATTCCTTTTTGCTCGTAGGTCTCGAAGCTGCTCTGCTTGACGTTGAGATCGTAACTGCCGATGGGCACTAGGGTGAGAAGGTAAACTCCGTCCTTGTTCGTCGTAGTCTTTCGGCTTATGCCGGTCTGGGGGTTTTTTAGCGTGACCTCGGCGCCGACGATGATAGCGCCCGTCGAATCGGTGACAACTCCCGTGAGCTGGGCTGTCGCCTGTTGCGCCCCGGCCCGGGTTCCGGAAAGAAAGACCACGCCCGCCGCAACCACGAGCAAGGCCGTGAATTTTCGTGTCGCTGAAGGTTTCATGGTGCCCTCCATCAAGATTGCACGGTCAGCGGACTAGCACCGGGGCCGAGACCAAACACGGGTCTCCCGGGCCCATCACGCAGACGCGCTGAATTTGGTTGGTTGGCAGTTATCAGCGCCGATTTGAGACTGTTATCACCGCCGGTTTGAGACTGTCAACCCTTTTCGTTTTCGACGATTAGTGCAATCGTTTTTTCTGATAACCTCGCGCGATTGGCCGCAGCGCGAGGTGCCGCTTCGGCGATCGGCTTGGGCTCGCGCCCTCGACTACGGTCGACGTTTGCCCCGTCTCAGGAGGAGATTTCCGCCGATTTTCGGGAGGTTGGCTGCCGGGCCAAAAAAATCTGCTCAAACGATTAGGCCAAATACTTGCGCGAGAACATCTGGCAATCCACCGATTGGAAAACCGCGGCACCCGCGTTTTAGCTTGAAAGCTTTCTAGGCGGTCAGGCATAATTCTCGGCCCATAGGGGGAACTCTACTTCCAGGCATCTCCGGGGAAGAGAATCTTGAAACCGATTGGAGGCCGTTCGATGAGGGGCGTGAGATTTTTTTGCTTTTTGTATCTGGCTTCATGGTGGCTGACGTCTATTCTTTCGGCACAAGTGGCGACTACCTCTTTACACGGCACGGTGTTCGACCCGAAAGGTGCGGCCATAGCCGATGCAACCTTGACCCTTACCAGCGCAAGTAATGGGTTCGAACGCTCGGTCACGTCCAATGCGCAAGGTGTCTACGAATTTGTTCAGCTTCCCCCTGGAACCTACGCACTTATGGCTTCTGCACCAGGGTTCGCAGATACTCAAATCCTCGCGCTGCAATTGGTGGTGAATCTCCCCGCCACCGAAAACCTGATGATGAAAGTGGCCACCACGCAGGAGGTGGTTGAAGTTCAGGCAGGTGCGGAGCTTATCAATAGTCAGGATGCGTCGATCGGCAACGCCTTCCAGTCTGAGCAGATATTGAACTTGCCCCTTGAAGGTCGGGACCCGGTCGGAATCCTGAGCCTGCAACCAGGAGTCTCGTATGTGGGCGATAGCAGGAACGTCGACCAATCCTATGACAGCAGGGGCGGCTCGGTGAACGGAGCCCGCAGCGACCAGACAAATGTCACCCTGGACGGGGTTGACGACAACGACCAGAACCAGGGACTTGCTTTCCAGGGAGCTCTGCGCACTCCGCTTGATTCAATCGAAGAATTCAGGGTATCAACCAGCAACAGCAATGCCGATTCCGGGCGCTCGTCGGGGGCGCAAGTATCGCTGGTCACCAAGAGCGGAACCGACGCCCTTCATGGTTCTCTGTACGAATACAATCGGTCGAATCTGGGCGAGGCCAACGACTGGTTCAATGAGCATGCGCAGGTTGCAAACGGAGAACCGAATATACCCGGCCAGCTGATTCGGAACACATTTGGCGCCTCCATTGGCGGTCCTATCAAGAAAGATCGGCTATTTTTCTTCGCCACTTATGAGGGCCAGCGAACTCGCGAGAGTCTGCAAGTTACACGCGTGGTTCCGAGCACATTGTTCAGGAGCGGCGTGATTCAGTATCTGGACAATTCTGGCAATGTAGTTCAGCTCACGCCAAAGCAGTTTCAATCCATGGATCTGCTTAAGATTGGCGTCAATTCAGCCGCACAACAGCTATTCCATACCTATCCCACCCCGAATTTGACCAGCGCCGGCGATGGCCTGAATTTTCAGGGTTATACATTTCCCGCGGCCACTCCCTCGAAGCTCGACACGTATGTCGTAAAATTGGATGCCAATCTGACTTCGAATCAGCGGGCGTATGTTCGCGTCAACCTGCAAAATGACCGATTCGTGAACCCCGATTCCACCAGCGCTCCGGAGTTTCCGGGGACGCCGGCAAACATAACCGACAAGGACAATGCCAAGGGCTTGGCGGTAGCCCATATTTGGACGATTTCGAACAATGTGGTCAACAATGCCCGCTATGGCTATATCCGGCCCAACCTCTCCCGCGCCGGCTTGCAAACCCAGCCCTTCGTTAGTTTTCGTGGCCTCGACAATCCGGTTGGGGAGACTTCAACCGATCTCTCGTTGTCGCCGGTTCACAATTTCATCGACGACGTTAGCTGGAGAAAGGGTAACCACACCATCCAGTTTGGCGGGAATTGGCGGATCGTGAACGATATCCGCTCGGCTAATGATGTGTCGTTCCTGGGCGCGCAAACCAACCCTTCGTGGCTCGTGGGCTCCGGTTACACCTGCGGCGGAGCGTGTGCGGGCAACGGCTTTAATCCCACCAGCATTGGGGAACCAACGGTTGGCAGTTCTTTTGTGGAAGCCTACGATCTTTCCACATCTGCCCTGGCGGGGGTGATTTCCGAAGGCTTTTCTAACTACAACTTCACCAAAACAGGAGCCGCTTTGGCCGACGGCGCGCCGGCAAATCGCCACTTTCGGGCCAACGAAATCGAAACCTACTTGCAAGATTCCTGGCGGGTTCGTCCCAATCTGACCATCACAGTCGGGGCTCGCTACGCGCTCTTGCAGCCGCCGTATGAAACCACGGGAACACAGGTGGGCACCAACGGCAGCCTGGACAATTTTTTTAAACAGCGTGGGATTGCGATGCAGCAGGGCCAGACTTATGCGCCTTTGCTTGGGTTTGAACTCATCGGGCAGGCCAATGGAAAGATGCCCTACTGGAATTGGGATTATGGGAACATCGCCCCTCGTTTCGCCTTTGCCTGATCCCCGGGCGGAAGCGGCAAGACATCGGTTCGCGGAGGCTTCGGAATCTACTACGATCACTTTGGCGAGGGGATCGTCAACTCCTTCGATACCAACGGCTCGTTTGGCCTTACCACGCAGCTGTCCAATCCGGCTAGCATATTTCAAGCGGGTGCGGGACCGGCCGCACCCCGGTTTACAGGCTTGAATGCCCTCCCATCCACGTGCTCGTCCGGTTGTGTAATGCTTCCGGCGCCTGCCGGTGGATTCCCCCAAACTCCACCCGCCTCACTTAGCAACGGGGGATTCTCCATAACCTGGGGGATGGACGACAAAATTCACACGCCCTATGCCGAAGTGATTGATTTTTCCTTATCCCACGAGCTATCCCACGGATTCGTGGTGGAAGGCTCCTACATCGGCCGTTTGTCGCACCACTTGTTACAGGAAGAGGACTTGGCGATGCCGCTCGATCTTCGCGATCCAAAGTCGGGAATGAGTTATTTCCAGGCGGCCACGGCCTTGTCTAAAGCGGCAGATAAAGGCGTAAATATTGCCAGCCTGGCTCCGATTCCTTACTGGGAAAATATGTTTCCCGGTGCGGCCGGCCACCTCGGTTTCGGACCTCCGGGAAGCTCCTCCAATCTGGGTTGCGCCATCGGCGACAGTGCCTCGGCCAGGAACTATACCGCGACGCAAGCGGTCTATGATATGTGGAGCTGCTACATTGGAAATGAAACTAGCGCATTGTTCAACCTCGATCTACCCGATAACTGTCTACCGGCGTGTTCTGCCGTCACTGGTCAGCAGGGGTACGCATACTTCGACCCGCAGTGGTCCTCGCTTTACGCGTGGCGCAGCATCGGCAATGCAGCCTACAATGGGCTCCAGTTGATGGCTCGCCACAAAGGCCATGGGTTAGACTTCGACTTCAATTACACCTATTCGAAATCGATCGATGTCGGATCGAATACGGAACGCATAAACGAGTTCCAGGGAAGCGGCTTTGCCAGCCAGGTCATCAACGCCTGGGCGCCGCAGCAATTGCGCGCGGTCTCGGATTTCGATACCACCCACCAGTTCAATTCGGACTGGGTTTACGAGCTGCCCGTAGGCAAGGGGAAGCAATTCGGCAGTCGCATGCATGGCGTCGGGCAGGCGCTGTTTGGTGGTTGGACGATTAGCGGTATCTTCCGTCTAACCAGCGGCTATCCATTTACTGTCGAGCCCGGACTCGGGTATTGGGCTACCAACTGGCAATTGACCTCCGCCGCGGTTTTAAACGGAAAGGCGCCTAAGACCGGGGTGTTTACCGACCCAAGCGGTAACCCTAATGTATTTCAAGGAGATCCCACAAAACTAGGAATAGTCCAGAATTACAATGGCGACGGTGCGACCGACAGCATAACCGCCTGCCCCGCAGGCGGCTGTACCTGGCGAGTCTCATATCCCGGCGAATCCGGCCAACGAAATAACTTTCGCGGCCCTGGCTATTTCGGCATCGATGCTGGATTGGCCAAAGTCTGGAACTTAACCGAACGGCAGGACATCCGGTTTAGCTGGGAGACCTTCAACGTTACCAATACCCCGCGGTTCGACGTCGGGCAATTGCAGAACGGCGGGAACAACTCACTGAACACCGGAGCTACCTTTGGCGAGTATGGGAAAACCATGACATTGCCACGCATCATGCAGTTCACGCTTCGGTATGCCTTCTAATACGAATCCCCGTACGGGGTTTAAACTTCCGAAGTTCGAAGCCTGCGAGTTTGAAGCCTGCGAAGCGCGCCGGATCGAGAGTAGTGCTACTCTCGATCTGGCTGGTTCATGTCCGCTTTTCCCCAACTCCCTTCCGTACTTTATGCTCTCGGCTCGCTCTCGACTTGGGGGCTCAGTGACTTTGTCGGCGGGTACACGGCGCGGAGATTTCAGCCGTTTTTTCTGACGGCGCTCGGCCACCTGGCCGGCGCCGCATTGATGGCCGCGCTGGCGCTCGGACATCATGAAACTCTGCCTGCGTTTTCTCATCTGGGCTGGGCGGCGGCGGCGGGCACCTGCGGAGGAGTTTCGCTGGCGCTGTTTTATCGCGCGCTCGCGCAGGGGAACATGGGGATGGCAGCGCCGGTTTCCGGGGTTTTGGGCGCGGCCCTCCCGGTGGCCTTCGGAATTTTGACCCAAGGCGCTCCCGGGGCAATTCCGACAGGCGGATTTGCGCTGGCGCTCCTCGGCATCTGGCTGATCTCGCGCCCGGAAGACGGCCGCCGCCCCGAAGGCCTGGCGCTGGCCATCGTTTCCGGATTCGGCTTTGCCCTATTTTTCGTCCTGATCAAGCACGCGGGAAGCGGGGCGGCGCTGTGGATCGCGGCCGGCTCTCGTTCTGCGTCCTTGATTGCAACCGGCCTGATTGTCCTCGCGGGCCGCAAGTTTTCGCCCACCTACCGGCTCGGCTTTCTACTGGGCGCCGTCGCTGGGTCGATCGACGCCACCGGAACATTCCTTTTTGTCCGGGCCATCCAGACCGGACGGCTCGACACGGCGGTGATTCTGAGTTCGCTCTACCCGCTGGTGACGGTCTTGCTGGCGCGCGCCGTTCTCCGCGAACGTTTCACGCGATGGAAATCCTTAGGCATCGTGGCGGCGCTGATTGCGGTGCCAATGATCGCGAGCGGGTAAGCGTCAAGCGATTCGTTCTTCTGTGATCGAGGAAGGAGCCGGTACCTGCTCCGGCCCCAGCTGTTAACATCCCCACGTGGCACTCGTCGAGATTCGCAACCTAACCAAGATCTTCTCCCGCGGCCAAGCCCTGTCGGGCGGCGGCAAGGGGGAAGTTCTCGCGGTTGACGACGTTTCACTCGACGTAGATCGCGGAGAAACTCTCGGATTGGTGGGCGAATCCGGCTCGGGCAAGAGCACACTGGGACGGCTGGCGTTGCGGCTGGTCGAGCCAACTTCGGGCAGCGTGCGGTTTGACGGCCACGATTTGCTGGCGACGGGCCCGAGAGAGTTGCGCCGCCTGCGCCGCCACATGCAAATCATCTTTCAGGACCCGTTCAGCTCGCTCGATCCGAGAATGCGCGTGGAGGACCTGGTTGGGGAGCCGCTCATCATTCATGAGAGCGCGGCCCCCATCCGTTTGCCGGGGGGAAGCGCAGGCGTCCCCGCCGGTACACGGGTTCCCGTCCAGGAGCAAGTCCGAGAGCTTCTCCACTCTGTCGGCCTCGAGGCTTCAGCCATGCGCCGCTTTCCGCACGAATTCAGCGGCGGGCAGCGCCAGCGCATCGTGATCGCCCGCGCGCTCGCGCTGCGCCCGAAATTTATCGTCTGCGACGAGCCGGTCTCCGCGCTCGACGTCAGCGTAGGCGCGCAAATCGTAAACCTTCTGGCGCAGCTGCAGCGCGACTTCGCCCTTACCTATTTGCTGATCTCGCACTCCATGCCGGTGATCCGCTACCTGTCGACGCGGATCGCGGTCATGTATGGCGGAAAAATTGTCGAGGTCGGTTCGGCAGACCAGATCACGGACCGCCCCCGACATCCCTATACGAAGACCTTGCTGGGAGCTACGCCTGAAATTGTCGCTTGAAAGGGCCCCCGGGATCCGGGTCCACCTTCGGGGATTGCGCTTGGCGCCGCGGTTGGCGCGGCGGTTGGCGCGGCGGTTCGACATCCACATGCAGGCGGTTTATCCTTCGAAGCGCACCTCTTTAGGAGAGAAATTGTTATGAAGCTGGTATTTGTGGTCCTAGCGCTTGCCTCTGCCGCCGCCGCTCAATCCAAGTCTCCTGCTTCCGATGCGCTTCGAGAGATGCTCGCTGGGCGCGAAAAGAGTACCGTCGCCGCCTTTGAAGCAATGCCGGCCGACAAGTACAACTACAAGCCGACACCGGACCAGATGACGTTCGGGCACCTGGCGGCGCACATTGCCGAGTCAAACAATTTTTTCTGCGCCAGCTCGAGCGACGTGCCACGGCCGAAGACCGACGAGTTGAAGGGAACGGAAGGGAAAGAGAAACTGGTCGAGGCCATAAAGAATTCGTTTGAGTTTTGCCACACCGCGCTCGCCAAAGCCGACGATTCGAAGATGAGTGAGAACATCACCTGGTTCGACGGCAAGCCTCGGGCGCGGGCTTGGGCCTTCCTGGGGCTTGCGAGCAGCTGGGCGGACCACTACGGAGCCGCAGCCATGTATCTCAGGTTGAACGGGCTGCTGCCTCCGACGGCAAAGAAATAGATCTGGTGATGACAAAGTAGGGTGTCGACGCCCGCCCCAAAAGCGAAACTCCCATGACGATCTCAAGCATCGCCGCTCCCGATTGGTCCACGATTCCGGCGCCCGTGGACGACGGCGCCGCGCGACATCTCACGGCAATGAGGCTCCCTTCCATTGCGCTTCGGGCAAGCGATGGAACCGAGGTCGATCTGTCTTCGCTCGAAGGCCGTATTGTGGTTTACACCTATCCCCGCACCGGCCGGCCCGGCGTCCCCAATCCCGAGGGCTGGGACCTGATTCCCGGCGCCCGCGGCTGCACGCCGCAGACTTGCGCCTTTCGCGATCACTTTGACGAACTCAAGGCCTTGGGCGTAGCCCAAGTTTTCGGTCTCTCAACCCAAGACACCCTCTACCAGCGCGAAGCGGCCGCCCGCCTCGAGCTGCCGTTTACCATTCTCTCCGATGAACACCTCGCACTCGCGAGCGCTCTCGGCCTGCCGACATTCGAAACCCACGGCATGGTTCTGTTGAAGCGGCTGACGCTCGTCATCCGCGATGGAATCATCGAGCACGTCTTCTATCCGGTTTTCCCTCCCGATCGGAATGCGGGCGAGGTGGTGGCGTGGCTGAAATCCAACCCCGCCGGCCGCTAGGGTTTCACGGACGGAGGAGCGCTTTTATCGCCAGGCCCCGTTTTTCGGGATGCGCCCGCGAGGCCGAAAGCCTCGTCCACCATGAGCGCTTTGTAGGCTATACTTTTCCGGCCAACTCCCCGCTTCTCTTGCTTATGGCCATGGGCATTCGCACACTCGACCTGCGCAAGATCTACAGCTCTGCGCCGCCGTTTGCGGCGGGGGGCGTGGGGGTGCCGCGCGCCGGCGCGCGCGGCAGCAAGAAAGGAAAGCCTCCCAAACCCGAGGTGACCGCGCTCGACGGTGTTTCCCTGACAGTAGAAGCCCGCGAGATTTTCGGGCTCCTCGGCCCTAACGGCGCAGGCAAATCTACGACCGTAGGCGTGCTCACGACCCGGGTACGGCCTACGAGCGGACAGGCGTGGGTCGGCGATCACGAAGTCTGGAAGGATCAGGCCACCGTAAAACGATTGATCGGGGTGGTGCCGCAGCGGCCGAATCTCGACTTTTCCTTGACCGCGGCCGAGATTCTCACCTTTCATGGCGCATATTTCGGGCTCAGCGCCAAGGAAAGAAACCAGCGGGCTTCCGAGCTGCTTGAAAAATTCAAACTCACCGACCGCGCCAATCAGATGGTGCGCGGATTTTCCGGCGGCATGATGCAACGGCTCTCGATCGCTCGCGCGATGATGCACGACCCGGAGGTGTTATTTCTCGATGAGCCGAGCGCCGGGCTCGACCCGCAGACTCGCATCCTGCTTTGGGAGATCATTCGCGAGTACAACCAGGCGGGCAAGACAATCCTGTTAACCACGCATTACATGGAAGAGGCCGACGCGCTTTGTCATCGCCTTGCCATTATCGATCACGGCAAGGTTATTGCAATAGGCACCCCCGGGGAGTTGAAGGCGTCGATACCCGGCGGGTATCTCTTGCGTCTGCGGTTCGGAAAGCAGCCGGCCGCATTGGTGGAGGGGCTGCGAGCGCTCGCTGGCGTGCGCGAAGTCCATTCGCAAGATACGACAGGTGCCGACATCTATGCCGACCGCGGCGGCTCGCTGATTCCAGAAATTGCAACTCTAGCCACCACCACCGGGGCCGAGCTGCTCGATGTTCACATCTCCGAGCCGAGTCTCGAAAACCTGTTTCTGCATCACACCGGAAGGAGCCTGCGCGATTGAACTGGAAAACTTTTGGAGCTCTGCTCGCCCGCGACGCTCACGTCGCGCGGCGGAACGCGCTGCAATTGTTCCTGCAGACGTTCCTGCAGCCGCTACTGTTCGTGTTCATTTTTGGCCGGGTGATGGTTCGCAGCGGCTATATGCCCGCGGCCTACAAGAGCCTGCTGCTGCCAGGGATTATGGCGATCAGCATGGTCTTCACGGGAGTGTGGGCGGTCGCAATGCCGCTAATCGCCGAATTTCAATGGACCAAAGAAATCGAAGACCGCCTGCTCGCCCCAATCGAAAATATCTGGCTGGCGGTCGAGAAAGTGCTATTCGGAATGATTCAGGCGATAGTCGCCGGGCTCATCGTACTTCCTCTCGGATGGCTGCTGCTTCGTCCCATTGATATCGGTGTCCATTCGCCGGTCACATTCGCGCTCATCATCGTCCTGGTCGCCGCGTTTTCAGCCTGTGGCGGCCTGGCGCTTGGCTGCAGCATGAATCAGCAGCATATCGGATTGATGTTCAGCATGGTGCTCACGCCCATGATCTTCTTCGGGTGCACGTATTACCCCTGGAGCGCGTTGAATCCCTTCCCCGTGCTCAAAAGAATTGTCCTGATCAATCCGCTGGTTTATGCAAGCGAAGGCCTGCGCGCCTCGCTGGTGCCGGGATTTCCGCATTTATCCATGGCCGCGGTTCTCATCGCATTATTGTTTTTCGACCTTCTGCTGCTCGGCGTGGGCTTGCGCCAATTCGACAAGAAGGCAGTCAGCTAGCGATTGGGACGGACTGCTTTATCGGGTTTGGCGTTTGGCCGGCAACTCTTTTGGGGGGGCGGTAAGCTGGGCTTTCAACCGCAATTTTTCGGCGTGCGGTGATTGATCTCGAATTAGTCGGAATTTGGAGAAGCAACTACAATCCGCTTATGGGTGGACTCATCCAGCCGTCGCCGGTTTCCAAGGAGCCGGACAGCAGCCGGCGCATCATCCTCGTCGCCATCGCCGCGGTGCTCGTGCTGGCTCTGATTGCCGCCTTCCTCCTGCGTCAAACCCCGAAGCCCGCGACCCAAGCTCCCCCTTACGCTGCCAAGCTCAAGTTGTCCGATTTGAAGATGAGCCAGGCCCAGAACTTTGTCGGCGCGAGCGTAACTTACATCGACGGAACCCTGATGAACACGGGCGACCAGACGGTTACTCATGCCGTGGTGCGGGTCACCTTCAGAGACGCGTATAACCTGGTTGCGCAAGTCGAAGATGTTCCCCTCAGGGTGCTCAAAACCAGCGGTCCCTATCCCGATACAGTCGATTTAGCCTCCTCGCCCCTCGCTCCCGGCCAAAGTAAACCATTTCGCCTGATCTTCGAGCACGTGAGCGAGCAGTGGAACCAGGCGTATCCGGAGCTCGAGATTGTACATTTGACCTCCAGTTGACGCTCCTCCGCCTCAAAGCGTTTAGCGGGCCAGAGCAAAGTTTCGAGGGCACTGCCACGGGGCCACGAACCATCGCCTTACCGCCCGTGGAAACCTCAGCCTGCCGGCCTGCGGAGGAAGGCGGAGGTCAACTAAAATGGTGGCTATGTCGCTAGCCAAGACCGTCCGCCTCACGGAGACGGTTAAAGCCGCAGGTTGAGCTTCCAAACTGAGTCCGGCGGCGCTGGACAAAGTGCTTGGGAAATTAGCCCGGCAACACGACCCCAATGTCCTTGTCGGCTTCGAGCACGCCGACGACGCCGGCGTGTATCAAATCGCCCCCGACCAGGCGCTGGTGCAAACCATCGACTTCTTCACTCCGATCGTCGACGATCCCTACACCTTCGGCCAGATCGCCGCCACCAATTCGCTCAGTGATGTTTACGCCATGGGCGGAAGGCCCATAACCGCACTGGCCGTGGTTTGTTTTCCGGAAAAAGGTGATCTCGAAGTTTTAGAACAGATTCTCTCCGGCGGACTGTCGAAGATGATGGAAGCCGGGTGCACCATCGTCGGCGGTCACAGCATCCGCGACGAGGAGACCAAGTTTGGATACTCGGTAACCGGTCTGATTCCTGTGAAGCGAGTATTAAAAAACGGCGGCGCCCAGCCGCAAGACCGGCTCCTGCTCACCAAGCCGCTGGGTACGGGAGTGATCTCGACTGCAATCAAGAAGGGAGTCGCCCAACCAGACTGGATCGAGTCCGCCGTCCAGTCGATGACGACGCTCAATAAAACCGCCGCGGAGGTCTTGGCCGAATTTCATAGGGAGAAGCCTCGGCTTTCCCCGGAGGTCGGGGATTTTGAGTTTCCCATCCACGCTCTTACCGACGTCACCGGCTTCGGCCTCATCGGACATCTCCGCGAAATGCTCGCCGCATCGGAATGCGTTTCCGCCAGGCTATTCGCCGGTCGGATTCCGCTGCTCCGGGGCGCACTCGAGTGTGTTCACGCCGGCCATATTCCCGGCGGACTTAAAGCCAACCGCGAATTTGCAGAATGTCTGGTCACCTATGACGCGCCAGTTGCCGACGACCTGCGCACGATGCTGTTCGACCCGCAGACTGCCGGCGGCCTGCTCCTCTCGGTTTCGGCGGAAGCGGCTCCGGAGCTCGCGAATTGTCTCCTCCGCGCCGGGGTGAGCGCCGTCGAAATTGGCGAAGTCTCAAGCAGCCCAAAACTCGAGATCGAAGTCGTTCCATAGCGTTCGGTTACGGCAGGGGCGCACTGCGCTTCTTCCTTCGGATGAGGTTCCCGCCAAACGCGCGGCGACGCTCCTGAGTAGACCCCACCGGTCACTCTCCGCGGAAACCGCGCCGCGGGACGTGGGGCTACATTTCCTCGAGCCGCGCCGGAGCGCCATGGTTGCAGGGAAAGAGTTGGAAACTGCCCGGCCGGGAAAGTACACTCGAATATTCCGTCCCAACCTCGGAATTATAGAGGCCGGGGATTTCCGTGCGCGCCGACGCTGCGACGCGCATCTACAACCCTTACCGAATTATTTTTCTGCTTGCCCGCTTCTATCTTTTGAATGTTTTGAACTTCCAGAGGAGATGTCGTCATGAAGACTCGCCAGCTTGGCCGTAGCGGCCTAGCGGTTTCCGCCCAAGGTCTCGGTTGCATGGGCATGTCGGAGTTTTACGGACCGGGAGATGAAGCCGAATCCATTGCAACCATTCATCGCGCGATCGCGCTCGGGATCAACTTTCTCGACACTGCCGACATGTACGGCCCTTTCAAAAACGAACAACTGGTCGGCAAAGCGATTCGCGGAAAGCGCGACCAGCTGATCGTGGCTACGAAGTTCGGCATCGTACGCGATCCGGCGCATCCCGAGACGCGCGCCGTGAGCGGTAAACCTGATTACGTTCGGAAATCATGCGACGCGAGTCTCAAACGCCTGGGGCTTGACTACATCGACTTGTACTATCAGCATCGCGTGGATCCGACGACGCCTATCGAAGAGACGGTCGGCGCGATGGCGGAATTGGTCAAAGCAGGGAAGGTTCGCCATATCGGGTTGTCCGAAGCGGGACCGGAGACTCTGCGCCGGGCGAGCAAGGTCCATGCGATCGCCGCCCTGCAATCGGAGTACTCGCTATGGACCCGCGATCCAGAAGACCGCGTTCTCTCGGCATGCCGCGAGCTCGGCATTGGATTCGTGGCTTACAGCCCGCTGGGAAGAGGCTTCCTGTCCGGCCAGATCAAGCGCTTTGAAGATTTGGCCCCGGACGATTTCCGCCGGCAGAATCCGAGGTTTCAAGGCGAAAATTTCCAAAAAAATCTGGATCTGGTGGCAAAGGTGGAAGGGATTGCGAAGCGCATGAACTGCACGCCCTCACAGCTGGCGCTTGCCTGGGTGCTCGACCAAGGGGAAGATATCGTTCCGATTCCCGGCACAAAGCGCAGAAAGTATTTGGAAGAGAACGCTGCCGCACTGAACGTAAAACTCGCCGCACTCGACCTGACCGAGCTGGACAAGGTGTTTCCCAAGGGAGCCGCTTCCGGAGGGCGTTATAACGAACAAACGATGCGGCTGATCGGGGCGGAGTAGGTTCTAAATTGAATTTGAAGCCGGGCTGCGTTCATGAGCAGGGAAATCCGAGACCAGCGGCTGACCTTCGCTTGTGACCTCCTAGAGCGGGGTTCCGGTGAGAAGATCGAGGAGTAATTTCTCGCGCTTCATGTCGGAAGTGGGCCAGGGAACCATAAAAGACGCGACCCTGACCGGCATGGAGAGTGAAGGGGAAGTTTGCCGAAGAAAAGGCCAAGCCGCGGGTCCACCCGAGCGACAAGACACATAAACCAATAAACGGGGCGGCCAGACTGGCCGCCCAAAGTCCTTGCAGATATCGCTTGGCTGCTA
>Ga0123356_10001794_pt1 | contig 23402 bp, 21 predicted proteins | sample TergutEmb28metaG_2_FD_92546 | JGI IMG/M metagenome (GOLD analysis project Ga0123356, IMG submission 92546) | Embiratermes neotenicus P3 segment gut microbial communities from Petit-Saut dam, French Guiana - Emb289 P3 | ecosystem: Host-associated > Arthropoda: Insects > Digestive system > Gut ...
CGGGTCATTACACATTCGAATCCTCGGAGCGCGCGTCGAACACCGACCCCTACGGGCTGCTCTACGACGCCGACCAGAGCCCCTTCGCAGGGGACGACGACGGGGCGGGAAACCTGAACTTCCGGATCACTGCGGTGCTGGAAGCCGGACAGGTCTACTACCTGGTCGCCCATGACATCTCGGGCTACGGTACGGGACAGTACACCATCACCGCACAGCTCCTCACCCCACCGCCCTGCTCCTCATTCACCTCAGCATGCGAGTGGGACCTGTCTCCTGTGGTGGTCTCTCCGCCGGGCACGGCTCAGCACTATCTGCGGTTCACCTCCCTGGAGTCGGGACTGTACGAATTCTCGTCCTCAGGGGCCGCGCCGGGTGCCGACCCGCTTGTGATGCTGTTCGACGCAGACCAGAACCTGATCACCTTTGGTGTCGGTGAGGGCGTGGGGGATGACTTCAGCTTCATCGCTGAGTTGATCGCCGGAGAGGTCTACTACGTGGCGGCAGGGCAATGGGCTGCCTCGAACAGCGGCCAGTACACCCTCGCCGCGCGGCCATACGCCCCACCACCTTGCTCACGGTTCGAGGAAGCGTGCGAGTGGGACCTGTCTCCGGTGGTGATCTCCACGACGGACGCGGCGCAACACTTCCTCCGGTTCACCGCGCCCGAGACAGGCAGGTATCTCTTCGAGTCCTCGCTCAGCGCACAAACCGCTGAGCCGTTCGCGATGCTGCTCGACGAAGACGGATACCTCATCACCTTCGGTGTCGGTGGATTCGCAGGTGATGAATTCACCCTGTCTGTGCTGTTGACGGCCGGACAGATCTACTACCTGGTGGCCGGGCAGTGGAGCATGGGGAGTTACGGAGACTACACCATCTCAGTGCAGCGCTTCCCCTTGCCGCCATGCTCCTCCTTCGCAGCGGCCTGCGAGTGGAATCTCTCACCGGTGGTGGTCGCTCCGCTTGGCGCGATTGACCACTATCTTCGGTTCACCGTGCCGGAATCCGGCTGGTACGTCTTCGAATCCTCGGAGCGCGCACCGAACGCCGACCCGTATGGGCTGCTTTACGACGCCGATCAGGGCCTCATCGCCTGGAACGACGATGGGGCAGACGATCTGAACTTCAGGATCGGTGCGGATCTGGCTGCTGGGGAGGTCTACTACCTGGCCGCCCGGCACTACTCCGGTTCCGGCACCGGGCAGTTCACCATCACCGCCCAGGTCGGATCTCCGCCACCCTGCTACTCGTTCTCCGCAGCGTGCGAGTGGGACCTCTCACCCCTCGTGGTCGTCCCGACGGGTGTTAGCAGCCACTTTGTCCGTTTCACCGCGCCGACGTCGGGCCCATTCCTGTTCGAATCCTCGGCTGACGAGCCAGAGGTCGACCCCTACGCGTGGCTCTTCGACGCAGACCTGAACGAGATCGCCTTCGACGACGACGGGGGGTGGAACTGGCACTTCAGTATCACCGCAGAGTTGACCGCTGGACAGGTCTACTACCTGGTGATTCGAGAGTGGACCGACGATACTCCCAGACCAGTCACTATCACAGCGCAGCTGCCGCCACCCTCCGCAGCCCAGCAGTCCGCCTGACCTCTCCTGAACCTGGGAGTGGTTTCGTTGGATTTGACCCCGTCAGATTCAACGAAACCACTCCCCAGTTCGCGAAAGAGGGGTGGCGCACCTTGCCGCCAGCGCTGCCAGGTAGCCGAATCCGGGCAGACGCCCACCCCACCAGCGCTGCCAGGCGAACCTGGGAGTGGTTTCGTTGAATTTGACCCCGTCAGATTCAACGAAACCACTCCCCAGTTCGCGACTGAGGCATGGCTGAGCGCGACGGAGGGGTGGCGCACCTCGCCGCCAACGCTGACGGGCGACCGAATCCAGGTGGGCGCCCGCCCCGCCAGCGCTGGCACCGGGCGCTGGGCGGTCGCTGAGCGGCACTAGGCCCCTTGGTCAACGGTGTCGCGCAGCGCTAGGGTGGGCCCATGGCACTTTCTGTTGGTTGTATCACCTTTGACTCCCGTGATCCGCGAGCTCTGGCAGCTTGGTGGGCCAAGGCGCTCGATGGCGAGATCGTCTCGGACATGGACGGCTTCTACGTCACGATCATGCCGGGCGGCGAAGCGAGCCTGCCGCTCTCCTTCCAGCTCATCGAGGACCCGACGCCGGGAAAGAACCGCATTCACCTCGAAACCACGGCCTCAGATGGCCGGGAGGCCGAAGTGGATCGACTCGTGAAGCTGGGAGCCTCGGTCGTCTACCAGGGGGACATGGGCGGGTTCGCCTGGACCACGTTGGCCGACCCCGACGGCAACCTCTTCTGCGTCGGCGACCCCATGGAGATGGAGAGCTAATCGAGTAAGCCCAGCGCCGCCATCGTCCATCGCGGCGAGCGAGGTGTCGTGATCAGCGGCTGGCCAGCGCTTGCTCCAACTTCTGAAGCAGGCCCGCTACCTCAGCCTCGGCCCACGCGGCAAACCTGAGCCGCAGGGCCTCAGTCGGGGCGGGGGTCACTTCACGATCCCAGACCACAAAGTCGTCAAGTTGATACTCGGGTCCTGGGAAGTCTCCCGTGCGCACGAATTGCCCGTAGTGCCGGATGACTCGCTCGCTGGAGCCGTCAACCTGGATGTCCACCCAGACGTGAAAGTCCTTGGCTAGTCCCATCAAGTGCGGCCGGCTGGGCAAGTGACCGCCGAACGCACTGCACTTGACGCTCACGCCTGGTGGAAGGCCAACGCCTCGCGCTGCGGTCTCGAGCGCGCTGATCGCGAGTTCCTGGATGCGACGGGCGGAAGCCAGAGTGTCGGCCGTGATCCGCCCGGCGAGCAACTCACCAATCGCGGTCGCAGTCTTGGTCGCTTCCCCTGCGGCCGCTCTCAATCGCTCACTCAGCAGGCCGATCGTGTCCATCACGCACTCTCCGACGAACCTCACGAGCGGAATGGCGTCGCTGCGGTCCGTCGCCTCGAGCGCATCAAGATAGTCGTTCCTTCTGTCGGCAAAGACCACCAGCGGGACGCCGGGGGACCGGTAGAGAAAGACGCTGGCAAGGGTCCGCGCGACTCGACCATTCCCGTCGGGGAAGGGGTGGATTTGGATGAAGGCATAGTGCGCGTATGCGGCTTGGAGAACCGGGTGGGCCGCCTGGAATGCCTCGCTGCGAAGCTCGTTGACCAGGCGTTCCATTTCGATGGGGGTGTCGATCACGGGGGCGTAGTGATGAACGGCACCTGTTGCCGTCGTGGGGTTGTTGGGTTGGGTCTTGTACGCACCTTTGACCAGCTCGCGCTTCTCCCAGTGGGTGTGCCCACCGACTGACACGAGCACCTCGTAGTCTTCCTGGCTCGCACAGGCCACCTCGTGGAGGATGCGGATCCAGGCTTCGGTGAGCGGGACCTTGGTTGTCGCGGCGTCAAGCACCCGCTCAAAGGCCCGCAGCGCGTCTTCGATGGTCCTGGGGACGTGCTCACCTCTTCTCTCCGCTTCGTTCTCCCAGCCGGCCGCCTGCTCAGCGACCGATCTGGTGAAGCCTCGATCCGTGGGATAGAGCCCTTCGATCGCCCCGGTGTCGACCGCTGCCTCGCGTCTGGCGATCTCTAGCGCACGCTCCATCACTTCCGGGGTCGAGGCAGTCTTGGTCTTGGCGAGTTGATCGAAGGAGGCATCCACCGTTGAGGAGTCCCATCCGGAAGCATCCCAGTCACCAAAGGACGAAAACGGCACGTAGGCCCGTGCGTCGCCGGGCCCGGGTTTCGCATCAGCCATGCCACTCAGCCTATGGGTTGGGTCAAGTGAAGCGGTGATTCCACGCGGGTCGACGGTTCGCCGCACGCTCCAGGGTCAATGTCGGCCCGTCCCGGTACAGTGATTCCATGACCGATCCTGGGGACTTTGACCACACCGCCTACCGCGACGAGGTCGTCGAACGATGGGGCTCGGACGCCTACGCCCAGTCGGCCGCCTGGTGGGAGGCCAAGTCACCGAAGGAACAGCTGGCCTGGCGACTCAAGGCTAAGGCGCTGCAACACGCCTGGCGAAGCGCCGCCATCGTCCGCACTGCGCCGGAAAGCTCTGCTGCCCAAGCGCTGGCTGAGCGGCATGTTGCCTGGCTACGATCCATTCCGGGCACGCCAGCGCAGGCGGGCGGGGAGGCGCTCAAGAGCTACGTCAAGGGCCTGGCGCAGATGTACGTCGCGGACGAGCGGTTCGCCGCGAACTACGGCGGGCTCGAGGGCGCAACCTTCGTCGCGAAGGCGCTAGAAACGTACGCTGACCAGCACTTATAACCCCATTGCGCACGATGGCGCCCGGTTGCCTCTAGCGCCACGCCTCCCGCACCCCACGACCTCGCAGGCGACGCTTCTGTCGGACCTCCCCGAGCGCGACACCGCCTCCCGACCTCGTGACCTCGCGGGCTACTCAAAGCACCGCGCCCCCCACCTCACACGTTGAAGCGGAACTCAACGACGTCGCCATCGGCCATCACGTAGTCCTTGCCTTCCAGGCGCGCCTTGCCCGCGGCCCGCGCGGCGACGACCGACCCGCAGGCGACGAGGTCGTCGAAGGGCACGACCTCGGCCTTGATGAATCCGCGCTCGAAATCCGTGTGGATGACACCGGCGGCCTGCGGCGCTGTCCACCCCTTGCGGATGGTCCAGGCGCGCGCCTCCTTGGGGCCGGCCGTCAGGAAAGTCTGCAGGCCAAGGGTGTCGAACCCCACGTGGGCGAGGCGGTCGAGGCCCGGCTCGCTCTGGCCGGCATCCGCGAGGAACTCCGCCGCTTCCTCCGCTGACATGCCCACGAGCTCCGCCTCAAACTTGGCGTCGATAAACACGGCCTGAGCAGGCGCAACCAGGGCCTCCAGTGAGGCGCGCTTCGCCGCGTCGCCCAGCACCTCGTCATCGGCGTTGAAGACGTAGATGAAGGGCTTGGTGGTCATGAGCGTGAGCTCGCGCAGGGGCGTGGGGTCGATCCGCTTGTCCGCCGCTGCCGCCTCAAGGGTGACCCCCTCGTTGAGGATCTCCACCGCTGCGCGCGCCGTTTGGAGCTGGAACTTGTCGCCGCGCCCGATCCTCACGGCCTTCTCGTAGCGCGGGATCGCCCCCTCCAGCGTCTCCAGGTCGGCGAGGATGAGCTCGGTGTTGATCGTCTCAATGTCCTCGGCTGGGTCAATCCGCTCGGAGGAGTGCACGACGTTGGGATCGGAAAAAACCCTAATGACCTGGCAGATCGCGTCCGCCTCGCGGATGTGCGCGAGGAACTTGTTGCCCAGCCCCTCGCCCGTCGAGGCCCCCTTCGCGATCCCCGCGATGTCGACAAACGTCACCGTCGCCGGGATCACCTTGGCCGAATGGAAGATCTCGGCCAGCACGCCCAACCGGCCGTCCGGCAGCGGCGCCGCGCCCACATTCGGCTCGATCGTCGAGAACGCGTAGTTCTCCGCCGGGGCAACGTTCCCGGTCAGAGCGTTGAAGACCGTCGACTTGCCAACATTCGGCAGTCCCACAATTCCAATAGTCAGTGCCACGCTCACCGAGTCTATGACGTCCCTCACCACCGCGCCGACACGGGCTCGGCGCGGTGTGGGGGCGTGTCCGTGGTTCGTGGTTGGGTGGGGGCATGGAGTACTTGATTGGCGCCCTTGTGGGCGCGGCAGTGGGATTCGCGGCGGCGTGGGTGATGGGTGGCTCGCGCGTGAGAGCGGAGCGAGCCGCAGGTCAGGCGGCACTTTCCGCAGCGACGCAAGAGTCCGTCATCGTCCATGAGCGGACGATGACGGAACTTGAGCGTGGTCTGCGCGAGCGCCACACCGTGGAACTCGCCGAGGCGAGCGAGGCGGCGGCTCAGGCGCGTGTGGATGAGGCGGGGGCGGTGGCGGAGGCTAAGCGCCTGGGCGAGGAGAACGCCGAGCTGCGGGAGCAGGCCAGGCGCGACCAGGATGTGCTCAAGGCGTTTGAGCCGGTCAAGGTCAAGATGCGGGAGATCCAGGACCATGTCGCGCGCTTGGAACGCGAGCGGGCCGAGCAGTACGGCAAGCTCGATGAGCAGCTTCGACAGGCGGCGACCACCGATGAGAACCTTCGTCAACAGACTCAGGCGCTGGTCGGAGCGTTGCGCACCACCTCGGCGCGCGGGCAGTGGGGGGAGATCGAGCTTCGACGTGTCTTGGAGATCTCGGGGTTGAACGAGGGGGTCGACTTCCAAGAGCAGGAGTCGTTCAAGTCGACGGCGGATCCGTCGCGGGAGGTCAGGCCCGACGTGACCATTCACCTTCCGGATGGCGGTTACGTGGCGATCGACGCAAAGGTGCCGTTGGCGGCGTTTCTCGAGGCGATCGACCTGGGGAGCGAGGGTACAGCGGAGGAGGAGGGGCGACGCGAGGCCCTGCTCCGGAAGCATGCGCGGGCGTTGCGGACCCACGTGGACACCCTTGCCAAGAGGGAGTATTGGGAGGCGATGCCAATGGCACCGGAGTTCACCGTCCTGTTCCTGCCGTCGGAGAACCTCATGGGCGAGGCGTTTCGGGCTGATGCGACGCTCTTGGAGTATTCGCTGAACTCGAAGGTGGCGTTGGCGACGCCTTCCTCGCTGCTGGCGCTGCTGAAGACGGTTGCGCTGGGCTGGCGGCAGAAGCATCAGTCGGAGGATGCCAAGGAGCTTCTTCGGCTGGGTGAGTCCATCTTTGAGCAGCTCAGCGTCCTGGGGTCGCATGTCGCGAAGATGGGGCGCTCGTTGACGGGGGCCGTGGCTGACTACAACAAGGTCGTCGGTTCGCTGGAGGGGCGGATTCTCCCGTCGGCTCGTCGGTTCCCGGGGTTTGACGAGAAGAAGCTGGAGCCGATTGAAGAACTCGGCGAGGAAAAAGCCCAGGTCAGGCAGCTCACGAAGCCGGAGTTGTTAGCGGGGATTGGCCCGGGGGAGGACGCGTCGGGGGAACGGAGGGTGCCCTTTGAGATTGAGTGACAACTGAAGACGGCGGTGCCGCTCACTTCACGCGGGGAGGGGCGAAGGCGAGGGTTTCCTTGGTGGTGACCACTTCTTCGACCCTCGGAAAGCCTAGGGTGGCTAGGCGGTTGAGGACGTCTGTGACTAGGTGCTCGGGGACGGAGGCGCCGGAGGATAGGCCGATTGTGGTGACTCCGTTGAGCCAGGTTGGGTTGATCTCGGTGGCGTTGTCGATACGGCGGGCTTGGGGGGTGCCGCTTTCGTGGGCAACCTCGACTAGGCGCATGGAGTTTGAGGAGTTGGCTGAGCCGACGACGATGACGAGGTCAGCCTCTTGGGCGATGAGCTTGACCGCGGCTTGGCGGTTCTGAGTCGCGTAGCAGATGTCGTCGCTGGGGGGGTCGGCGAGCGCGGGGAAGCGGGCCCGCAAGGCTGCAACGGTCTTGGCGGCTTCGTCGACGCTGAGGGTGGTTTGGGAGAGCCACACGACCTTGTTGGGGTCGGTGACCTGCACGGTTGCTGCGGCATCGGGGGAGTCAATGACGGTGATCTGGTCGGGAGCTTCTCCCGCGGTGCCTACGACCTCTTCGTGGCCCTCGTGGCCGATGAGCAGGATGGTGCATCCATCGGCGGCGAATCTCACGGCTTCTTTGTGGACCTTGGTGACGAGCGGGCAGGTTGCGTCGATGACGGTGAGTTCACGCGTCTGTGCGGCTTGGCGCACGGAGGGGGAGACGCCGTGGGCGGAGAAGACGACCCTTTCCCCGGGGGGGACCTCGTCGAGGTCCTCAACAAACACCGCGCCGCGCGCCGCGAGGTCGGCTACGACATGTCGGTTGTGGACAATCTGGCCGCGGACGTAGATCGGTGGGCCCCAGCGTTCCAGGGCCTGGTCAACGGCGGCGACCGCCCGGTCTACCCCGGCGCAATACCCGCGCGGAGCGGCGAGGAGAACTCGGCGCGCTTCCGGGTCGGCCGGGGGGGTATCGCGGGTCGCCACCTTGTCATCGTAGGTGGTGTAGGTCAACCTCTCATGAGGTGACGGACTATGGGCGGCGCGGCATGTCATCGTGGGCGGTGCGAGTCGGCCTTTGGCGTGACGCCGACGGGAGCGTCTCGCAGCAGCGTGCCCCAACCTCTGGCAGGGTTGAGGCTGTGAACGCTGAGCCTGCCCCTGCCCGCGGCAAACACCCCGACCACCCCTTCCGGGTTGCCGAGATCGCCTCGAAGCTCGAGGACTGGATCAACAAGCTCGGCGAAGTGTGGGTCGAGGGCCAAATCGTCGACTTGACCAGGCGTGGGACCATGCGCGTTGCCTTCGCGACCCTCCGCGATCCTGAGGTGAACTCGTCACTGGCACTCACCATTCCCGTCACGCTGCTCGACTCTCTGGCGACGCCGCTGGAGGTCGGAAGCCGCGTCATCGTTCATGCCAAGACGACGTTTTGGACTACGCGAGGGTCGCTGCAGCTAAGCGTTCGTGCGATCAAGGCGGTGGGACTGGGGGCTCTTCTCGCCCAGATTGAGGCGCTGCGGGCCAAACTTGCGGCTCAGGGGCTGTTTGACCCCGAGCGGAAGAAGCCGCTGCCGTTCATTCCGCGGGTCGTGGGGCTCGTGACCGGGCGCGACTCGGATGCGAAGAAGGATGTCGTGACGAATGCCCAAAGGCGCTGGCCAGGGGTGGTATTCGAGATTCGGGAGGTCGCCGTCCAGGGGACGCGTTCGGCGGCCGAGGTCACCGCTGCTCTCAAGGAACTCGACGCGCTCGACGAGGTTGACGTCATCGTCATTGCTCGGGGCGGGGGCGGAGTCGAGGACCTGCTGCCGTTCTCGTCGGAGGACCTCCTGCTGGCGGTCGCGGAGGCAAAGACGCCGGTGGTGAGCGCGATTGGGCATGAGGCGGACTGCCCGCTCCTTGACCTCGTCGCCGATGTACGCGCATCGACACCGACGGACGCGGGCAAGCGCGTGGTGCCTGATCTCGAGACGGAGATGAACGTCCTGGTCAACGCCCGTGTGCGACTGACTGGAGCTGTGAAGCGGCGCCTGGCCCGCGAGCAGGATCGCCTTGACCACCTGCGAACTCGTCCCGCGCTGGCGCGGCCCCACAGGATCATCACCGAACGAGAAGCCGACATCAGCGCCGACCGCCTCGCCGCGCGCCGGGCCTTCGCCGCCGCGATCGACCGAGCGAAAGCCGGGGTCGCGGGCCTTGCCGCCACCGTGCGGGCGCTCAGCCCCCAGGCCACGCTTGATCGAGGCTTCGCCGTTGTCACCAGCAAGAACGGGCGCATCATCAAGAGTCCCGGGGACGCGAAGGCTGGCGCGCCTCTAGGGATCCGCCTCGCCAAGGGAACTCTCACCGCCACTGTCACCGCACCCGGCAAGGGGTAGGCGAATCCTGGCTAAGTTGAACATGACACCCTGGCTAAGTTGAACATGCCCCCCTGGCCAAGTTGAACATGCCACCCTGGCTATGTTGAACATGCCCCCCTGGATCTGACACCGCAGCGGGGGCATCCGCCCTCACCTACCGCCGAACGCTAGCGTGGAGGAATGACGAGTCCCCCTTCCCGACTGCGCCGAGCGTTACTCGCGGCCGGGTCGGGCCTCCTCGCGTTGTCCCTCACCCAGGTAGCCCCCGCAACCGCCACCCCCGCAACCCCACCCGTCGTCGCACACCCCGCAACCCAAGCACACCCCGCAACCCAAGCATCCCCCGCAACCCAGGCAACCCTCAACCCCCCCACCCGCGAACCAAAGAGTTTCGGCCAAGGCAAGGTCGTCATCGTCGGAGCTCCCGAGTTCCGCGCGGTCCTCAACGCCGACATCCGCCTCGCCAAGAAATCCCCGAAGCCCGAGCAGACCACCTACCAGTGGTTTCGCGACGCCAAGCCCATCGGGAACGCGACAAACAAGACCTACCGGGTCCGCCCGAACGACGTCGGCACGCGCCTCACGGTGCAAGCTACGCTTCACCGTCGAGACTTCGACCCCAAGACGTTCACCTCAAAGAAATCCAAACGCATCCTCAAAGCTTCCCCACGCATAGACCAAAGATGCCTTGAAGGCTCCGTCCTGTGCGCCGACGTCACTGATCGCAAGCTGCGCTGGGTGGAAAACGGCGAGGTCAGACTGGTCCTCGACGCCCGATTCGCCCGCCCGGGAATGATCAACCGCCTCGGCACCTTCTCCGTCACCTCTAAAGTCAAAGACGGCTACTCGCCAAAGTACCGCCAAGCCATGCCCTTCACTTTGTGCTACTCCAACCCCTACTGCATCCACTACTCCGCCGAGTTCGCCGCCGTCGCCTACGCCGCCCCCCACGGCTCCCACGGCTGCATCAACATCCGCGACCTCGGCTGGCTCGAGTGGCTCTACAACCGAGTCTCCATCGGCACCAAAGTAGTCGTCTACGAGTAACCCCGCGCACGATGACGTCCCCCACCTCCGAGCAAACGTCCACCACCCCACGCCATGATGCGCACGATGACGTCCCCCACCTCAATCCCGGAGTGCGTCCTCCCGCTGGTGGCGCGTGGGCGTTGGCGGGGATTCATGGTTGGCTAGTGTCCATGGCCGATGCACCCGATGCCGACGACGGCACCTCAATCGACAACCTCACCTACGAAGAAGCCCGCGCGCTGCTCGCCGAAGCGGTCGAGAGGCTCGAGTCCGGCGAGGGCACCCTCGAGGAATCGATCGCCGCTTGGGAGGCGGGAGAAGCGTTGGCGACGCGCTGCCAAGCCCTGCTAGACAATGCCCGACAACGCCTTGACCAGGCGATGGACGCCATCGGCCGCAATGGTGCCGAGGGTGACCCCGAACCCACGACCACCCACGAGAACGAGTGAGGAACCCATGACCGCTGCAACTGCCCTTGTCCTCGGCGAGGCGCTGATCGACATTGTCCGCAAAGGCACCCACGAGGCCGAGCATCCGGGCGGGAGTCCGATGAACGTGGCCGTGGGCCTAGCGCGCCTGAACATCCCGACCACCCTGGCGACCTGGTTCGGCAAGGACGACCGCGGCGCGGCCATCCGCAAGCACCTGGCCGGGTCGGATGTGCACCTGGTTCCGGGGTCGGACGCCGCCCTGCGCACCCCGACCGCGATCGCGACCATCGACGACGCCGGCGTAGCCGAATACACCTTTGACCTGGCATGGGAGCTGCCGCCCGTGCCGCGCTGGCTGCACCCGACCGTGGTCCACACCGGTTCGATCGCCGCCGTCCTCGAGCCCGGCGGCACATCCGTGCTCGAGGCGATCCGTGCCCACGCCGCCAGTGCCACCATCACCTACGACCCGAACATGCGCCCACAAATCATGGGCTCGGATGCCCGCGTGAACGAGCGCGTCCTCGAACTGTGCTCACTTGCCGACGTCGTCAAGGTCTCCGACGCTGACCTCATGGCCCTGGAGCCCGGCGGCGACATTATGGATCTCGCGCGGCGGGTGCTGGCGCTCGGACCGGGAATCGTGATCGTCACCCTAGGCGCCGAGGGCGCAGTGGGCATGACCTGCGAAGGCCATGTCGTGGAGGTACCCGAGCCCCCCGCCGTCGTGGTGGACACCGTAGGGGCCGGAGACTCCTTCATGTCCGGCCTGATCTGGGCAATGTCCCAAGCCAACCTCCTAGGCCCAGAGCGTAGGGCCGCCCTCCGCGCCATCTCCGCCGACCTGTTGCGCGAGCTCCTAGACACCTCCAGCCGAATAGCCGGAGTAACCGTCTCCCGAGCCGGCGCCAACCCCCCCTGGCTAGCCGAGCTGGGATAGCGCTGCGCCCAGGCGGCGCTACGACACCTCCACAGGGACCGTGGAGGCAACCTTGTCTCCGGTACCCAGCTGACCGAAGTCGTTGGCCCCCCAGCACCAGGCCGACCCGTCCGTCTTGACCGCGCAGGTGTGCCGCGCGCCCGCAGATACCCCGGTCCAGCTCCCCGGAATCTCCGTCCAGTTGAGGGCGGCGAGCTTGGTGCCGTTTCCGATCTGGCCATATCCGTTCTCCCCCACACACCCCAGGGTCCTCGTGGCGAGCCGCACCCCGCAGGTGTGGTCGCCCCCGGCGGTCAAGTCCGCCCAGACCCCCGTCGTGGCCATCGGATACGAGCCACCCGGGTAGGCGATGATGCTGCCGGTCCCCAGGGCACCGATGTTGCCCCGACCCCAACAGCTCGCGCTCCCATCCGAGCGCAATGCGCAGGTGTGGTTCCCCCCAGCCGACACACGCGAAAACACCGACAACCCCAACACATGCACCGGAGTGGTGACTGGGGTGTCCGACATGCTGCCGATCCCGATCGCACCCCAGGTGTTCCAACCCCAGCACCAGGCGGCCCCGCCCGACCGGATCCCGCAGGCATGGTAGCCACCAGCAGAAACGCTCTCCCAGGCCTCCGATAACGATAGATCAACCGGGACCGCAGAGTTGGTCGTGGTGCCGTTTCCCAGCCGCCCGTAGGCGTTGTATCCCCAACACCAGGCGGTTGCGTTCACGTCGACCCCGCAGGTGAATGAGTTTCCTGCGCTAAGGCTGATCCACTCCCCGGTCACCTGCACCGGAACCGACGAGTTGGTCGACAACCCATCCCCCAGCGCGCCCGCTAGTCCGCCGCCCCAACACCAGGCCGATTTGTCGGGCCTCAACCCGCAGGTGTGGCTCGCGCCGACCGTCAAGCTCGCCCATGTCCCGCCTCCCGAGACCCGGACCGGGACCAAGGAGTCGGCCTCCTCGCCATTGCCCAGCTCACCCAACGCTCCACCTCCCCAGCACCAGGCCGACCCATCCCTGCGGATCCCGCAGGTGTGATTCCAATAGCCCGCGGTCACGCTCGCCCACAGCTCCGACTCCGGGGTGGTGGGGGTCGGGGTTGGGGTGAGGGTGGTTGGGGTCGTCGGTGTCAGGGTGGTGGGAGTGGTGGGGGTGGTGGGGATCGGCGGTGTCGGGGCGGGAGGGGTGGGGTTCGCCGTCGGCTTCGGCGGCGTCGGCGGGGTCGCCGATGCGCTCGCGCCCAGCGGCGGCGCTGTCGGCACCACCACCACCGTCATCTTCCGCACCTTCGAGACCAACGCCCCCAACTTCCTCGCCTTCTTCCCCACCAGATACGTCCCCTTCTTGGCCACCACCCGCACGTCGTACGTCCCCGCCGCACCCGGCGCTTTGCCAGTCAAGACATAGGCGCCCTTGGACGATGACTTGCCTTTCGCCATCGTGCGCCACTTCCCACCCGACTTGACCTGCAACGTTACCGGGCGCTTCACCTTGGTCCCGAGCTTGCCCTTGGCCGTGACCATCTGCCCCACCGTCGGCTTGGCCGGGCTCAGCTTCGGTGCCGTCGGCGCCCTGGTGGCCGTGACCACCTGCCCCACCGTCGGCTTGCCCGAGGTCAGCCCCGGTGCCGTCGGCGCCCTGGCCGCCAACACCGACACCGGCAGCGCGACCACGCACGCCAACGCCAACGCCAGCGATGCCACCCCCAGCCCACCCCGTCGCGGCTTGTTCATCGCTGTCGCCTCGCTGCTCGACATGCCCCACACCCTTCGTCGTACGACCAGAAGCACCCGCACCCCCGGCCCGCGTGTCTCGCGTTCGCCACCCAGTATCGCCCGCCAAACCGGGCACGCGCAACCCCTTCCGCCCACCCCTGCGCACGATGGCAGACCCTGGGTTGGGTGGGTCGAAGGGTCCCGACAGCCTCACCCCCCGCGCCGTGCCACCGAGTGTGGTCGCATAGTAGTCTCCACAGTGCTCGTCAGTACCTAAAGGGAACTGCGACTGACCACGCTATCAGCCAGCAGGTCCCCGACATCAGGGCCACCGACACCGAGAGGATGGCCAACCCGACAAACCCCCGAGTGATGGCAGGAGCATGGAGATGACCCAGGAACCAGACAAGACAGCAGACATCGCACCCCTGACCTACCCGACTTGCTCCGCGAAGTGGATCGCCCCGATTGACCCCACCTCAAACCGCGAACTGTTCGACTACCTCGATTATCTCGACGCCACTGCCCCGCCGTCACCGTCCGAGCCTTACACGCGGGAGTAGCGCTGCCGTGCCGCCTCGCCCGTGGTGCCAATGGCCTCGCCGATCACCCGCCACGATGTCTCTTGCTCGCGCGCCTCGGTGACAGCCGCCGCCAGATCGCGTTCGGCAGCGTCGCGCTTCCAGGCTGCGAGCTGGACGGCCATGACCGGAGGCAGCGGCGCGTCGAAGTCTTCGGGCTTGGGGTCGTAGTTCTCGAACCTATCGGCCAACTCGTCCGCCCGAGCTGCCAATTCGGAAACAGAGCGCCGCGTCACTTTCGTCCCCGCTCTCGGTCAAGGTTCACGTCCACCCAGCAAGGTTACTTGCTGGCAAGCTTACTTGCCAACCCTACTCTCGGGTCCTCCTGGCGAGGCCGGGTCTCTGCCGTCGACACACCTCGCCTCACTTCACATAACCGGAAGACATCTCCCACTCATAGGAAACGTCAAGTGCGCCGCGCCCGGGAGAGTTCCCCACCCAGCGCAAGGGCCGCCATCGTCCGTGGGTTGAAAGTGAGCTACTGCGTGAGGACGTCCGGCAGGGCGAAGGTGGCGTAGAGCGGGAGGTTGAGGAGGGTGTCGTCCACCCCGGTGTTCTTGGCGCTGAGGCGGAGCGCGCGGGTTGGGGCGAAGCGTTTGCGGTAGCTCTCCAGGCTGCGGGAGCGGGTGTGCTCGCCGGACTTGACCTCCAGGGGTATGACGTTCATGGTCTGGTCGACGAGGAGGAAGTCGACCTCGGCCAGGTTGCCGCTGGACCAGTATTGGGAGTCGATTCCGGCGGCGACGAGCGCCTGCTTGACGTAGTTCTCCACGATGCCGCCGCGAAAGGCGGGCGAGATCTGACCATAGCCGGCCTCGCTGCAAAAGACCTGGGGGGCAACGCCGAGCTGGGCGGACAAAATGCCGACGTCGAAGAGGTAGGCCTTGAAGAAGGTGCCGCCGTTGCGGGGGCGCAGGGGGGCGGCGGGGGTTTCGGTTTGGTGGTGGCAATGCAGCAGGCCGGCGGCTTCCAGCCAGGCGAAGCTCGTCTCGTATTGGTGGAAGCGGGCTCCCTTGCGCACCTCGGAGAGGATGAACTTGCGGCTGGTCTCGCGGGCGAGTTGGTGAGGGGCGGAGTCCCAGATCAGACGGGTGCGGACGGCGTCGGGCGGGGTGGCGTACAGGGCCATGTCGGCGACGTAGAGGGTGGCAAGGTCGCGTTGGATCCGGCGGACTTCGGCCCAGTCTTGGGTTTCGGCGAAGGTGGCGACCGCGCGGGGGAGGCCGCCGAGCATGAGGTATTGCCTGAGCCAACGCATGGCGTCATCGTGCGCTGGGAACGGGGTGTGCTGGGTGGCGCTGGCGCGGATTCCGTCGGCTTGGAGGTGCTTGCCCAGCGCCCAGAGATATTCCTCAAAGTCGAGCGGGTGCATGTGCACGATGTCAACCTTGCCAACCGGGAACGTGTACGGATCCTCGCGCCGGACGGACACGCCAAAGAGACTGCCCGTGGCGAGAATGGCGTACTCGGGAGCCCGCTCCGCGAAGTACTTCAGCGAGGTCAGAGCGGGCGGGCACAGCTGGATCTCGTCGAAAATCAGGAGAGTCTGGCCGGGGGTCACCTCGGTCCCAGTCAAGTAGGCAATGTCCTGGACGATGGCGCCCGGCTCAATTCGCCCGTCAAACACCGGCCGTAGCCGGGCAAGATCAGTCTGGAAGTTGAGCGTGACGGTCTCAGCGAAGTGCCGCTGGCCGAACCGCTCGGCCGTGAAAGTCTTGCCGACCTGGCGCGCGCCGAGGAGCAACAGAGGCTGGCGCTGCGGCCGGTCCCTCCAGGCCAGAAGCTCGGCCTCAACCTTGCGTTCCATCTCCATGGACGCCGAGCCTACACGATTAGGTGGATATTTGTGTGCTTCGACTACACAAATATCCGGCTAGATGGTCGTCTGCTAGCCTCCGAAGTGCTTGCCAACACCGAAAGGGAACCCGCAGGTCGACTCCGCATCGTGTAGGCTACCTGACACCCACCCGGTCCTCCACGCGAGGCCGGGTCTTTCTTTGTCCACCCCCGACGTGGCCGCCCGCGGTCCCTCGGTGACATTTCCCCCTGGCATGCGCAACGATGGAGTCTATGACCAACCCTGATCCCACCGCTTTCCGCATTGAGCACGACACCATGGGGGAGGTTCGCGTTCCTGCCGACGCTCTCTACCGCGCCCAGACTCAGCGCGCTGTGGAGAATTTCCCCATCTCAGGACGCGGACTCGAGTCCGCTCACATCGCCGCGCTTGCCCAGATCAAGAAGGCCGCCGCCCGGGCCAATGCCGAGCTGGGCGTCCTCGACCAGGACGTTGCCGACGCGATCGTCTGGGCCGCCGACCAGGTCGCCGCCGGCAAGTACGACGCCCACTTCCCCGTGGACGTCTACCAAACCGGCTCCGGCACCTCCTCCAACATGAACACCAACGAGGTCATCGCCACGCTCGCGACCCGCCACCTCGGCAAAGACGTCCACCCGAACGACCACGTCAACGCCTCCCAATCCTCCAACGACGTCTTCCCCACCTCCGTTCACGTCGCGGTGAGTTCCGCCATCGTCCATGATTTGCGTCCGGGGCTGGTGCTCCTCGCCGCATCGCTCCATACCAAGGCGACCCAGTGGGACCAAATAGTCAAGGCCGGCCGCACGCACCTCATGGACGCAACCCCCGTCACGCTCGGCCAGGAGTTCTCAGGCTACGAGGCGGCTGTCCGCTACGGGATCGAACGGGTCGACGCCGCGCTCCCCAGAGCCGCAGAAGTCCCACTCGGCGGGACAGCGGTTGGCACCGGGATCAACACTCCGCCCGGCTTCCCCCAGCGGGTCATCGCGCTCCTTGCGCAGGACACCGGACTCCCCCTCACCGAAGCCCGCAACCACTTCGAGGCCCAATCAGCGCGCGACGGCCTGGTCGAGATGTCCGGCGAACTCAAGGTCATCGCTGTCTCGCTCATCAAGATCTGCAATGACCTGCGGTGGATGGGCTCGGGCCCCAACACGGGCCTGGGCGAGATCCTCCTCCCGGACCTCCAGCCCGGCTCCTCGATCATGCCCGGCAAAGTCAACCCTGTCATCCCCGAGGCCGTCCTCCAGGTCTGCTCGCGCGTCATCGGGAACGACACCGCCGTCACCTGGGGTGGCGCCTCGGGATTCTTCGAGCTCAACGTGCAGGTCCCGCTCATGGCCGCCTGCCTGCTGGAGTCCATCCGCCTGCTTGCCGCCGCCGCAAGACTCCTCGCCGCCAAGACCATCGACGGCCTCGAAGCCAACGCTGACCGCTGCCGCCAACTCGCCGAATCCTCGCCCTCCATCGTCACGCCGCTGAACCGCGTGATCGGCTACGAAGCTGCCGCCAAGATCGCCAAACACGCCGTAGCGCGCACCATGACGGTCCGCGACGCCGTCATCGACCTCGGCTTCGTGGAACGCGGCGAGATCACGGAGGCGCAGTTGGACGCAGCCCTGGACGTGCTGCCGATGACCCGCCCGCCGCAGTAGCCCCACCCATCGAGTGCGAGGAATCCGACAATTGGGCACGCTGTCATGGGCTCCCAATTGTCGGATTCCTCGCACTCGGCGAGGTGGGGGTTCTCCGGGCGGGTCGCACCTGCCAGCGACAACGCTGTGTGCCGTCAGCGCGGCTCTGGACTCAGCGCGTCGCGGTGATCCAGACAGCTAGAACGTGGCACGTAAAAGCTGCAACCGTGCAGGCGTGGAAGATTTCGTGGAAGCCGAACCAGCGGGGCCAGGGGTTGGGGCGTTTCAGCGCGTAGACAATGGCGCCGCCGGTGTAGGCAACGCCGCCGGCGAGCACCAGCCAGACCACCACGGGTCCGGCGTTGCGCCAGAACTGAGGTAGGAACCAGATCGCCACCCATCCCAGGGCGATGTAGATCGGGACATAGGACCAGCGGGGGGCGTTGAGCCAGATCATGCGGACGCCGATCGCCGCCCCAGCGCCTCCCCAGACGCAGGCCAGCAGGACAATTGCGGTGGTCTTCGGCAGAGCCAACACGCTGAGCGGCGTGTAGGTGCCGGCCGTGATGAGGGCGATGTTCGAGTGGTCGAGCCGCCGCAGCACGCCGCTGACCCTCGTCGACCACGAGCCGAGGTGGTAAATCCCGGAGCAGGCAAACAGCAGGATCGCGGTCGCAACAAACACCGCGCAGCTCGCCTTGGCCGCCGCCCCGCGGGCCACGACAATGAGGACCACGCCCGCGGCGATCGTCGCCGGGAGCATGCCGGCGTGCAGCCAACCTCGCAGGCGCGGCTTTGGGGCGGCCAGCCCACGTGAGGCCACGTTTTCCCTGATGGGAGGTAGTGCTTGCGCGTCTAGTGTCACGCGGGACTCTCGCTTCCCGCCGCGCACTGGTGGAGGATCTCGTCGTGGGTATGGCATGGGACTTCTTCCACGTCCGACCCTCCACCTGCGCGGCCACCGTTCTTACGGTTCCGTAACCTACGTTACCGTAACCCGCCCCCAAGCGCGAGTCCCCGACAGCGGTGTGTTTGCCGACAGCGATGGCCTCGCCGACCCGACCACCCTCCCGGGCGCCACGCGCCACTTAAGGCGTGGGCCGTCATCGTGCGCAGGTTGCTGAGCGGTAGGGTCGGGGGGTTGGACCGCCGCGATCCGAGCCCGAAGGAAGCGAAACGATGCGCTTGCCCGCGCCTGCTTACCGCCTGTATGAGGCGCGCTTGGCGGCAGCGCTGCCCAAGGAGGCGATTCCCGCCCACGTGGGCGTCATCCTCGACGGCAACCGGCGGTGGGCGCGCGCGGCGGGGTCGCGGGCGTCGGTCGGGCACAAGCGCGGCGCCGACAAGGTCGCCGAGTTCCTCGGCTGGGCGCAGGACATCGGGGTTGAGCTGGTCACGCTGTGGATGCTCTCGACGGACAACCTCGCCCGCGAGCCGGGGGAAGTCGCCGAGCTCGTCGCCATTATCGAAGAGGCCGTCGCCTCCCTAGCCGCAGATGGACGATGGCGGATCCGGATCGTTGGCGCTCCCGACCTCCTCCCCTTAGCGACGACGGAGCGGTTGCGGGAAGCCGAGGAGCGCACAACCGCAGCTCAGGGCATGGGAGTGAACGTCGCCATCGGCTACGGCGGGCGGCGCGAGATCGCCGACGCGGTCAAGGCGCTGCTGCTCGAGCAGGCGGCGGCGGGAGCGAGTCTGGAGCGCGTGGCCGAGGAGTTCGATGTCGAGCACATCGCTGAGCATCTCTACACGGCGGGGCAGCCGGACCCGGACTTGGTGATCAGGACCTCAGGCGAGCAGAGACTCTCGGGGTTCCTGCTGTGGCAATCGGTGCACTCGGAGTTCTACTTCTGCGAGGCGTACTGGCCGGCCTTCCGCAGGGTCGATTTCCTCAGGGCGATGAGGAGTTTCGCCGCCCGCGAGCGCCGCCGGGGACGGTAGCCCCACTTATCGCAGGCCAGCGAACAGATCATCCTCCGGGAAGGTCACGGGCACGGTCGAGTGTGCCAGCTCGAACTCCTCCCACGGCCACACCTCGCGCTCCAGGTCACGAGGCGCCGCGAAGAACCACCCCGCGGGATCAACCTGCGTCGCATGGGCCCGCAAAGCCGCATCGCGCCGGGCGAAGTAGTCCCCCGCTTCCACCCGAGTCGTCACCGGCGCCGCCCGATGAACCCGCGTCGATTCCCGCGCCAGCCACTCAGCGAAGGGCGAGTCCTCCCCCGCAGACTCCGCCGCCGCATGCAGAGCCAGGATCCGCTCGCGCGAGAACGCCCGGTCGTAGTAGACCTTCGGCACCGCCCAAGCAGCCCCACCCGACACAGACCCAGCCCCACCCAACACAGCATCCGGATCCCCCGCCTGGAACACCGCCTCGATCGAAACATGATGCGTCTGCAGGTGATCTGGATGCGGGTAGCCACCATCCGGGTCGTAGGTCGTCAACACATGAGGCCGAAACTCGCGGATGATCGCCGCGAGCGTCCGCGCCGCGACCCCCGGATCCAGCGATGCGAAGCACCCCTCCGGCAGCGGCGGCGGCGGATCCCCCTGCGGATAGCCCGAATCAACAAATCCCGCCCACCGGTGCTCCACTCCCAGCGCCGCAGCTGCGGCCTCCATCTCCAAGCGCCGCACATCCACCAGGTCCGCGCCTTCCTCCAGGACGACCCCCGGATTCAGCACGTCGCCTCGTTCCCCGCCCGTCATCGTGACGACGAGCACGCGGGCCCCCTGAGCTGCATACTTTGCCATGGTCGCCGCACCCTTCGACGCCTCGTCGTCCGGGTGGGCATGGACCGCCATCAACCGCAGTCCCGCCGCAGAATGCTCCATCGCGTTCACAGCGCTGTCCTTTCTCGCATCAAAGAAGGAGCGCGCCACGCCCCTCCTGGGACCAACCTGGGCGCAACACGCGACTTAGGCCCGCTGCGCTCCACAACTCGGTGGGCGGCGCGGGCCGGGTCAACTGTAACCCGACTTGCCTCCCCGCCCACACCGCCGCAGGTCGGTACAATGTCAGCATTGCCGCGTGCAGGGCATCGGGCCCCGCGCGGTTTTCCATTAGCCCACCAGTCCGCCAAAGGAGGAATACGACGTGGCTGACCAGGCAACTTGGCTTACCCCCCAGGCGCACGAGCGCCTGACCGCAGAACTCGCGCACCTTCTCAGTGACGGAAGGGCCGGCATCGTGCGCAGGATTGAGGCGGCGCGGTCGGAAGGCGACTTGCGCGAAAACGGCGGCTACCACGCCGCGCGCGAAGAGCAGGCGAAGATGGAGGGCCGGATCGCCCAACTCAAGGCCTTGCTCGCAAACGCGCAGGTCGGAGAGGTGCCGCCGGACGCAACGACCGTGGTCCCGGGCGTCGTCGTCAGCGCGACGATGGCCGGGCGCGCGCGCAAGTTCCTCATTGGCTCGCGCGAGGCAGCCGGCACCACTGACCTCGACGTCTTCTCCGAGCGTTCCCCTCTCGGCGTAGCGATCCTCGGCGCGTCGCCCGGCGAGACCCGCACCTTCACCGCCCCCAGCGGCAAGGAAGTCAGCGTCGCCATCGAGTCCGTCGAGCCCTTCACCGCCTGATAGTCGCACGATGACGGAGCCTCACCCTCCCGCGAACACGCCAGAGTTGTCGCACGATGGCGGACCTTCGCCTTTGGAGCGTGCGTCGGCTTGGGCGCGGGGGGACGCGGGCGAGTCTGCGGGTGGTCGCGGGCATCGGGAAGCGCAAGTCGAGCTCATTTTGGCGTCGGCGTCCCCGGCGCGACTGGCAACGCTGCATGCTGCGGGGATCAGGGCGAAAGTGCTGGTCTCGAGCGTCGATGAGGACGCCGCGTTGGCTCGGGCGATGGAGGCTGCTCCCGGGATGGGGGCGGCTGAGCAAGTGCTGGTGTTGGCGCGTGCGAAAGCTGAGGATGTGGCGCGGCGCGTTGGGGGGGCCGACGCGGGCGCAGGTACGGCGGGTACGGCGGGTACGGCGGGTCGGGTGCTGGTGCTTGGGTGCGATTCGATGCTGGACCTGGATGGTGAGGTGGTGGGCAAGCCGCGGGATGACGAGGAGGCGCGGCGGCGAATCCAGAAGCGGTCGGGACGAAAGGCAGTGCTCCACACGGGACACTGGCTCGTTGACTTAGACGAGGCAGGGGATGAGGGCGAGGACGCACTTTCCCCGGGTCCCTGGGATTCGCCGATTGTCGGCGAGGGACGGGGAGTGGGGGCGACGTCATCGTGCACAGTGCACTTTGGGGAGCTGTCGGATGGCGAGATCGACGCATACGTCGCGACTGGCGAGCCGCTCGCCGTGGCCGGCGCATTCACGATCGACGGGTTCGGGGGGCCGTTCATCCGCGGCGTGGAAGGCGACCACCACGGGGTCGTGGGGCTAAGTCTGCCTCTGCTGCGCGTGCTACTGGCCCAGGTGGGAGTGGCCATACCAGCGCTCTGGTAGGCCGCCACCTGGGCCAAGCAGCGTCAGTCTTCGTCGGAGGGTTCGGTGCTGGGGGCCTCGTCGGGGGGCGAGGGGGCAGAAGCATCAGGGTCTTCCTCAGGTGGTGAATCGTCGGGCGCCTTCGCGGCTCGGGTCTTTCGGGCCGGGATGCGCTTGCGAAGCACCAGCGTGGCCGGGACCGCGATGATCGTGATCGGGATCAGCCACGGGAGGAGGGTGCCGACGGCGGCGAGCAGGCCACCACCGAAATCGAGGAAGGCTGTCCAGCCGCTCTTCAACCCGGAGAGGAATCCGCTGGATTCTTCCTCCCTCACGTTCTTCTTTGGCTCTTCCTTCTTCTTCTTCGTGGTCACCTCGACGTCGATGGGCGCAGTCTGAACTCGACGGGACAGGCTGGCCTTGCGAGCCAGGAGCGATTCAAGCTCGGCCTGCCGACGGGTCAACTCCGCCTCCACCTGGGCAATGTCCTTGATCGTTCCGGTCTTTGACATCAGGTCTCGGACACGCTCGATGGAATCGCGCATGGTCTGCACCCGAGAGTTCACGTCAACCACTTGATCGGTCACGTCGGCCGATTCGATCTTGAGTTCCACCACGTCGCCGAGGTCTGTGATCCTCCTCAACGCTTCATCGAGCGCGTCGGGGGACACGACGACCTCGACGCGTGCCCAGCCGCGGTCTGACTCCTCGGTCGGCAGGGTTTGCTTCTCGTTGGCGATCATCCCCCCCAGTTCGAAGGCGAGATTGTGGAGCTTGCTGGAGGTCTCCGCCACATCCTCGACCACGAGCGAGACCGCTGCGGTGCGGGCGATCTTCCGCTCTGCGTCCAGCGCGCCCCAACTGGAGTCCGACTCCTTCGAGTAGAAGGCGCCGTCGTCGGAAGCCGACTCCCAGGTTTCGTCGTTGGGTGCCGCTGGTTCCTCGGCCTCCCAGGCATCGTTGGGAGGTGGTTCTTCCAACCAGTCTTCGGCGGGAGCTTCGTCTGCTGCCGCATAGGCGGGTTCCTCCCCGACGTATTCTTCACCGCTCTTCGCCGCCGAACAGCCCGACAGCAGCGACAGCCCAACGACCACGCCGACGGCGCCGGCGAGGAGGATGTTGAGTCGACGAAAACGGTTCATTTTGCGTGTCCTTTCCTTGAGGTCCGTCTGCGCCGGAACGGCGCGTTTACTGTGGTCAACACGCTATCGGGCCAAACCTGACAGCGGATTACGGATCAGCATCGTTTCGGCGCCAATTCAGCATCGTTTCGGCGTCGTTTCCATAACGCCCCGCCCCGCCACCCCACCTCTTCGCCCCACCCCACCCCCCACCCCCACCCACAAACTTCGGAGTGCTCTGCCAGGTTATCTCCGCATCTTACCCAGGTAGAGCCGTCCCACGTGCCTATCACGCTATGTCGCCCCCCGCCCCGCCACGCCCCCCCCCCCAACACCCGCCCCCCTCCCCCAGCCACAAACTTCGGAGTGCTCTGCCAG
>Ga0123356_10001795_pt1 | contig 23388 bp, 17 predicted proteins | sample TergutEmb28metaG_2_FD_92546 | JGI IMG/M metagenome (GOLD analysis project Ga0123356, IMG submission 92546) | Embiratermes neotenicus P3 segment gut microbial communities from Petit-Saut dam, French Guiana - Emb289 P3 | ecosystem: Host-associated > Arthropoda: Insects > Digestive system > Gut ...
AAGGTTCTGTTCTTCAATATTTTACGCCCGGGCTTTTGGAAGATCTTGTAAGACCGGAATTGGGTTTTCGCGCGGCTGTTGGGTATGATTACAATAATTTTCTTTTTTCCATAGAATCGGGCTACAGTCATATTACAGGGACAAATCCGCTTGTTTTGGGCATTACCATGGTTCCGCTCGTTTTTAGGTTTGGATATAATTGGCCGATTTTTTCGATAATTGGTTTGCAGGGAAATATCGGATTGGGTTTTGCTTTTTCCAATACATTACATCACGAAACTGTTCTTAATGTTTTAATGAATAATCTAACAGAAAGTAACGAAACCAGTTTACTGACAGAAGCCAGAATTTATATTACTGCATCGCCCTGGAACTTTTTAAAGTTTTATGCAGGCGGCGGTATCGATATTATTTTTGAAACTGACGGGCCCATTCCGCTGCCGCTTTTGGAAGCCGGAATTTCCATAAAACCATTTGCGATAAGAGATCTTATGGAAAGACGGCAGGAAATTCCTGTTAATGCCATTTTGTTTACAAGAAACAGCACTTCCATAAACGAAGAATATTTATCCGTTCTTGACGAAGCGGGACAACAGTTAAAAGACGATGAAAGACTTAGACTGACGCTGCGCGCATACCATGCGCCGCGTTATACGAATGAATGGCAGGTTAGGCGAAATCAGGGAGAACCTGCGCTTTCGGCTGCACGTTCGCAGTGGGTTATTGAATATCTTTCGCAGAATTACGATGTCGATACATCACGGATAACAATTATTTATACCGATGCAAGAAACAGAACTCAATTATATAGCTGCATAGAATTAATTGTAAGATAAAGAAAGGAGTATTTATGAAACGCAGGATTGTTTTGGGATTATTTATTATTTTATTAACACTTGTTGGGTGCAACAACTTTTTCCACGATCTTATTCCGCCGGATGGAAACAGAATTTTGTCGTTTTCTGTCGGCGAACGTCAGGTAGAGCCGGAAGATATATACGAATACGAAATACTTGTTATCGTAGACAACACAGGACCAATTACAAGTTTAACGCCGGATATATCAATTTCGCACAAAGCGAGCATTTTACCCGTTACAGAAGAATATTTATCGATAGCATTTCCAAATGTTAACATAATGGATGAAATCATAAATGCTTCCCGCGCGGCAAATATAACAAATTATGTAATAGATTTAATCGAACGCAACCCCGATTTTAATATCCCTCTTATAAGTATGCCCATAGATTTTACCGATCCTGTAGATTTTATTGTAATTAGCGGACAGGGAAACGTAAGACAATATACTGTTCATGTAGAAATTGACAATGGATTACCGCGTCTTTACAATTTTGGTTTTGCCAAACTTGACAATCGTGAATTAATTACAGACGCGCCCGGTACAATTACAGAAGATTTATTTATTATTACAGAAATATTTTATCCTGCAGAGATAGATGTAAGTTATTCTCTTATACCTTCTTTTAGGGCGCTTGGAGATGTTTATATCGACGGAAGACTAATGACTTCCCGCGTAGACGCTATTCAATTTTTGCGCATTAATACCATTCAGGAAATTCCTGTAGAGATTCATCGTAACGGTTTGGAAGTTGAATATACCCTGATAGCTGAAATAGCGGAAGATCCTGTCGGTGTAAGAACAATAATAGATTTTAGATTTGAAAGATTTATAAACCCCGGCATAGTTGCCAACGCTGTAGGCGAAATCCGTGACTTTGGCGACACAGGTACTATCGATGTTAATGTATGGTATACAGGCGCCAAACCTTCCACATTAAGGCCAAGCTTTTTATCTTCTGCAGATGTATATGTTGACGACGAACTTCAGGAATCCGGCGCACATCCGCATGACTTTGATTCCGGGCATCCGGTATATGTCGCGGTATCCAAAGACGGAAAAATGCAGCGCAGTTATACAGTAAGAGTTACTTTTTTTGACGCAAGTTCATTTATGCCTGCAATGTCTTCTTTTGAATTTACAGTTGCAGATAATTCGGGAAGAATTTCTACAGATTCAGAGGCAATTATAAACGATTCTACCGGCCTTATAACGATTAACGCCTATTATAACACTATTCGTCCCACAGAAAAATTAATACCTACATTTACTGCATTGGGCGGCGGCGCGGTAATGGTAAGCGATTTACCTCAAACACCGGGTATAAGCGAGCAGGATTTTTCTTATCAGATTAGATATACCGTTGTAAGTCCAAACCCTGCCCTGCCGGGAGTTACAAAAGATTATTGGGTGCGCGTAACATTTGTAAGAGACACAAGTTCCGACGCAACCATAACATATTTTAGTTTTCATCCTGAAGATCATGCTGCGGGAGTCTTACAGGAAGAACTTGTCGGCAGAATAGATCAAAGTGCCGGAACAATAAATATATATGCGCCTGTAGGTTCGGGAGTAACAGCAAGAGATATGATTGCGCGATTTACTACAGCGGGAGCTGCAGAGGTTAATGATATACCGCAGATGAGCGGAACAACGCCAAACAGATTTAATCCTTCTGTTACCTATATTGTGACATCCGGAAACGGCCGTTATACAAAAACATATATCGTAACTGTGCATGAAATACGAAGTACTATTTATGTTGACGTTAACGCCGCAGGCGAAATTGAAGATGAGGACGGAGCTTCCTGGGAAAATGCCTACCGTACACTTCAACAGGCAATTACTTATGCGCGCGGAATTCCCGGAGGCGACAGCATTCCAAAAGAAATATGGATTGCCAAAGGAACATATACACCCGGAGCCGCTGCGAACAGCTATTTCTGGATAGCAAACAACACAAGTTATATAGGCGGTTTTGCAGGAAACGAAACCAGTAAATCTGCACGTAACATAACAGCCAATGAAACAATTATTTCCGGCGATTTAGGCAATGACATAAGAGCAAATAATTTATTTTATACAACAACAAATATAAACGGAACGATTGTTTTTGACGGCCTTACAATAACAGGAGCAAGAGGATTGGGCACCTACAGTTTTAACAGCTATGGCGCAGGAATTCATGCCCGTTTAAATACTGCAACAGAGCTTATTGTAAACAACTGTACATTTAACGACTTACATGCTACTTATGGGGGCGCGATATATTCGACAGGTGGTATTGTAACTGTAACAAATTCAAAAATAACAAATGTCACTAATAACTTTACTGGAACAGATAATATCAGCAGCGGATCTATCTATTTTTCCGGTCAAAGAAATCTTTTAATAGATAATGTAACAATAGATACAGTCGAAGGAAAAAGCGGTATATATATAAACAGCAGCGAAAATAGTATTGCAGAAATTTTTAATTCCCATATAACAAATTGCAGATCTCTATGGGGCGGCGGTATTTTTATAAACAACAGAAGAACAAAAACACTTATTTATAATACAACAATCGAAAATACAAGAGCTAATTACGGGGCAGGAATTTACTATCAGGGCGGAAACAGATCGTGGAATGAGACAACTCAAGTTTTTGATGATTGGCGGGGCGTCCTAGAAATAAACAAAACAACCATTAAGAATGTACGGGCAGAAGGTAGTCACGGCTGGGGAGGCGGCGTGTATGCTGGCAGCCATAGCAGACTTGTTGTAACAGATTCCCTGTTTGAAAACTGCATAGCAAATGAAAATGGCTCGGCAATTTACTTCCCTAACTCTACAGACCCGCTTATTACCGGTACAGATTTTATAAATTGTACTGCAAGAGGCAGATTTAAAATATTACACCAGAGTGATTCAGCCATTATAAGAGACAGCAGGTTCATACATGACAACCGTCTTTTAAGAGTAGGTTCAAGGACACCATCCCAAATGTTCGAAACAGAAGGTACGTTTGAAAATTGTATTTTTGATAATTTAACATTTGATACTTCCAGCGCTGCGTATATTTTTGATATGTATTATTCATATGGAAATTTAAACATTGATACATTGTCAGGCGGCGGAAGATTAATGTTAAAAGATTGCACATTTATTATCAACGATCGCAATACAGGAATATCGCGTACGTATACAGGACAGCGAAAAGGAAGCACCCTCTTCGGTGCAATCAGCTGGGGTTTTATCGATGCCACACACATTACCTATGACGGTTGTACATTTACTGACAACACTTTAAATAGTACTATTGGGCTTATGTACAACAGAACGCCAAATGATCCTGCGTCTTCTGTACAAAGGCGTAACCTAAGCTTCAGGGCAAACAATTATTACAATGGAGTATTAATTGCAAGAGAAAGGGACTTAAGTATGTTTTTCCGTCCTATTCCACCCCCGCCGTCAAACCCAGGACCAGGCTATTCTCCAAATTACCAATACTTGGTTAGAGGCCCCACGACCTGGCTTGATTAAAAAGCGGCCGGTGGTTAGTTATAATCACCGGCTTGTTTTTTTGTAAATCTTAAATTACATTTAACCATGGTGTTAAATATCACTCCTGTTACAAACCACCGCGAAAGGGAAAAAGGCATACTTGTATATCCTGTTTATTCACGCAGAAGCGCGGGGCTTTCCATCGGAGTTAATCTTTACCCTAACAAAAAAAGCTGTCGATTTAATTGTCCATACTGCGAAGTATTTCCTTTTTCCAATAATGCAGATTTTTCCCTTGTACAAATGGAAAAAGATTTACAACTTGCCGTTGAATCAGCGGTAAAACAAAACATTCCAATTAAAGACATTTGTTTTTCCGGTAACGGAGAACCGACGCTCTCCCCTCATTTTATGGAAGCTTTTGAAGCAGCGGAAAAAATTCATTTAACCGCCTGTAATACAAAACTTGTTGTCATCACAAACGGCACGGGGCTTTTACAGCCGGAAATTTTTTCCATGTTGGAAAAAAAAGCTGCCAAAAACACTTCCCTTAACATCTGGCTTAAACTGGATGCGGGTACGCCGGAATGGTATCAAAAAATAAATCGCAGTCAAATACCCCACAAAGAATTAATCGAAAAAATAAAAGAATTCACATCCCGCGCGCCTGTAACGATACAAACAATGCTGTGCGGAATAAACGGGGAGCCGCCGCCGGAAGCCGAAGCAAAAGCCTGGCTAAACCTTGTACAAGAGTTAGCTGCAAGCGCAGAAAGCGGCGGCAATATACGCAAAGTGCAGCTTTACGGCAAAGCCCGCCCCGCCCCCGAAGACCCGCTAGCCTGCGAATTACCCGCGGAATATCTGGAAGAAAGAGCTGCCTCTTTACGCAGATTATTTGCAGAAAAAGGCATAACTGCACCTGTAGAAGTTTATTTATAAAGAGTTCTCGCAGGGACGCGGAGACGCAAAGAACGCAGAGTTGCAGTTAGAGATCTTCTCCTTAATCCCAAAAAAACATAGACAGCTATCTTATATTTCTTGGGATAAAAGCTAAGATTCCGAACAAAAACTCCGCGATCTCTGCGCCCCAGCGTCTCTGCGAGAGGTCTTCTCTTTATAATTATTATTTGATATAATTTAAACAAGGAGATATGCATGGAAGCATTAAAGAAAAACACAAACTGGAAAGGACGCAAAGGTCCTGTAGTATTGGTTATAATGGATGGCGTAGGTTACGGTAAATACAAAGAAGGCGACGCTGTCGCCAATTCAAAAATGGATAATTTAAATTTGCTCGCGGAAAAAAGTCCGCATACAAAACTTAAAGCGCACGGAACGGCTGTAGGCTTGCCGTCTGATGAAGATATGGGAAACAGCGAAGTTGGTCACAATGCAATGGGCTGCGGACGTGTATTTAATCAGGGCGCGGCTTTGGTTTCAAAATCTATCGAAACAAGGGCGATGTTCGAAGGTTCCGCATGGAAAGAAATTGTAAACAATGCAAAAGCAGGCAGCAATTCAACTTTACATTTTATTGGTTTATTCTCCGACGGCAATGTACATAGTCACATGGATCATTTAAAAGCGATGATCGCGCAGGCAAAAAAAGAAAATGTAAAACGTGTGCGCATTCATATCCTTTTTGACGGACGTGATGTCGGCGAAACAAGCGCGCTTGAATATCTGGACCCGTTTGAAAATTTTATAAAAGAACTTAACGATTCAAACTTTGACGCAAAGATCGGCTCCGGCGGCGGGCGCATGTGGATTACAATGGATCGTTACGGCGCAGACTGGTCTATGGTAGACCGCGGCTGGCAGACACACGTGCTTGGAACCGTCCGCCAGTTTGCCTCGGCTCGTGAAGCTGTAGAAACTTACCGTAAAGAAATACCGGGCATTATTGATCAGGACTTAAAAGAATTTGTTGTAGCGGAAGGCGGTAAACCAATAGGTACAATCGAAGACGGAGATTCTGTCGTATACTTTAATTTCCGCGGAGATCGCGCATTGGAAATGACAGCGGCCTTTGAAGAAGAAAACTTTGACAAGTTTGATCGTGTAAGAAGACCAAAAGTCTGCTATGCAGGCATGATGGAATACGACGGCGACTTGCATGTTCCTTCCCGCTACCTTGTAAGCCCTCCGTCAATCGATAAAACAATGGGTGAATATCTTGCGGCAAGCGGAACCAGAACTCTTGCGATTTCCGAAACGCAAAAATACGGCCATGTTACATACTTTTTTAACGGTAACCGCACAGGAAAGTTCGATGAAAAACTGGAAGACTACATCGAAATAAAAAGCGATGTTATTCCTTTTGAACAAAAACCATTAATGAAGTGTAAAGAAATAACGGATAAAGTAATCGAAGCTATCGGTTCCGGTAAATATGATTTTATCAGGCTAAATTATCCCAACGGCGATATGGTAGGCCACACGGGCGTTTACAAAGCGGTAATCGAATCAATGGAAGGCATGGATGTCCAGCTTGGCAGATTAAAAAAAGCCGCGGATGAAAACGGCGCTGTAATGCTTATCACGGCAGACCACGGCAACAGCGACGATATGTTTGAACACGAGAAAAAAACAGGCGCTGTATCGCTTAAAGAAGACGGCACTCCAAAAGCCAAAACAAGCCACAGTTTAAATCCTGTTCCCTGCATTATTTACGATCCTGAACACAAGGGCGAATACCCCAACGAACCAAAGGAAAACTGTTTAAACGAAGGATTGGGCATAAGTTCTGTCGCGGCAACCTGTATGCAGTTATTGGGATTTATTCCGCCCGCGGATTATGATAAGTCTGTGTTAAAGATGTAGGAAAGAACAGCAAATTATCCTGTCGGGCAACCCGGATTTGAACCGGGGACCCCAAGTCCCCCAGACTTGTACGCTAAACCAACTGCGCTATTGCCCGTCGGGATAATCTGTTTATTTACGATAACAAAACCGTAATTTTTTGTCAATGCGCGAAAAAGTTATGTATCTTTATTTTTACGGCAATTCTACAATTTGTTCGGGGCGCGGATTTCGTAGTTGACTGACAGCGCGGCTGTGCCATTGTCCTGCCTGGGGCTGGGAAGCCAGAAAAGTCCACAAGCTGCGAGCGACAGGCATTTTGGCGTTCCTGTAAAGACTGGCCGCAAAATAATAAATTGTTTTATAATATTCAACTTCTTCTATATAACTTAGTAAAAGCGGACTTCTTTCTATTTCCAGCGCTAAAGCTTCCAGAGTTGTAAATGTAAAGTTGTATTGCCGCCGTCTGACTTCTTCTATAATAATGGTATTTTGAATAAGGAATGCAAACATCAGCTGTTCTTCGGCAGCCGCGCGCCCCTGTACGACATAGTAATTTCCCAAAAGTCTGTGCGCGCGTTCTACAGTGCCGTTGTTATATCTGTACAATTCCATAAAACGCGTAATTCCGTACTCTGTCAAAGTTCTGGTCATTGCGGATCTGGCAAACGAAGTAGATACATTTAAGGAACCGGCGCGGTTTGTGCTGTTTTCGGAAATTATCGCAAGGTATGTTCTCTCCATCTCGGTGTATTCCTGTCTGGTTCTTAAAACGCCGGCTATACTATACTGCAGCGTAACGGCAAAACCGGGGTCTTCGAAAACTTCACGCATTCCAAGCGCTCTTCGGTATTGGGTTAACGCAAGAGTAAACTCGCCTTCTATTCTATATACTTCGCCAATCCAAAATTCTGCTTCGGGGTAATTTTTTAATTTATCAAAAGCCGCCAGCGCCGTGCTTGCGGAATTATTAAATCTTTCATTTGGAAATCGATAATAAAGTTCATTCAAGGCAGCCGTTGCTGCAGTATAACGGCGCTCGATAGAATAACGCTCTACCCTTTCGAGTGAATCTCCAATGCGGCGCACTTCATTTACAGAGAGCAGCTGGATAAAATCACGTTCCATTTGTTCATACATGGCGCGTCTGGAACGGCGAGCGTCTTCGAACGACATTAAAGCGCCGCCGAAATCACCATTGCGAAATTGTTGTTTGCCCTGTTCAAGAGAAAGCCACCATGGAGTCGGCTGCTGCGCAAAAAGATTCGCAGAAAAAGTTATTAAAATCAAAAGAAACAGTTTTTTCATAATTTATCCAGTTCCTCTCCAAAGACCTCGTCGGCTTCTTTTGGGGTAATTGTTTTTATCACTTCTCCATATTTAAAAATCAGCACTTTATCTCCTGCCCCTGTAATGCCAAGGTCTGCATGTTTTGCCTCGATAGGGCCGTTTACTTCGCAGCCCATGACAGCCACAGTTATTTCTTTGTCCATGGCGTAAAGTTTAGGCATCCATCGATTTGTAAAACCATGGGTGTCAAAACCATACCTGCCGCAGCGCGGACAGGAAATAATATTTACCCCTTGTCTTCCCGCCCTTGGATAGTCAGATAATTGGGCGGCCGCTGCCAAAATCTCTCTTCCTGCTATTACCTCATTTTCCATGGTGTCCGAAAGGGATACCCTGATAGTGTCGCCAATGCCCTCTGATAATAACTGTAAAAGGGCTGCTGTACTCCTTGCGACGCCTGCTGTAAGAGGACCGGCTTCGGTGACCCCCACATGGAGGGGCACCTCTGACCGATCAGAAAGAATTATGTTTGCACTTATAGTATCGGCAATTCCGCTGGCTTTCATTGATACCAGATAGTCCGTAAAGCCAAATTCATCAAATATAGCCATTTCCCTCTGCGCGGCCTGCACAAGCGCCTCTGCAAGCGGCAAATCAGCCCTGCGAAGATCCAAAGGCAGGCTGCCTGCATTTACCCCTATTCTAAGCGGTATATTCCTGACCGCGGCTTTTTTTAGCACCATTTGCACTTTTTCCCTGCTGCCGATATTACCGGGATTTATGCGTATTTTTGCTATCGGGAAATTCATGCAATGAAGGGCTATTTTATAATCAAAATGTATATCTGCAACAAGGGGCATTTTGACCATTTCGGCAAGACGCCCGAGAACTTCGGCAGATTCAATATCGGGAACGGCGAACCGAAGCAGGCTGCACCCCATGGCCTGCAGGGATTCGATTCTTTGGGCAGCGTCATTCAAATCCGCCGGGGAAAGCCGATCCTTCCACATTGTTTGGATGACAATGCGGTTTTCTCCGCCTATGTATACAGGCAGAACATGAGAAAATCCGCCTATTTTTACAACTTTAGTATTTTTTCCTTGTTTCATTAAAAGTACCTATATTATAATATAAAGACATGGAATTCACCATAACAGCGAAAGAGCAAAAGATTTTACTCACCCAGGCGCGTGAAGCAATTCTGGCCGAACTGGAAGGACGAAAGCCTTCTTTTGAACCGGTTGAAAGCGGCTCAAAACTGCAGGAACTTTGCGGCGCGTTTGTATCTCTGCATAAACGTCCGGCTCACCGTTTGCGCGGGTGCATTGGCAGGATGACTGCTTTAAATAAAGCTTCCAACCTGCCTTTAATCGAAACAGTTCGTATAATGGCAAGAGAGGCGGCATTCAGCGATCCTCGTTTTCCGCCCGTTAATTCAGAAGAACTGGATCGAATCTCTATCGAAATATCCGCGCTTTCTCCAATGACGCCATGCCCGGACCCGGGACAAGTTAAAGTGGGCGTTCACGGATTATTGTTACAGGGGCGCGGACGTTCAGGCGTATTGCTTCCCCAGGTTCCTGTAGAACAGGGATGGGATTTGGATCAGTATCTTGATTATATTTGCGTTAAAGCCGGATTGCCGCAAGGTTCCCATAACGATCCCGATACTCAGCTTTATACATTTACAGCTGTTGTGTTCGGTGAGGAGTAAACGCAATTGGAACGCCTTCTTTCACAATTTTTTACAAAAGATACAGCGTCAAATTCAGGATTCATCGCCATAAACGGAGCTATGAATCCCAAAGTTACAGGACTTGAATACGATTCACGAAACGTAAAACCCGGAAATCTTTTTTTTGCCCTTCCCGGCCTTCATACCGACGGCAGTCTTTACATTAATGACGCAATTAAAAACGGAGCCGTCATAATTGTTCACGAAAATGACATAACAGAAAAAAACTCCAATGTTGTATATATAAAAGTAAAAGATGCGCGTTTTGCGATGTCTCCTGTTGCTGCTTCTTTTTACGACTTTCCATCCAGAAATTTACTTGTAACAGGCGTTACGGGAACAGAAGGAAAAAGCACTACCGTCTATCTTATCTGGCAGTTATTAACGCTGATGGGAAAAAAAGCAGGTTTTATTTCTACCGTACAGCATTGTCTTGGCGGTGAAATAATACCCAATATCGAACATCAAACTACGCCGGAAGCGCCTGTTGTTCAGCGTCTCTTGAGAGAAATGGCAGATAACGGCTGTGAATTTGCAGTATTGGAATCCAGCTCTCACGGTCTTTCTCCAAAAACAAACAGATTGGGCGATGTTAATTTTTGCTCAGGCGTTCTTACCAATTTGACGCACGAACATCTTGAATTCCACGGAACATTCGAACAATACAGGGATGACAAGGCAAATCTTTTTCGCGCGCTTGATCGTTATGAATCGAGGCGTTATGAATCGAATCGTTGTGAATACAGCCGGCACGGATCTTTTGGAAGTTTGTCATTTACAGGACCGTTTGGCGTAGTTAATTCCGATGATAAAAATTCACGTTTCTTTATAAAGGCAACTCACCATAAAACTTTTACCTACAGTCCGGAAGGAAGAGACGGAGATGTTATTCTAAAAATTATAGAAAGCAGCGCATACGGCAACTGGTATTCCATTTATATACCCGCATTAAAAGAATATATAAACATAAGAGATAAACTTCCCGGAGCTTTTAATTCCGGCAACGTGCTCGCTTCTCTTCTGATTGTTTCGGGTCTTTTAAAATTGCCAATACGCGACATTGCTCCCTTTGTAAAAAAACTAAACCCTGTTACAGGAAGAATGACAACTGTTTTAAAAGGACAGCCTTTTGAAGTTGTTGTAGATTATGCGCACACGCCTTCGTCTTTTCAGGCAATTTTTCCTCCGCTTCGCGCAAGGCTGAATAAAACAGGCGGACGAATTATAAGTTTATTCGGTTCTGCAGGAGAGCGTGACACGCAAAAAAGGCCTGAACAGGGGCAAGTCGCGGCGTCATATTCGGATATAATCGTACTTACAGACGAAGATCCGCGCGGTGAAAATTCCATGGTTATTCTGGAAGATATATCAAAAGGAATAACAGACTTTAAACGCGATGAAACACTTTTCCTGATTCCCGACAGACCTGCGGCAATTCGCAAAGCTTTAAGTCTTGCGCAAAAAGGAGACATTGTACTATTTCTTGGCAAGGGTCATGAAAATTCGATTATCTACGCGAATCATGTTATGCCGTTTGATGAAATTGCAGAAACAGAAAAAGCTCTTGCAGAAATGGGATTTAATTAAGTATTAATCAATTAAGTATTAGTTTTTGTTCTATATCGTTTATTATTGAGTCGGGCGTTGAGGCTCCTGCGCACAAGCCTACTTTTTCATAATTAAAAAACTCAGCGGGGATTTCTGACGGCTCTTCTGCCAAAGCGCAAGGTTTTCCGCTCTCTTGCGCAATTGCAAGCAAACGGCGCGTGTTGGCGGAATCTTTGCCGCCTGCAACAATTACAGCGTCAACTTGATCCAATAAATCGCACATGGCCTGCTGACGTTCTTTTGTGGCGGCGCAAATTGTTTGAACAACTTCCAGATTGGGAAAAAACAATTTAACAGCTTCGCTTATTTCGCGGTATTCTTTTTCTGAAATTGTAGTCTGCCCCAAAATGGCTGTTTTTGCATTACTGTTTGCAGCATATAGTTTTTTTGCAATTTTTCCCGCTTCGGCGGCATTACCTGCTACTTCGCAAAAAACAGTATCCTTTGCATATCCCATGATACCTTTTATTTCTGCATGATTGGCTTCTCCCGCAAGAAAAATACAGTAACCTTTACGTGTTAGTTCTTCCGCTTTTAACTGGCTTGCTTTTACATTTGGACAGGTAGCGTCTGCAATATGAAATCCTCTGCCGCGAAGTTCGGCTTCTATATCCGGCTCAATTCCATGAGCGCGAATAATAACAGACACCCCGCCGCTGCCTTGCGCAAATTGCGGCAGCTCATCCGTTTCCTGCACCCCAAGGGTTTTGAGATCGCTTAATACTTTTGGATTATGAATTAAAGGACCCAGGGTATATACGGGGAAGCCGCGCCGCGCTTCTGCTTCCGCAAGATCTACAGCGCGCCGCACCCCCATACAAAAACCTAAAACATTTGCCCGAACTACCGTCACTAACCTGCTGCCAGTTTTTTCTTTTCGCGTTTAATTTTTTGATTTTCCCAGAAGTTTACAAAGCCGGAAACAATAAACAATGTTGTGTAAACTCCGGAAATCATGCCTACCATTAAAGCAAGGGCAAAGTCTTTCATTGAACCTGTTGTAAAAATAAACAAAGCCATAACTGCCAGCATGGTTGAAGCTGTCGTTATAATTGTACGTCCAAGGATACCTGTTAACGAGATGTTAATTATGTCTTTAAATGAGGTATCGGGATTTATACGCATATTTTCCCTGACACGGTCAAAGAAAATAATTGTATTGTTTGTTGAATAACCAAGTATGGTAAGAATCGCCGCTATACTAAGCGTGGTAAATTCCATGCGTGTCCAAACCATAAATGCTATCATTACCAAACCGTCATACATAATCGCAACAACGGCTCCAACTGCGTATTGCAGTTTAAAACGAATCGTACTGTAAATCAAAATTATCAATAATGTAAGAGAGATAAGAATGCCGGCTTGATCTGTCAAATCTTTGGAAAAACGCGAACCGACATAATCGGAACGAAGCACTGCTATGTTACCTCTGCCAAAATAAGTTTCCAAAACCTGAACAATCTCGTTTGATGTTACGCGCCCTTCGTCTTTATCTTCTACACGGATCATAAACTGACGTCTTTCCGGAACACTGAGATTCTGAACGGAAACACCCTGGCTAAAACCTGCCATTGCGGTTCTTACTTCAGAAATATCTACAGGAGAGCTGTTAGGATCGATATAATGAACAACATAGGAAGTATCGCTGCCAAGATAGGGATTATTTAACGAACTAAAAACAAGCCATTGGGTTTGTATTCCCTGATTTGTTACTTCGATATCCATATCTTCCAGCTGCTGCCTGATAGCGCTTGCAAGGGAACCTACCGAGGTAAAGTCACTGTAGTAAAATGAATCTGTCCTGTTCTCTACGCCCGAACCGGAAATGATATATCAATACCCCTGCTGTTATGCGTAAATGTCGCGTTTGCAGTGCCGTTCCAGCGCAAGCTGAAAGCTGTCGGAGCAATCTGCACTTCCTGAATAAGACCTGCCTGGAAATCTACGCCAAGGGCAAATCCGTCATTCAATATATAACCGGAAATACTAAAAGCAACCAGAATAAATGAAATGATCGCGGCAACAACAAATAATTTAGAAAAACGAATTGTCTTTTTCATAAACTGACCGCCTTTACTCTTGCAGGAACAGAACCGTCCTGTATGCGGGTTGTCCAGCTGACAGAAAGATTTTTGCTGCGAAGAACATCGGTGCCAAAATCAAAGATAAGGCGTGAAACAAAAAGCGCTGTAAATACCGACGAAAATACGCCGATAGAAAGAGCTACGGCAAATCCTCTGATTGGACCTGAACCAAGCTGTGAAAGGAACAGAGCCGCAATAAAGGTTGTTATGTTAGAGTCCATAATTGCCCAGAATGCTTTTCCGAATCCTGCTTCTATAACCGCTTTTCTTGATTTACCTAAACGCATTTCTTCTTTCATGCGTTCAAAGATAATTACGTTAGCGTCTGTCGCCATACCAATCGTAAGGATAAAACCTGCAATTGCAGGCAATGTCAATGTAAAGTTAAGCGCGCTAAGTACGCTGAACATTATATAGAAGTTTAACAACTGGGCAATTATCGCATTGATACCCGCTGTTCTGTAATACACAAGCATAAAGAAGAAAACAAGAGCAATGCCGCCCATTAAAGCGTATAGTCCCTGTGTAATTGTATCTGCTCCCAAAGAAGCGCCGATACTCTGCTGACTTGCAACTTCAAGTTCTACAGGAAGCGCCGCTGTTCTTAAAACAAGCGCGAGGTTTTCTGCTTCTTCCTGATTAAACCCTGATATCGTTCCCCTCTCGCGGATACCTGTAGAAATCCTTGGATTGGATTTAACTTTATTGTCCAATACGATGGCAAGAGGTCTTTCCACGTTAGCCGATGTAAGCCTGTAAAAAATATCTCCGCCTTCCTGACTCAACTGGAAAGCAACTACCGGCTGACCTGTCATATGATCACGATCGACAGTTGCATCTACAATGTAATTGCCGTCAAGACCAACTTCTCTTTTAACGACAATAAATTCCAGACTTCCGTCAAAGTCTCTTCTTTTTTGTTCATCAAGACCGTATCTGTCTTTGATGTATACTCCAAGAACCATGGTATCGGGAGGAATAATCGAAGGATTGCGTAAATTACCGTTTGCGTCAAAAGTGCCTGTAGGATTCATCATGTAATGGCGGTAAAAACTATCGGTTGCTTCCATATCCTGTAAATGGAATGTAAGACTTCCTTTTCCCATGATAATATCGTTTATTCTTTCCGGATCGGCAGTGCCCGGAATTTCAACGTATATCTGATCTGATCCCTGACGGCGAATAACAGGTTCTGTTAAGCCAAAACGATCGATACGGCTGTTTAAAACTTCCAGAGCGCGATTCATCGCGTCTACGCGATCTTCATCGGTTAAAGGCTTTCCAAGCTTCTCGGAAAGCGAATCAAGATTTGCCTGCAATACGATACTTAAGCCGCCTGAAAGATCCAGTCCCAGCTTTACCGCATTGCGCTGCATATCTTTTAATGCAAAAATTTCATCGCAGTATTTTTGCTCGATTAACCCAAGCGTTTCTCTTCTTGTTATGGAAGAAAAAGCCCGAAATACAGCTTCTGATGTCCATTCTTCGGGAATAGGCCGTCTATTGTCCCTGTATTGCTTTCGCGCGATTGGAATTAAATATTCCAGTTCTGCGGGAAGCGGCTCATTGTTTCTTGCGCATTCAGCGAGACGCTGTAAATCAGCCTGGGCAGCTTCGGTAGAACTTGCTTTTATTTGCTGTCTTGTTTCAAGCGCGCTTGCCTGCTGTTCTTTGGGAATAAAAAAATACCAGCGGACTGTCGGCCAAAGAAACAAAAAGCTAAGTCCGAGTACTGCCAATAAAATAACCAATCTATAACGTTTACTCATCTTTATTCTCCGATTCGTCCTTGTCTTCGGCTTTATCTTCTTTTGCCTGAGTTACAACAGTGGAAATCGCGCTTCGCAAGAATTCCAGCTTAACATTGTCATCGGCTTTGATTATGACGGTGTTTTCTTTTACGTTCTGAATTGTCCCGTAAAGTCCGCCAATAGTGACTATTCTGTCGCCTTTTTTCAGTGCGGCAATCATTTTTTCGGCTTCTTTGCGCTTTTTACTGTTTGGTCTTATAACCAAAAGATAAAAGATCAAAAATACGGCTATAAATGGGAGAAAAGTGACAAAAGCGTCGGCAGGAGTGGCTTCAGCGCCCTGTTGAGGAGGCGCGCCCATTAGCAAAGGAAGAATAAGTTTATCCATGAAAAACATCCTTAATATAGTAAATTTTACATCACTTTAGCAAAAACAGGGGATTTATGCAAGGGGGTACAGGGAAGGCAAATCAGGGCTAAAATTGTATCGCAAAGCCCAGCCGAGGCTTTAAAAGCCCGAAAGGATTATCAGTAACATAGTAAGTGTAATCTACGCCAATTTCAAAAAACAAGGGGTTAATTATAAGAGCCAGGAAAGAAAGGCCGAAGTTTAAGTGGGGAAATGTGCTTGCTTCAAAATCATATCCTTCAGAAGAAACCGAGGTTACACCGCAGCCTACGCGTAATGTAAAGGCGTTGCGTCTGTGATTAAACCTTCTTTGTATCGCTATATTTAATGAAAAATCGGAAATAATCGCCAAAGAAGAAACATTGTCGTAATCATTTATTAAGCAGGCGATACACAGACAAAAAGGGGTGTCGGGATTAATAACATACACGGACGCGGCAAACTCTACCCCTCCGTTAATGCCGCCCCGTCTGGAAGAAACAGCTTCCAAACTTAAAGAAGCGCCTCTTAAAAACAAAGCCTGCCCGAATTCATCGGCCAGTTCTCCAAACATTGGAGCTACAGGAGTCAGCGCCGCTTTAAAGAAAAAATCCAGCGGTTTGCGGTAACCTATGGAAAAACCGCTTATTCTGGTTTCCAGTCCGCCGGGATTTTGTATACAAATATCATATACGCCTTCTATAAGGCTTGCATCATCAAAAACAAGCGTTACTCTTTGGCTGTCGAGTCTTCTTATTTCTTTCGGATAAATGGTGTTTTCTGCGTTCTCCAGAAAAATTACAGTGTCTTCAAATATGTTTACGCCTGTTATAAGCAATTCTCTTGCAGTTCGCTGATCCATATTAAAAGAAGCCGGTATAAATCTTTCCAATACAGGCTGATAGGCGGCAATGACATTAAACACACTCCAGTCAGACGAATACCCTGAACGTCCAAGCAGATCATATGTAGTTACACTGTAACGATATCGGCCGGGAGGCAGCGAAACATCAAGATGGTTATTCTCTGTTGTTCTGCTTATATAATCACGGTAACCATTATCAAAAATCTGTATTGTTATTCCATAATTAAACGCATACTCGTCTTTTTCCCATACAAGACGCTGTACAAAACGCAGCTGCTCGCCTGTATTATCAATGAAATATCCCGGGGTTATGGAATCATTTCCTTCCTGCGCGTATAATGCAAAACCAAAAAGTAAAATAAAAAATGTTAATAAAATACGCTGTCTCATATTATTCCATTCCATACACAGGCCCCATTTCTACTGTCTGCACCCGTCCTGGACGCGGAATATCAAGAGTAAAATCGCTTTCTCCGGGCCTTCCGCGCCGGATAATTCTGTCGTTATCATCATAGGTAATCGCTTCTATCTGCCAAATAAAAGTTCCGTTATCAAGCAGATTAAAATTGTTAAAGAAATAACCTGTTTCGTTTCTTATTTCTGTCTGAAAAATTTGCTGCCGGCGCGGATAAGCGTCTCTGTAAATTGTTAAAATATATGAGTTTGCTTCCTGCACTTGCGCCCAACTGAAAAAGATACTTCTCCTTTGCAGAATTTCCGCAGCATTAATCTGATGGCCTCTTTCGGGGTGCATATTTAACGGCGCAGGTAAAAGAGAAAGCGCTGCGGGCTGCGGCGTGACAACCGTTGGAGACGCAATAGGCGGCGGCGGCGGTGTTTCCGCAGCTGCAGGAGTTGGCGCCGCTTCCGGTGTAACCGTTGACGTTACAGAAGTAGCCGCCGGACGCGCCGTCTGCGGCGTTGTCGTCTGTGCTGTAGGTGTTTGAGTTGCAGATAACTGAGCTGCAGGTGTTTGCGCAGACTGCGCCTGCGGCTGCCGTACTGCGAATAATTGTTCAAATAACGATTCTTCCAATTCATCAAAAGCGCTGCTTGCTGCAGTTTGAGTTTCATTAACAACAGGCGGCGGCGATCTAACTTCCTGTCCAACACGGAAAGATGCAGTTTGTGAAAACTGCGCAGCGCCTTCAAAAGAAGATGAATAAACCGGCATTACGCGCCAATACCATGTGCCGTTTTCCATATCAGAAACAGCAATTGCATTCGTCTGCACTTGTCTGGAAATTTCCAGATGTTGAAAATCGGGAGTATTTGAAACCTGAAGTTCATAACCAAGCGCGTCTGTAACTTCTGTCCATCTAAATTGTAAATCCTGCGTATTATCGACGCCCGTAGGACTAAGCGGCACTGAAGGCAGGGATTCTCTTACTGACAAACGTCCTGTAGTAAGAATTTCATTTCCAAGAAAAAGCCGCCAATGCCAAAACCCCGGGTTCATAACAGCCATGGCGCCGGAATTTAAATTTTCAATATTGGTTACATTCCTTGTAAACCTGTTATCTTCGGCTATTTCCAGACGTAGATAATCTTCCGGCTGCATATTTATTCTTGCCCAGACAAATTCAACAACTAACGGCTGCTGCACTGTTTTTAAATATTGCGCATTGGGCTGCGGACTGATTACTGCCGCCATCGGCCTGCGCACTTCATTGCCGTATTCGTCCTGCACAATTACAGACCCTGCTGCAGCGCGCGATATTTGCCCGTTATCTATTATTCGAGCCTCGCCTTCTGTTATGCGCAAGACAGTTCCGCTGTCACCCGAAAGAACATTTAGCACTGTTCCGGGAGAAGCCTGCACAACCCTGTCGCCTATGGATAAAAGAACCGTTTCGCCTCCGCCGGCAGCGACATTTATTTCGCCGGAGAATAATTCAATGCGCAAAGGGCCGCTGCCGCTTGGGTCTTTTTGTATACGAACCAGAGTGTTTTCGCCTAACTCTATCTGATTTTCGCTTATATCAAGAGTCGCTTTGGAAAGACGCGATATACGGATTAAATCTCCGTCATATACATAAGAATCTTCATACAGTCTATCCCATATTAATCTGTCGCTTAAACGGCGCTGCACTGTATTTTCCCTTATGATAACAAATCCTGCAGGCTCGCTGGACAACGAACTAAAAGTTGCAAACATATTCATGTAAAATAAATAAAAACTCACCGCGGCGCCCGCAAGGCACAAAACAACAACAAATGCATCCAAAGAGCGTTTTTCAGACTTTCTGCGTTCGGCATGTACAACATCGCTCATATAATTACTCCGTTATTATTCCGAGCCAATCTTGTATTTTTTTTCTTCAGAGTCAAGATCAGCTTTGGACACATCAGGCGGATTAATGCCAAGCAGCTGCCTTACTTCACTTAAAGTTCTGGGACCGGAAGTAACAGAAACATGATTTATAACCGCAAAAATACGCACGGGTTTTTCTTTTCCTTTTACCGTAACAGACGGCATTTCTTCGCAGATAAAGAAATATTTAACAAGATTCCAGGTATCTTCAGATATAAGAATGTCTGTACCCAGCGGTTTGTTTAACGATTCTATTCTTGATGCAAGATTTACAGGATCGCCGATAACAGTATACTCCATGCGAAGATCCGAACCTATTTGTCCCGCTGTTACAATACCTGTATTCAATCCGCAGCCGATACTGATTGGCGGATCTCCGGGATCTCCTTCATGACGCATTTTGTTCATTTGAACAACAGCTTTGCGCATCATAAGAGCGGCTTTTACGCCGTTAAACGCATCTTTTGCGGCGCTTCCTGCAGTGTACGCAGTGCCCCAATGCGCCATTACGGCATCGCCTATAAATTTATCTACAACACCGTTTGTTTTTTCTACGCAGTCAACCATTTGGGTTAAATATTGATTCAGCCAATGAACAATTCTGTCAGACGCTTCTTTGCCGAATTCTTTTGTAAAGTTTTCGGATTTTTCCGTAAAGCCGCGGATATCGGAGAAAAAAATCGTAGCGTGTTTTGGAAGTCCGCCGGGTTTTATTTCGCCGCGCATGGCTTTTATCGCAATCTCGCGGTTAACAAACCGACCAAAAATACTAAGCGCCTTGCTCATTCTTTGGAAACTTGTCGTTAAAAATCCTATTTCATCCCTGCTTTTTGGTTTAAGATCCAATTCAAAAACACCGCCTTCGATTTTCCGCGCGGCATTGGAAAGAATTTTCAACGCGACAGAAATGGTTTTGGAAAAGAACCAAATAAAAAGTATGGACAAAAATACAACCGCGGCTGTTAAATACAAATTACGAATGGTAGTGTTATTTATTCCTTCAAAGAGCTTGGTATATTCTATACTTGTGATTACAACGGCAGAGTTTGAACTTATTTTTGTATAGGCAAAATAGTATGTTCCGTCTTCGTCTTCTATAAGATCCTGCCTGGAGCGCAATGGGTTTTCGCGTATTCGTCTTATAATATTTCTATTTGCAATATTCGCGCCAAGCGTAACCATTTCATTATCAGGATGAATTAAAATATCGCCGTCATTGTTAATAATGCAGGATAGATTGATTCTTGAACTAAAACTCTTGTTCATATTTTCCGGACTGAACAGAACCGAAACCGCTCCTCCTCCCTGCATGGGGAAAAACAAAGCCCACAAATTGACGGAAAATTTCGGCGAAGCGTTCAGGATTATTGTTTCTCCGGTTATCGCTCTTAAATAAATATCATAATTTTCTTCATAGTATAAATCTACAAGCGAAACATCCATATACCGCGATAAAAAGAAATTATCGTTTACAAGAAAATATTCGTTATTTCCCGAAACAGGAAAAACAAGAGCCGCAATAAGCGGGTTTTGTTCAAAGAAATATCTGGCGGCTCGTTCCGCCAAAACGCTGTTTACTCCGGCATCATTGATAATATTTATAAGCACCTGGGAATTGGAACGCGCATTTCCTATTGTGTATTCAGCTTCCACAGCTATGCGCTGATTAATTTCCAGATTATTCTCTTCTGCAGTAATTTTCAAATCTTCTCTGGCAAAATATGAAACAAGGAACGTAATCGTCCCAAGAGAAACAAGAACCAAAATAGTGATTATTAACACCAGCTTCGCGCCAATGGAAAACCTGATAAATTTGTCGCTTAACCTGTTTTTTCTGCCGTTACTCATATTACCTTAAATTTTAGGCAAAAAAAGGCAAAAAATCAAGGATTTAGCAAAAATCACGCTTTTTTTGTGTATAAAACCTATAAAAAAGCCGTTATCCTGCGACAAAGTCGTACGACAACGGCTCTTTTTGTTATTTTGCATTCTTTAATTACAACTTGGATATTTCTTCCAAAGAAAGCCCTGTAGTTTTTTGAATTAATTCAGGTGCTAAGCCTTCGGAAAGCATATTGCGTGCAATGGTTAGTTTTTCTTCAGCAATACCCTTCTTCAATTCAGCTCTAAGCCTATACCCGAGATCAATCCTGTCCTTTTCTTTGCTGATGTTACGCATGTACTTTAACCAACTGCGGTCAAGTCTTGCCACTTCTTTCTCAGCTCTCATGATCCCTTCCTCCTTGCTGCAAAGTTCCCTTATCAAAGGCTCTATTCGCTGCTCGTGCCTGTACTTTAAGAATATACACCACTTTTCCTCTGCAGACAAGTCTTGGGCGCCAGTTTTTCCTTCAAAATAATCGTTTACTCGCTGTTCCAGCTTGGGTAGTTCGTAAAAGATAATCTCAGACATATCGTTAAGAAGGTCATGCTCTGTCTCTTCCCTGTAACCGTACCTGCGAGGAAGCTTGTCGCTTCCGGGAAATAACTCAAAGTTTAAAAAGAAGATTTGGTATACCCGTTTCGTTTCTCTGTAAAGTTTCCCTCTTTTGGATTGACCTGCATGCAGCATAGATACATACTGGGAAGCCCTGCTTTTTAGGTCGTCTTCAGACCTGCTCATCTGCATTTCAAGGTCTGCGACTTCGCCGTCGTTAAAGGTTGCTCTTACATCGAGTCTTGGGGACTTTGCCTCGATGTAAGCGGGCAGAATCTCGCTGTTTAATACGCGGACTGACGCTATCTCACGCTTTATACAGGCTGATAAAAGGTAACGCAGGGCTTCTCTTGAGTCCTCCGAATCCGAAGCGAGCATAAGTTTGAAGACTTTGTCGTCCATGACGCAAAGCGGTTCGTCTTGCCCTGCTTTTTCTTTGAAGAGCTGTTTCAGCTCTCTCAAAGACCGAAAATGATAAAAGATATTTTTCATTTTTTCCTCCACCTATATATGGCGCAGCCGTGCATGGCGCTTTAGTGAAAATGAAAGTTTTTTGAAAAAAGTTGAAAAATATGAGAAAAATCATGCTTTGTCCGCGGACGAAGCCCGAAGGGACGAAGCTCGAAGAGACGAAGCTCGAAGAGATGGGCATAAAAAAACAGCCCCGAGTTGAGGCTGTTTTGTAAAAACCTGACAGCTAATTAATATTTGTAGCTGACAACGAAATTCAATGCTGCGTTGAAGTTGGGAGCAGTGGTTATAGAGTAATTGGTTACGTTCATTCCAATTACAAAGTTTTCAACGGGAGTAAATGTTAAGCCAACTGCAAGAGAGTTATTCCATGCAGGACCTGCAAAAGACCAGCTCTTGTTATCACTATCATATGAATCAGATTCAAAATAAAGAACTCTAACTCCAGCGCCGGTATATAATTTGAATCTTTGGGTAACCTGAAAATATGCTCCTGCATTAATACCTGCATAAAGCCATAATCCTGTATTTGTTCCGCTTCCTATTTTCATCGAATCAAAACCTACAACGGCAAGCGGGCTAATACCAAATCCAAATTTTTCAAATTCAAATAAATAGTTAAGCGTGCCTCTTATTGCAACACCAAAAAAATCTTTATAAAAAAGACCGGCTACGTCTATTGTATGGTTCTTTTCATCTCGTATACCTGCCTGAACACCAAAAGCGTCATCTTCTGTGTCAAAACCGGCTGTTATATAAGCGTCAGAATCAAAAAGCTTAAAACCGCTGTAGGTAAAACCAAAAACAATGTCAACATCATTTCTAAGCTGTGCATCTAAACGAATAGCGCCGCTTTCAAACCCGTATAACAATGCAAAGTCTGTATTCCAGTTAGTGTTATCGACAGTAGTAGTGCCACCCACTTTTGTTTCTTGTGCAGTAAGGAAATTCCCGCTAAAATACAGACCTAAATAGCCTGATTCCAGGGTTTTTCCGTGCCCAATAGTGACTGCACTGGCAGATGTGTAGAATTCATTTCTTCCGCCTACGAAGATGAATTTTCCAATTTCAGGATCATAGTCCATAAAGCTGATGTAATCATCTACTCTGGAAGTATAAATCCCTGCGCTGGTAGTAGCTTCTGTAGAACCAGTGTTTACAGCATACATCCAGTCAAATTGTCCCCAGGCTGCGCCGCTAATCAACAAGACAGCGGCTAATACAAGTAAAATCCTTTTCATTTTTTTCTCCTTAAAATAATAAAAAAGACAGTTTTTTATTGCGTTTTGGTAAAT
>Ga0123356_10001796_pt1 | contig 23372 bp, 15 predicted proteins | sample TergutEmb28metaG_2_FD_92546 | JGI IMG/M metagenome (GOLD analysis project Ga0123356, IMG submission 92546) | Embiratermes neotenicus P3 segment gut microbial communities from Petit-Saut dam, French Guiana - Emb289 P3 | ecosystem: Host-associated > Arthropoda: Insects > Digestive system > Gut ...
AAGTGTATACTTTTTCATACACCTTACTGTGGGTATGGGTGCAATCACGCTACGAGCGAATTTTGGGCATGGCTGTACCGGTACCATCGACATGGGAATATAGTACCAAATTTTGGAAAAAACCGCAAGTATATGAGGACTTACTTCCTATTTTGCAAAACCGCATCCGCCAGTACCAGCGCTGCCATGGCTTCTACCACGGGTACCACTCGCGGGACGATGCAGATGTCGTGGCGGCCGGTGATACATAGGTCGACTGTTTCGCCGGTGGTGTTCAGGGCTTTTTGGGGTTTGGCAATGGAAGGGGTGGGCTTAAAGGCAACGGTGAACGTAATGGCCTGTCCATTGGAAATACCGCCCAGAATGCCGCCGGCATTGTTGGTGCCCGACTCCGGTGTGTCGTTGTTTTTCGAGCCCCGCAAAGCGGCGGCGGCAAAACCTGCGCCGAATTCTATGCCCTTGGCCGCGCCGATCGAGAGCATTGCTCCGGCAAGGCGAGCGTCAAGTTTGCCAAAAACCGGATCGCCCAGACCGGCTGGCACGCCCTGTACCAGGCAGCTTACCGTGCCGCCGGCGCTGTCGCCTTCGGCACGGATTGTTTCAATGGTTTGCATGGCCAAAGCCGCAGCCGCCTGGCCGGGGATCCGCAGCGGGTTTTGTTCGATTGCGTCCGCATCAAAATCAGGATCGCCGGGCCTGGGCATTGCCATTCCCGCAATGGCCGAGGTCCAGGCCTGTATCTGTATGCCGTGAGCGGCAAGTATTTTTTTCGCGACTGCTCCTGCGGCAACGCGGCACAGTGTTTCCCTGCCGGAACTCCGGCCGCCGCCCCGGTGATCCCGTATGCCAAACCTGGCCTGCCAGCCAAAGTCCGCATGGCCGGGCCGGTACACATTCCGCAGCGATTCGTAATCCGCCGAATGGGAATCGGTGTTGCGTACCAGTATCGCAATGGGAGTACCCAGTGTTTTTCCTTCAAACACGCCGGACAGAAGCTCCGGCGTATCGGCCTCGCTGCGGCTGGTGGACGCTGCATGTGTGCCCGGTCGCCGCCGCCTGAGCTCAAGCGTTATGTCCTCAACCGAAAGCTCCAGCCCCGCCGGACAACCATCGATCACACAGCCCATAGCCAGCCCGTGCGATTCCCCAAAAGTGACCACCCTGAACAGCTCACCAAAAATATTTCCTGCCATGAGAGTAGTATATAATGAGGAATGAGGAATGAGAAGTGAGGAAAACCACTATATCCTTCCTCATTTTCTCACTTCCTGCTATACTGAGAAGGTGAACCTGATTCTTTTTGAGCCGGATGAAATAAATACACCTCTGCCGCGGCGTGATGCAAGGACTGTTCATTTGCTGAAGGTATTGCATAAAAAAGCGGGCGATAGCTTTGAAGCGGGGGTGCTCGGCATCAACGATGCTGTTGGCGGCAATAGCGGCACTGGTACCATTGAACACATTAATGCTGACGGTTCGATTGGGTTTTCCCTTAAGCTGACCGATCCGCCGGCGCCTCGTCTGCCGATTCGTGTTGCGGTTGGGTTTCCCCGGCCCATACAGTTGCGGCGACTGCTGCGCGATCTTTCCAGCCTTGGCGTAGAGGCAATTGATCTGTTTGGTACAGAGTTAGGTGAAAAAAGTTACCGCGATACCAATTTACTGAATGACGGCGGCGCAAGGGCAGCCCTCATCGAAGGCGCCGTGCAGTCCCGCGATACCACCCTCCCAACGCTTTCTGTGTATGCAAGCCTGAAACACTGGCTGGAGAAATCCCCCTGGCAAGCCCCACTCCCCACACTCATTGCTGCGGACAATGTGCGGCCTGAAGGGGATATTTCCCGCATCCAGCCCGCTGGTTCGGTGGTGTTGGCAATCGGCCCCGAACGCGGCTGGTCCGACCGCGAGCGGGATATATTTGAAGCGGCAGGTTTTTCCCGCCGCTCTTTGGGTACCAGAGCCCTCCGCACCGAAACCGCCTGCGTTGTTGCCGTGGCTCTGGTTACAGATAAAATTACCGCGTTGCTGCGTTAAAACGAGTTTGTCTGGCTGAACGGGTGTCGGCTACCTGATGCCTGCCAATTGCCTTTTCTGCGTTAGAGAGGCGTTGGGCCGGAGTAGGGTGGGTTTTATTGAACCCGCCGGACTGGCTGCCCTGCATTTTGTTCAGTTCATTCAGCATATCAATCAGGCCGGAAGGACTATAACCGGCTGCAGCCAGCAGATTTAAGGCCACATTGTCGGCGTCAAATTCCTGGCTCTGGGAATAACCGTTGTTGACCATGGTGGTAACAATTTCTCCCACAGACTCATTAAAGATGTCAGTCATCTCGCTCAGATCATAACCGGCAGCTGCTCCCGCTGCGGATACGCCGGTTACCAGAATGGCCTGGGTAATACGGTTTGTTTTAATGGCCTTAATGCTGTGCTGCAGTTGAATATGAGCAATTTCGTGCGCAATAACTCCGGCCAGAGCGTCTTCTGAATTGGCGCTGGCAACAAGTCCCCTGGTAACAAAGATATGTCCGCCGGGAGTGGCAAACGCGTTTATTTCGTTTGAGTCCAGGATCATAACATAGTAACCGTTGTATAGATCGGGCCTTGGTGAGTTGATGGCAATGGCCATGCATATTTTGTTGAGATATGCGGTCATCGCCGGATTTCCTTCCCAGATTTTATAGGTGGAAAGAATGTTGGCGGCTACCGCTCTTCCGATATAGTATTCCTGTTCAGGCGTTATGGTATCGACAATCCCGGCTGCTTCCGCCAACTGTGCGCCGACATCCATGACTTTTCCAAGCGCCTGGCAGGACAGCACCATGGCGCAGACAATAATAATCACAATAGCAAGTATACGATGCGTTTTCATTATTTATCCCCCATTGCAAGCCGGCCTTCTTCAAGAAAGCGGCGAAGATCATCTTCGTTTACAAACTGCGCTTCGACTTTATCAACATCCGCATAGTTCAGTTCGCCTTTTGCTTTGTAGGAATCTTCAATTTCCTGATTAAAGCCCTTTCCCGCCAGAGCGATTTCCTTTGTTGTTGCGGAACCGGTGCTTCCTGACACAATCTGTTTTGCCGACATATTGGTCGATGCGGTCCATCCTTTGAGCGAAGGGGTTGCGGCGCTTTGTATCTCAACCCATTTACCGCTAACCTGCAGAACTGTAACCCTGTCTCCGTAGTCCAGAGTTCCCGTGGTTTTGGCGAAAAATCCTGTGGAGGATTTGAGCGCAAGCGATTTAATCCCCACATACAGTGTTCCGCCCCTGGCAACCTGTGCTGCCGCCAATCCGGCAACCAACAGGCATAAGCCAATCATCATAATCAGTTTTTTCATAACACACCTCAATAATACCGTTATACCGTTAAATCACCACAATGTCTATAGAGCGAAGGTATAGAAAAAATCTCCCAACTGGGGTAGAATTGCTCTATGAATCAGGATCAGGTAAAACAGCAGCTTTTGGCCATTGAGGATGCCCCGCTGGAATTTGCGCTTGTTTTTTCCGGTAAAAAAAGCCGTAAGGTAAACGGCCTGTATAAACCGGACAGCCGGGAAATTATCATCCATAACCGTAATTTTGAGCAGGATGCCGCAGGCAAGAATCTTTTGCTGTACACGGCCATCCATGAATACGCCCATCATCTGCATGCCTGCGCGCAGGGCGGCACACTTTCCGCACGGGCGCATACTGCCGAGTTTTGGGCGATTTTTCACGCCCTATTGGAAAAGGCCGAATCGAAAAAGATCTACCGCGATGTGTTTGATAATAATCCGGAACTTACCGCCCTGACCGAGACCATCCGTGAAAAATTCCTGCACAAAAACGGCAGTCTGGTCAAGGAAATGGGCAAACACCTCCTTAAGGCCCATGATCTCTGCGCCGCTATCGGCGTGCGTTTTGAGGACTATGTTGATCGTATGCTGCGCATCCCCCGTACGGCGGCAAACATGGCCATTAAAATGTTTAACTATGACTTAAACCCCGAAACCGGCGCCGACAATATGCGTTTTCTCGCCGGCATTCGTGACGAGGATGATCGCCAGGCCGCCGAAACAGCCCTTATCAAAGGCAAAAGCCCCGACACGGTAAAAATAGCCCTTCGGAAAAAGTCTGCCGAGGACGATCCGGTGCAGCAACTTGAACGCGAAAAAAACCGCCTCGAACGAACCATCACCACCCTCACCAAACGATTAGAGGAAGTGAATAAGGAATTAGGAGTGAGGAATTAGGATTTTTCCTCATTGCTCATTTCTCATTTCTCATTTATACTACCTTCATGTGGTTGTTATCTGTTGATTTTCCTGCGTGGCTTAAGCCGGAACTTATTCCGGGCTTGCCGTTTCGTTGGTATGGGCTCATGTATATTTTTGCCTTTGCCACGGCTTTTTTGGTATACCGCCGTCAGATAAAAGAGCGGCATTTCCCCATGACCGAGGATCAGCTCTACTCGCTGTTTACCTGGGGCATTCTGGGGCTGCTTTTGGGGGCGCGGCTTTTTTCTACCCTTATTTACGAAACCTCTGATATTTACCGCCGCCAGCCCTGGCTCATTTTCTGGCCGTTCCGCAATGGGCAATTTACCGGCCTTATGGGCATGAGCTACCACGGCGGTGCATTTTGCGGCACGCTGGCGGTTATTCTTTTTGCCAAATTTAAAAAATTCAGTTTTCGGGAAATTGGTGATATGTTCGCGGCCGCCATACCTCTTGGGTTTACCTTTGGGCGGCTGGGGAATTTCATCAACGCCGAATTGTATGGCAGGGTCACCACCGGCCCGCTGGGAATGGTCTTTCCCAATGCCAGACGCCTTCCGGTAAGTGAAGAACTGGTACGGGAAGCCGCCGAAAAAACCGGCGCGGTTATTACCGGTGGCATGGCAAATTTACCCCGTCATCCATCGCAGCTCTATGAAATGCTTTTTGAAGGGATAATTCTGTGGGCGATTATCTGGTTTTTCCGCAACCGCAAGCCGTTCAAGGGTTTCCTTATCGGCCTGTACTTTTTGGGCTATGGCTTATTCCGTTTTATCATCGAATATTTCCGCGAGCCGGACGGCGATCTGGGGTATCGCATTGTATTAGCCAGAGACGCGCTGGCTGCCAAGCTGTCCCCCGAAGTGTATTATGCCTTTTTCCATCCGCTCCTTAGTTTTTCTACCGGGCAAATCCTTTCGTTTTGGATGATTGTATTTGGCATTGTGTGGATTCTTGTCTGTTCACGCCTGCCCAACCGTGAACCTATACGAATCTACGCCGACAACGGGGCTGAACCGGTAATCGAGAAGACGGCCGCCGAAAAAGCCGCCGAACGCAACCAACGCAGAAAACTCCGCAAAAAACTAAGGTAGTTTTTTCCAGATTCATCACGCCAAGGCGTGAAAAATTCGAGTAAATTCTTGTATAAGATGCTTGACCAAATCCTGGTTTTTTGGTATAAGTTGGTAGATAACTAGAAATTGGAGAAGAAAATGTACGCTTTGGTTGAATTTATGGGAAAACAGTACAAGGCCGAAAAAGGGGCACTGCTCAAGGTTGATAAAATTGACGCGGAACCCGGTACGGCGCTTGATATTGATACGGTGTTACTTGTGTCCAGCGATACGGTAACGGTAGGCAGTCCGTATGTGCAAGGGGCAAAGGTTAAGGCCACGGTGGAATCCCATGGAAAAGATGAAAAAATCATCGTTTTTAAGTATAAGCCCAAAAAGGACTACCGGCGCAAAAAAGGGCACCGGCAGCAGTTTTCAATGATCAAAATCGGGGAAATTTCAGCCTGATTACCATCGAGGCGGTTTTGGATGAAAACGGTATTCTGCGGGTCTGTACAGCTTCTGGTCATGCCAGGGCGGGCCGCAAGGGTACTGACATAGTCTGTGCCGCTGTTTCGGTTTTACTGCGAACGGCGGTTCGCGCCCTTTCCGGCAGGGAGGGCATAACACTCCGGTGGGAAGCGCCGGAGCCGGGCCTCCTCTCTATGGAGGCCGATTATACGGCGGAAGGAATGGATTTCCTGTACGCCGCAGGGGTATTTCTGGCGGAAGGATTGCAGTCCATCGCCGAGGAATACCCTCAATATTGCACATTAATGATACGGAGGACTTAAATGGCACGGAAAAGAGGCGGAAGCGGCGCAAAAAACGGACGGGATTCCAATCCCCAATATCTGGGTATTAAGACATCGGGCGGCACCATTGTCAAAGCAGGAGCCATTATTGCCCGTCAGCGGGGAACCAAAATCCACCCCGGAACCAATGTTGGCTGCGGCGGTGACTACACCCTTTTTGCCAAAGCCGACGGCACGGTCAAATTCCACCAACGCCGCGGCCGCAAACTTGCTTCAGTAGTAAGCGAACAATAACTTTGTTCTTTTGAGCCACACTTCCAATTCCTCATTTCTCACTTCTCATTTCTCATCTTTCTCCAGGGTTCGCTATATACTCACTGACATTGATGATACGCTTACGCAGCGGGGGAAATTGCTTCCGGTTGCATACACGGCGCTGTGGCAATTGAAGGCGGCGGGCCTAAAGGTAATACCGGTGACAGGCCGGCCGGCGGGGTGGTGTGATTGTATTGTCCGCGAATGGCCGGTGGATGGTATTATTGGTGAAAACGGCGCTCTGGCCTTTTGGGAGGAACCGTGTGAGGCGGATCCGGCCCGGCTGCCGGTTCTTAAGTCCGTGTACCACCCCAATGCGGTACGGAACGATCACCCGGTGTTGCAGCGGATTCGGGAGCGGGCATTTGCCGCGGTTCCCGGCCTGCGTGACGCCAAGGATCAATTTGCGCGCCTGTTTGACATTGCCCTGGATTTTGCCGAGGAGGAGCCGGTTCTGCCGTTAAGCGCGGCGGAAAAAGTACGGGATATAGCCCTGGCGGAAGGTGCAGTCGCCAAAATTTCTTCGATACACGTTAATGTCTGGATGGGCGATTACGACAAACTTTCCATGGCGGAGCGTTTTTTGCAGGACCGGTTCGGCTGGCAGGGTGACTTGACAGAAGTGGTTTTTGTCGGCGATTCCCCCAACGACGAACCGATGTTTGCCCGCTTTCCCCTGTCCTGCGCCGTTGCCAATATCCGCCGCTATGAGGGTCTTATTACCGCCATGCCGGCCTTTATTGCCGCGCAGGAAGGCGGCGAAGGCTTTGCCGAAATAGCAAATGTTTTTTCTGAGGCAGGGGGGAGTTGATTGTTACATTGCAACGATAATCCGTTTTTTGCTTTTTTCATATAATACTTCAGGGTCTAAGTCAACTCCGTTGGGCCATTCAATTGAATCATATGATACTTTAACCATTTTAAAAAACGTTTCATCTTTTAATGTTTTGAATAATCCTGTACTCAAATACGGTTTTACATCAAATATTTTTATTTCTTTATTTTCAAAAGTAAGTTCCAATTTATAATTAGATAATGGTTTTACTTTTTTTACAGATAAATACATTTTTATACCTTATTAATATTCCATAAAACATTGAAATCGTTGGCATACTGTTATTATAGTCTTTTTATACTTTTTTTCAATAGCTTGGGTACACCTGTACAAAAAAAGGGCTGCCCGTGTGGACAGCCCTTTTGAGTTTAGGTGTTTAGGTACCTATGAGAGGTTCCTATTCCAGCATAATGGTGTCGAAGTGGACTCTATTGTCCCCGGCACCGCCAACATTGGCAGCGCTCTTTGTGATAACAATGGCGTATCCAGTAACTGCTGTTGGGTCTAACTCTGCTGTTACAAAATCACTTATGGGTATTGTTATCTTACCCCAGGTAACAATAGGAATAGCAAGAGCCTGTGCGGTGAAATCAACCTCATACAATGTTCCGGCTCCGGTTGCGGTGCCGTTAGTGTTAAACGTACCCTCATTGGTGAAGGCAAAGCTGAAGGTTATATTGTCGGTGACATTTGGATATCTTCTGAACATGAACGTAAGTTCAGTATAATCGCTGATGTTTACTGAACCATCGCTGCCGTAGAAACCGGCTTGTCCGAATTTTCTTCCAAACTGTAAGGATTCACCTTCGAAGAAAGCGGTAGTTAGATGTATGCCACGAGCGCTGTCATGTGCGGCACCGGGATTGATATTGGAATGTCCCGGCCACGAATCATCAGGAGGTCCTGATAAGTTTTGTCCCCAGAATCCCCTGTTGAATTCGTTTTGGTCAACCCAACTGTCATTGGTGGCATAATCGAAATCATCAATTACTGCTACATCTTGAGAAAGAACGGTCAGTATCATGGTATTAACGCTTGATACAGTACCAACGCGCAATGTTATATTCGAGGTACCTGCTTGTAATGCATTTATTGTAGTAGCAGCGGTAACCGAAGCAACATCGGTATTGCTGGAAGTGATGGCATAGTCGTTAGCCAGACCCCAGTTGGCAAAGGTTTGCATTTGACCGCCGTCATTAATATGATTTTCTGCGGCAATCCATGTATAAACAGTTTCGCCAAAATTTGCATATTCAGTGAGATCGGCCGAATACATAAACCGTGTAGTTTGACCATTGAATAGCTGATCCGCAGTTAATGTAGTTCCAATATCTACGGGCGGGTTTGAACCGGGGATACTTATTCTTGTAAGATTTACAATATCAGTTGACGGAATGAATTCAATGTCGTCAATAAGGTATTGTCTTTCCGATGCCGGGAATTGCGGGTTCTCTTCTGTTCCTGTTCCAATATCAGTGCTGAGCTCAAGCCGAATACTGAAGAGCGTTGTTACGTTCATACCAGAAGTTTTAACTTTGGGAACCGGAATAAATACAGTATACCATCCTGCCGAACCGCCGGGCCAATCGCCGTTTATGCTGCCGTCAACCCGAGCCTCATGCGTTGGATTAAAGTTATGGACATTGGCATTGCCCTGCCACACCACGCCATTGGCGCCGTTTCCAAAACCGATCCAGCGTATCGGGTTTCCGTTTATACCGTCAAACCAGATACGGAAAATGAGGCCGCCGGTACCGCTTAAATCAATAGGTGCTGCAGAAGTAATACTGAATGCTATGTTACCGGCACCATCTTCACCGCGGAAGAGCTGCATAGCTTTGGTGTTGGTACCATTTTGTGCTACGTCAACATCATAATCAGGATCCACATATTGGTATGTGTTTGTCCAATGGTCGGGCGCTACCGTATTGTTTCCAATACTGAAATCGCCGTAGAACACGCCGTTGCTGTATACCTTGAAGCCGCCGGAGGGGATAAACACGAAGGTGGCGGAGATGGCGGCGTCGAAGGCGGGCATGGTGAATGACCAGACGGCGCCGGGGGTTACCGGGGTAAGGGCATTCATGGTAAGCGGCGCCGGGGCTCCTTCGCCGGTGAATGTTACGGTGATTGATGCAACGCCGTTGAAGGGCGCGGTCGGTGTTGCGGAGATGAATATGGTTGTGCCTACGGTGATATCATCCAATGATGTTTGATCGATGGCTGCTGCTCCGGTGCCGATGAGTACATTGCCGTCTTCGATTTCGGCGCTTACTGTTACCGTGTATGCTATTTCGGTAAAGGTGGCAGTAACGGTTACGTCGTAAACGTCCATAACGAATGACCAGATGCCTTCGTCAGCCAGGGTGTCGTTAAGCGTAATTGATGGATTATCACTGGAGCTTGCTGACACGGTGCCAATATTATAACCTGCCGCAGGTACTGCCTTGATAAATACGGTTGTGCCTATTTCAACGTCGGTTGCGGTAATTTCCAGCGGGCCGGCGCCATATTCGGGTTCATCGTTTACGGTGCTGAGGTAAATGGCGCCCTCAGATGCAATAATGCTGTCGCTTGCGGTTACCGTGTAGCTGATGTGTTTGAACGTGACGATAACGGTGACCGGGTTAGCGGGCATATCAAAGTCAAAGCCAAGGTAGTTTACGTCGACATTCTGTGCGTCAATGCCGGTAAAGTCCAGTGCAAATTCAAAATAGTTCTGATCAAACTCCAGAGTTACCCCTAGTTCACAGCCTTCCGGCAGATAGAACAATGCGGTTTCACCTGGGGCAACAGGCACATCTACTAAGGCGTAATCAGGCCAGAGCCATTTTACATAGCCGCCTTCGCCTTCGGCTGTAACGGTCAGCGTGTAAAGGGTTATCGGATCAAGGGTAACAATGTCATCGTTTCCGATCACTATAGAGGGTACCGTTGTGGTTTGGATAGTGTGGTTTGCGGTTTCGATGATCAGGTATACATTTTCCAGTGTAGTGACTTCAAACCGCAGTAATACATCCGCGAAAGTCCATGTATTGCCGATCGGGCCAATGCCTTCGTAATTACCGCCATCTGTGAACAGGGTCACGCCGTCGATGGCGTTATCGTCCGCGATAATATCGACGCTGACGATGACGGGTCTGACGTCAAAGAACATATCGGTGGTGAATCTCCAGTCGACCAGGGTTTCCTGTTCTTTGTAGATATGGACTACTTCGACTCTGCCTGCGGATACATCTGTTCCTTCTACTTCGGCTACCAGTACCGCTCTGACAAGGTAAGAACCGGGAGGAAGCATCCACCATCCTGAAAGGCTCAGAGCAGCCAAATCGCCTGCATCGGCTATATCGAAGAAATCCATAGTGCCATCGTCATAATCGACATAGAATGCGGCGCTTTTCAGTCCTTCAGGGAACGTTATATTATACTCAATGATACCATCGTCTACAAGGAAATCGCTTGCCGGGGCAGGGGTAATGTATATTTTGTCCAAAGTGATGTCGGCCTGATCAACCAGTACGATATCGGTGCTTCCCAGATATTTGAGTATGGCGTTTGCGACGACTACATTCCCAACGCTTACTTCCAGTGTACCGGTCCATACGACATCGGCGTACAGTTGGATTGCGTCGGCATCGGCGGCGTAAATATCCGGTATGGTGACGATTCGTTCGGCTTCAGGAATTTCCTCATCAGCGGTGACGAATTCCGCGCTGTACACGAAATCCCCAAAGGTAATGGGCATTATGGTTCGGGCGGAATTGGCGATATTCAGGCGAACAAGGCCCTTTCCGGCAGGGATATCCTCCCCGCCGGGGGCGGGGAAAGAAATCGGGGAATTAAACGCGGAGGGACAGGCGGCTATCAGTAATACGCCCAGACACAGTCCCGCGATTTTAAAAAACGTTCGTATATTTTTCATCCGTTACTCCTTAATTTCCGTCTGCTATTCTGAAATAGATAACCCTGGAATATAGTGTTGTTCCAATGGTTACAACTACCGTCACCGTATCGGGACCCGATCTTCTGCCTGTTGTGTCCAGTTCAAAGGTAAATGGATCTGCGCTTGTATTACCATAACTAAAATCGCTGCCCAAATACCATGAGGGGTTGCCCGTATAGTCGGCATTTTCGGCCAGGGTAATCGTTAAGGCTGCGCCTTCGGTAATGACCAGCCGATTAGCCGATGAGTTGTTTATGTCGACGCCGGTAAGATCAAATGCCGCATTGGTCAGGATATTCCATGTCAGGTCTACATCAAGCGGCGGCGGCAGGGTTACCGTGACGAGGAGACCGACGACGGGTGCGGCTCCAACCATTACGGTAATGCCAGCGGTGGATCCTGCGGTAACCGCAGTAAGTAAACCGTCAGCATTGACCGTTACAGATTCTGGCATCCAGCTTATATATGTCACTGTCTGGTTAAGAGCGTCTATAGGCGCGATGTTCAAAACGGCCAGTGTTCCCGTTGTACCTTTTACCATGGTAAACTCGGTTTCGGCAGGAGCGCCTTCAAAGGTGATATCAAAGCTTTCAACGGTTACCGCGGCAAAGGTGCCGGTAATATCCAGCACATCAGCGGTACTCATTTCAAAGCTATACAGCCGTGTTCGGCCTGCAATACCGGGCGCTTCCGGCTCCTGGCCGGCTACAAGGGTTAAGCGCGGATCTGCGGTGGCTACGCGATAGAATTCACTCGGCGTAAAGGTAATGACTACCGTGTCGCCTGGTTTTGCCTGACCACCGGTAACGCCGCTTGTCACCGTAATGGTGCCATTAAGAACGCTGGCAGTGCTTACATCGTACAGCCTGTCTTTCAGGGTAACGGTAACGACCACATCGGTAACGGTAGGACCGGCTTCGGCGTCAATGATGGTAACGATTGCCTGAGATACCGAGAATGTCCAGGGGTTGGTGCCGGACGCGGCGATGGTTTGGCTGCCAACGGTGATGGTTATATTGTCAAACTCATCCAGCGCAGGATCGGTAATGGTCAGGGTAACGGTTACCGCTTCGTCCACTGCTATGATGGCTTTGTCGGCGCTCAATGTGCCGCCAACGATAACGGTCTGTACCGCAAAGATACGTTCGAATGCGGCGCTTACGGCTACCTCATCTTCACCCATGGTAAAGGTAAATGCCCATACGCCTGGTTGTGCAGTCTCTGCCAGTCCATCGGGTGCTGCTCCATCCAGAAGGGCGGAACTGAACCGGTAGCCCGGAGCAGGTGTCAGGATAACGGTAACCGGCTCGTCTTCTGCCTGTTCTGTTATGTCGCCTTCAGTACTGATAGTACCGCCCGTGACCGGGCCAAGGCCGTTAATAGCGTGCCGCGGGATTAATGTTGAAATAAAGCGTACTTCAATGGATGTAACATCTGCCGCCGGCATGACAAAGGAGACGGGGAGACCGCTTACTGAGTCATAGGTTACAAGGGCATGTCCGTCGGTACCGTAATGCACATAGATGTGTCCAAATATAAAATCGGTATTTAAGGTTGTTGTTACGGGGATAACATCGCCTGCCAAAATGGGTGACGGAAGAGTACCCAATACAAAGGTACCGCCAACGCCGCCGATGCCGGCTGTGGTGATTTCAATGGGGCCTATTGCGCGCGGGATCGGAGTGATTACCACGGAAATCTCGACATGGTATTCGGGCATCTCAAATGTCCACTCTGGATAATTGCCGTCCGGAATAATGGCATTGGTGCCATTCTTTTCTTCGACTGCGATGCTGACGAAGTTGTACCGGTCGGGGTCAAGACCCGTTAGGGTAATGGTTATCTCTTCGCCGCCTTCCAGGTCGGTGTTCGGAGTAGCAGCCAGCGTGCCTTCGGCGGGCTGGGTGACTTCAATGGTATAGGTGGGAACATCTGCAAATACTGCCGTAACCTGTACGGTATCGGCAACCATGGTAAAGGTATAGGTGTCGCTTCCTGAAAGGTTCAATGTTCCGCCGCTAACGGTGAACGTATTCACAATATAATCCTGAATGGGGATTGCAGTTACCGTGACGGATTCGCCGCCTGTCAGTAAGAATGTAACGTTTGATTCTGCCGCAACGGTGGACGGATTGGCGGTTAACCAGGTTCCGGCGACTGTTACGCTGCCATCCTCGCCGGCGCTTACCTGCAGCGGGTAGAGGGTTACTGCGGGAATGACCGCTTGAATGTCTGCTATTGCTACTGAGGCTGCGGGGGCGGTGGTCAGTGTGGTGTTCGCGGTGGTAATGTGCAGCACTACGTTTGTCAGAGCGGACGCGTTAAGCGGAACGGTTACGGGCGCGAAGGTATAGATATTACTTCCTACTAATGATAGTTCTCCGGCAATGGGATTCACTCCATCCGCTTCCATTGTTATCGCCGTTATCGCAGCAGCGCCCAGAATGGTCACCTGAGCGGTAATATCTTTGGAGTCATAGAATGATTCTTCATTAAAGGTCCATGTGCCAATATCGCTGGTAAGGCCGGGATAGACATGGACTACTTCCATTTTACCGGCTGTTCTGGTAATACTGCCTTCTTGCGCGGTGACCTGCACCCTGAAGCGCCAGGATCCGGGGGGAAGGGACGCAGGACTCAACGGCATAACAGCGGGAATCGTGAGATCATGGGTCAGGTTACGACTGGTGTTGGCTGCGTCGCTGTTGGTAATATACAACATTGCGCTGTCAACACGCCAGGGGAAATGCACATCCCAGGTGATGAACCCTTCCGTTACTCCTACTCCCGAAATGGGTGTAATCAAAATATTATTGAATGACACATCATTATTGCTTGCGTTCAGCGTTACCGGAGGAAGGGTTACGCTGCCGACAAGGTCTCCGTCCGCGGTTTTTGCGGTAATGGTGATGGTCCATGTCGCGTATTCCAATTCCTGAGAATCGATGCCATCAAATTCCAATGGATCGGGTATTATTGAGACATCATCGCTTGTCGCGAATGTTGCGGTGTATTCCCATCCGGTCATGTTGGGGAATATAGTCCGTTCTACGGAACCGGCAACGCTCAGGTTCACCACGCCCATTCCGGCGGGGATATTGTTTCCTCCAGAGGAGGCGATGGGCGAAAACGCGCTGGGACAGGCGGCTATTAATAGCGCGCCAAGGCACAGCCCTGCAATTTTCAAATAGGTTTGTATATTCTTCATCTTTATACTCCTTTCTTAATTACGGTATTACCGTGAAGTCAAACTTCCTGGAATACTCATGGCCATTGCTTCCCATCACTATCACGGTCAGGGAGTTATCTCCCAGCCTTAGTGCAGAAACAACCAGGGTGTATGAAGCGCCAATAGCTGCATCATCGCCGTTCAGCCACCACTCGGCGCTGTTAAAGCCGGTCATGTTGAGCAGATCAATTGCTACCGGTGCGGCGGCCTGAGATAATGTGGCGCCATCCAGAATGCCGTCAACGGTAAAGCCCGCTTCGGCGCTTACGGTGATGGTGATGGCGCCGGTGGGAATGGCTTCAAATGCTGCAGCAATGTCAAAGGCTGTCGGGGTGATGCCTTCGGCCATCGTAAAGGTAGATGTCCATACGTTTGCGCCTGTTTTGTTGACCGGCGGCGGTGCTATTCCCATTCCGGTCAGATACAATGAATCAGCCAGGTACCGGTAGCCGGTATTGGCGGTTAGTGTGATTGTAACCTGCGAATCTTCCTGTATTGATACCGGGCTGGTGGTACTGCCATTAACGCTTATGGTACCAAAGCTGGGGGTGGTATTCGTAATGGTGACATTGTGTGACGGCAAGGTTGCCAGTCTAAAGCTCGCCGCGATCTCAACCGCATTTGCCGGCATGGTAAAGCTGAATACATTGCCGGTTTGATTCCAGGTGCCGCTCGCTAAAGCAGGCGTAGCGGTAAATTCGCGGATAATATAGTCAGCAGTGTCCGGTGCAGCCGTCACCACAACCGAAGCACCTCCGCGGGCGTATAAGTACGGGCTGGTAACCGCTTGGCCTGCAACGGTCGCGGTAACGCTGCCGTTTGCGCCGGCGGAGAAGGTGAGTGTGTACGTGGCAAAAGAGACAAATGCGCCCCTTACGGTTACATGATTATCCGGCATTACAAACTCAAAGTCGCCGTCAGTGTTTTTGGCGATTGGAGTCCCGGTCATCTGGGTTCCCAGAGATAAAATGAGTTCGTCATTTTCCAGTTCAATGGTATTGCTATCGTCAGGAATTGCTTTGACAATGATTATGGTGTCCTCAAGGGCTTCGGTGATTGGTGTTGTCAGGTCATCTTTATCGAAGAATTCAAAGCTGCCTAAACCAGTCGCCCCATTGCCAATTGCCCAAAGCGGTGGATAGTAGGGGGTAGGTGTGGTGGAATCGGTTTTACATGCCGCTCCCAAACACAACATCATAAAAATACCTGCCAGGGCTATACAGCCGGTTAGCAGCCGTGATGACAGCCTTTTCCGGCTGACACCTTGTCTTTTTGCCATAGTTCTCATGGCTTCCTCCTTGCAAATTGGTTATCGGGTAATAGAGAGTTATACTGGTGGTATGGATTGGATCTACCTGGTGGTTGGTGCGGTGACTCATGGCTGTTACGATACAGAAACATAATCATTCCTTGTACAGGATACGGGGTTTTGGAAAAACCGTCAAGAGCTGTCCAAGGTGAATTTGGGCAGTTCTTGACGGCCTTATCCGGTTCAATCGTCAAGGAGCTGTCCGTAAATCTCAAAGTTCCACAGGCCAAGGCCAACGCCGGCATTTACCGGCTGTCCGCCGGTATGCAATTTGACATAGCGTCCGATAAGCGGGGTTATGGACACATTGTGTGGCGTACCGGTTGTTACCGGTGTTGCAGTCCAGGGGGCTATACCGCCGCCAAGGCTGCTTTTTAGAAGATCGGTAGCGCTGCCGTCATCGCCGTGGAAGAATGCGTGGTAGGTAGCATTGGCGGCAGTGCCGGTGCGGGTTAATGTCCAGGCGGTTCGCCAGCCATTTTCGGTATCTGTGCCGGCGGTTAAACCCTCAGCAAAATCTCCCCATGCCTGAGGCGCATCCCACACAGCGCTGTTGTTGGATACATCAATCCGGAATCCGTCTCTGGGGGTTCCATTATTGCTGTGCCAGCGTAACACCGCATCGGTAATGATATACTCTGCCCCCAGATCAATGATGATCCATGAGTTAGTGGCGCCGTTAGCAGACTGCCAGCGGTCATTATAAGTGCCTTGAGCGGTCCATTGATACACACCGCTAAAGACATTGGCTGGCTCATGAGCGCCCTGATAACCCGAAGCCCTGACAACGCTGGTGCCATCAGCGGCAACTATCGCAGCCGCGATATCGCTTCTGAATGTATTTTTCAAAGAAAGCGTTACATCTTCTTCCGGCATTTCAAATTCCAGGAAGAAGGTCCAACTGTCATAAGACTGGGTTACAGTGTCTCCGTAAGTGGCTGCGCCTATGGCTTCGTATGATACATCTCCGGAATTGTTCCCGGTAGTGACTGCGGCATAACCCCTTCCTCCGATATTTCTGCTTTGGGTGGAGGAAGATGTGCCGCTTCCGGTCGATGCGCCTGGTATGAAGGTAAAATGGGTAACCTGCGCGGATTCAAGCGCAGCGGTATAGATGCTGGCTTTTTTTGCGGTGCCGGTAACTTCGATTTTTACCTGTACCATGGTGCCCGCATCGTATTCGGCCAGAGCCGTTGTGGCGGTTGCGGTCAGGCCGCTGTTGACGCTGTCGTCAATGATGCCTTCATTGGTAAAGTATACCGCAAAACCGTCTTCGGCAGGCGGCGGGCTGGTTCTTGCGAAGGTATGCCGTACCACGATCTCATAGCTGTCCATTGCTATCTGGTTGTCGCCGGTAACTGCCGCACCCATAACGGTTGGCCATGCAGTCGAGAAGCGGTAGTCTTCATTCGCGATGAGCTTCATTTCGTAGGTGTAGGCAGTGTCATACGCGAATTGGTCCTCGCTCGTAAGGCCGCCGGTGATGCTGATTAACGCTACGGTAAAGTTGTCGCCGGTTGCGATGGTATCGCCGGGCTCAGGCGGAGTTGCCAGGGCTGCAGGGACGGTAATATCGGTCACGGCCTTGGTCGTAATGGCCGTTAATGGTATGGGCGCTCCTTCCGAATATACTTCCAGACCATACAGCCGTATCCAGTCTGAGTATTCCCTGTTATTGCTTGTGCTGCTGCCGTCCGCTCTTTTCAGCCGGATCCACTGGGCATTGGTGCCAAAAGGAATCGTGACAATGTCAACTCCGTAGAGCGCTTTGGATTCTGCCAGAGTTGCCGGCCTTTCACGCCTGATGTTCACAATGCTTTCCCATCCATCGTCTCCCCAGCCGGTGATGGACGGCGCGTCACTGGTATTAATCTGCACGTCATAATTGTGCATCATGCCGTTAGCGGCGCCATCAGCAGGATTATCCCAGGTGATTCGTATCGTGCCCATCGCAACGGCCTGGCCCATGTCAATGGCGATCCACTGCGGGTTCGTTGTGCCGGTGGGACCGGTTGTCTGGTACATATTTGTTGGTTCGCCGTTAAAAGGATTAGCGGCGCTGCCTGTGTTCGCCCCGGGGTTTGAGACAAGCTGCGGAGTAGTGGCAAGATTATACACCCAGTCTTTCGCTCTGGAATCCGGGAGGTAGTCCAAAATCGGGAAGGTATAGTATACCGCAGCGGTATCTTCATCAATGAATGTATAGTGTGCGGGCAGATTGTTAACCATGAACGGTATTACTGCATCAGCAAATATATAATCGGCAGCCGCGGTGAGGGTGAATTCAAAAGCGTACGCTACACCGCCCCGGTAATTACTGTCCGCCAGAACGCCGCCATGGCTGGTAAGCTGCGCGGTAAACTGATCGCCGTCAGCAAAATTGCCGCTATTCAGCGCAAGCGCCGCAACGCCGGTTGCCGGCGCGGTTACGGTGATATTACCTCCGGCAATGGTAATCACATTGCTGAGTTGTCCAAATTCATACGCTACCGTTAAACTGGTGGTTCCCAGTCCGGCAGAGACCTCGCCGGCAAACAGGTTGTCAATCATGGAAAGTGTTATTGCGCCATCGTTAAATGTATAACCTGGCTTTGCGGTTACCGTAAAAATATATGTATAGTATTTGCCGTTTGCAAAGGACGCGCCGGCATTTTCCCAGTCTTCGCCGTCGTCGCTTTCCATAACCGCAAGCACAGCGGTATACAGCGCATTTTCGGCAGCATAGGTTCCTTCGGCGGCGGGTACCGTCCCGCCATTGACCGGTTGATTAATGTTGCTCAATGCCACCGCGCTGATGATGTCTGTCCCTGTCGCGGCGAAACTATAATCAACGATCATCGTGTACCCATTGTTTGAGACAATGACGGCATCCGCGCCGTTTACGGTTGGCGCAGCGGTGGTAAAGCGATGGTTTTCTGCAGTGACGGTCAGTGTAATACGGTATGTGTATACCGTATTGGCGGCAAAAACGCTGCCGGTGAAAAGACCTGCCGCATTGCTGATGCTGATCAGTTCTGCGCTAAAGGCGGAATCACCCGTTACGAAATCGGCGCCTGCGGCAGGCGGCACAGTCTGGTATGCAGGCGCGTCAATGGTAACTTCTTTGACCAGAATCGGCGTGGGCAGCGCCGGAGCGCCCCTTGCATACACTTCCATTGAGGCAATGCGCGGGTATTCTGTCCATGCGCCATGAGCGGCATTATTAAGCGGATCCTCTGCCTTGACACGGACATAGCGTCCGCGGGTGCCGGCGGGAATCGTTATGGTATTGGTGCGCTCGTTTTGCCATGAACCGCCGGGGGCGGCGATATTGCCCGTTGTTTCGCCTCTGCCGATATTGGCAAAGCCTGCAACGCGAATCCAGCCGGTATCTTCGTAAGAATTCGGTATCATATCGGGCTCTGTGCTTGCAACCCAAATACCGCCGTTTACCATAATGTCCAGTACCCGTGGGTTAGGGGCGTTCGTGCCGGTTCCCCAGGTAATTCTGACTGTACCAAGATCATATTCCTGACCCAGGTCAACCGCAAGCCAATGCGCCTGCGCGCCAAGGTTCCCGGGCGCTTGCCAGACAGTAGCAGCGTCCGAATCTCTGTTATCACCGTCAAAAGCCCGTGTTACAACTGCTGATGGGTTCCAGGAACTTACACCGTTTGCTATTGCGTTTGCGCCTTTATCGTATGCTAAATCCGGGGTGCCCCAGGGGGCTTGTGGCCAGGCTTTTACATACACAAAGGTAACTGCCCTGAATGTATAGGGAAAAGGGCTATTCATGCTTTGGTAGACATGGAGCATGGAGCTTCGTTGGGTGTAGAATCCTTCGTTATTTTCCAGATAAAACACAACCCGGTAGCTGCCTGCGTCAAGCGTTTCAGAACCTGTCCAGTTGCTCCGCAGATCAACCACCGCAACGGGCGTATTTGGCGCGTGTAAACGGATCGGGTGTTCATAAATCGACATGGTGGCTTCCGCAAGGTCAGTATTGGAACCATCATAATCAAGTACCCAGCTAAAGGTTCCCCGGCCTTCGTCAAAAATGGGATACAGTATTACGTTGCCTGTGACATTCTGCCCGGTTGCGCTTATTGTAAATTCCAGTGTTCCCACCGCAGCCGGTTCAGTATCGTTTTCGTCAATGGAGGCGTTTATGGTCAGCTCCCAGGTTCCCAATGGAATTCCGGTAATAGTGCCATCGATTAAATCGTTCCTGTCCCAGTTAAGGGGCCCAAATGTTTCTAAACCGGTTTCTTCTGTAAAGAGCAGTTCATATTTTTCAAAATCATCCTGTACGGTAAGCGGTTGAATGGTTCGGCCAATACCGTCGATGGTCAGTGATAAACTGCCTGTTCCTGCCGGTCCCTGATACCGATTCGCCGTTGGCAGCTCGTTAAGGTTCCAACAGCCGGAAATGACCAATAATACCGCAATAGCGCAAGAAACGCGCGTGATTGATTTTATCATTTTTCTTTTCATGTTCCTGCTCCTTCTTATTCGGCTACCGTAAAGGTAATAGTCGTATTATACCACTTGCCATCGGATTGCAATAATGCTTCCACCGTCAGGTAGTGCTCACCAATAGCCCAATACACGGGGTTATTTGGTTCAATTACAAAATGTTGACTGGTTCCGGTGATAGTGGTTCCCTCTATAGACCACACAATCGCATCATACAGATTCCATTCAGCATCCGGTATGCTATAGGTGTATGACAAACCGGAACTGCGGGAAATGGTATGCGGGGCAATTGATACGGTGGAGTTGGTGATTGCGTCAAATCGCACATTGAATTGATTTACCGTAATTGCTATGGGATCTGATATCCATTCTGTGCGGTTTGCTCCGCCGCCTGCGACTTTTGCAACAACGGTTATCATTCCAATGCCGGCGGCATTCAGCATAGTATCATTGGTGATTTCTGCGCCGGCAGCGGTGGTTTCGGCATCAATGATTTCCCAGGCAATAGGTTCCTTTACCGTTGCTTCTGCCGGCTGAATGGTGCCGGTCAATGCCAATGGCGTTCCTACAGCCATTGTTGTCGGCACATTGATAATGCCCGTTATTGCTTCGAAAACGTCATTTATGGTTATTTCAAATTCCTTTTCAAAATCCTGATTTTTTGTTTTTCCGTTTTCAATGATTGCAATAACGGTCACTTTTCCTGCACTGGCGGCGGTCAGATAATCATAATGCATACCAATGATTTCCGCGCCTGCAGCGGTGGTTTTTGCGGGATCCCAATTGATGTCCCATGTAATGACGCTATTGGTTGCATTATCTGGCGTAACCGCAGCGGTCAGGAGCATATTATCTCCCATGTTCATTGCCGTAGCCGCGGTAAAGGTTATATCGGTTACCGGTTCAAAAGAGTCTGTCACGGTAATAACAATGGGAGCCGATACAAAATCGCCGGTCGCGGCGCCATTCCTGATGGTTGCGAGTATGGTTACGCTTCCCTTGCTGGAGACCATCAACACATTGCCAATGGTTGCGGCATTTCCGGTTTGGGTTCCATCCAGCGAAATACTCCATGTGACATTCTGCGTACTTGCGTCATTTGGTTCTATAATGGCAGTCAATATATACGGCGGTGCACTTGTGTATATGTCAATAACGGTATTTCCCGTAAAGGTGATGCCGGTTACTGCCTTAAAGTCAGAGCCAACATTGACGGTTATGGTAAAAGATTGTGTGAAATCCTCGTCTATTGCCTTTCCGTCGGTAATGGTTGCGATCAGGGTTATGGTTCCCTGGCTTGTGGTTTGCAGCAGACTGCCGGTCAGTGTTGCCCCGGCGGTGGTGTTGTTCTGGTCAATGCTCCACACGATGTCCTGGTTGGTTGCATTGGGCGGCTCGGCCGTACCGGTCAAGCTGAGCTGGTCTCCCACGGTCATTGCAGCAGGCACATTGGCAGTGATGCCGGTTACTGCGGTGAAGGACGGTGAGCGGGGAGCAGGGTCATCGGTTGGACATGCGGTGACCAGCGCCATCATAAAAATACCTGCCAGGGCTATACAGCCAGTCAGCAGCCGTGATGTCAGCCTTTTCCGGCTGGCACCTTGTTTCATTGCCATAGTTCTCATGGTTCCCTCCTGAACGAAGTATATACCAGTGCTCAGTATAGCACCTTTTTGAGATAGTGCCAGTTTTTATCGCAAAAACAGCGGAAATAAATACGAATAATTGCAAAATATGAAGTTTTTTGAAAAAATATACTAATTAAAAATGTTGACAATCTACCATAATAGGTGATATATTGTAGGTAATCGAAATTTTAAGGAGCATACAATGAGGAAGTTGTCTAATGTCGTTATTATGACGATTCTGGTTACGGGCTTGTGCTTGGCATTTTTGAGCACTTGTGTAGTAGAAGATGATACACCATCGCCTGGAACTTTCAGTGAAGAGCCGGGTTTGGCTCTGGTTTCCGGCAGTGCCAGTATTACCTATACCTTAACTCCGTCAGATCCGGCGGCGGATGACTATGACTTATGGTACCGAGCGGGCAACTTTACCACTGCGGCAGATATCAAAGACGGCGGAACCTGGGTTCGTGGTCGTCTTTCGGGTAACACCACCATAGCTGGCTTAATCAATGGTCAGATGTACAGCGTTGTGGTAACGGCGAACAAGTCCGGGTATAATTCCAGTGATTCCCGTGTCAGGCGGGCAACGCCTAATCTGGCAACCTTTACCACCGCTCCGGCATTGGCCCTGAGTTTCGGCAATAGCAGTATCGGTTATACCTGGACTGCGTCAGATCCGGCGGCGGACAATTATACCGTATACTGGAGGCAGGGAGCCTACACCAACGCGGCTGATGTCAAAGATGGAATCGCCATTACTAACGCGGCTTCTGGCGGCGTCATAACCGGTTTGGCCAATGGCCAGCCCTACAGTGTGGTGGTAACAGCAAATAAGGCCGGCAGTCAATCAATTGATTCTGAGGTCATACAGGCAACGCCCAATATGGGGACATTTACGACAATGCCGGCACTGGCTCTTACTTCCGGCATCAATAAAATTACTTATACCTGGAATGCATCAGATCCGGCGGCGGATAGTTATACTGTGTATTGGAGGCAGGGAGTCTACACCAACGCAGCTGATGTCAAAGATGGAATTGCCATTACTAACGCGGCTTCCGGCGGCGAAATAACCAGTTTGACCAACGGTCAGTTCTACAGTGTTGTGGTAACCGCAGCCAAAACAGATTATACTCCCGGCGATTCTGTTGTTATGCAAACAATGCCCAATGCAGGGACTTTTACCGCCGCGCCGGGACAGCCAACCCTGACTGCAGGCCCTGGAACTCTTGCCTGCACATGGAGTGCTTCCAGTCCCGCCGCTGCTACCTATGATATTTACTATGTAAGCGGCAATACCACCAGTGTGGCTGCGATTAAGGCCGGAACCCACATTGCAAATGTAACGAGTCCATATACCATTACCGGCTTGACCGGCGGTCAGCAGTACAGCGTTTTGATAACGGCACATAGTGCAGGGTATAACAGCAGTGATTCTACTCCCCGAACGGGCACCCCAAACCTGATGAACTTTACCGCCGCGCCGGGACAGCCAACCCTGACTGCAGGCATTGGAACCCTTGCCTGTACATGGAGCGCTTCCAGCCCCGCCGCTGCTGCCTATGATATTTACTATGTAAGCGGC
>Ga0123356_10001797_pt1 | contig 23363 bp, 20 predicted proteins | sample TergutEmb28metaG_2_FD_92546 | JGI IMG/M metagenome (GOLD analysis project Ga0123356, IMG submission 92546) | Embiratermes neotenicus P3 segment gut microbial communities from Petit-Saut dam, French Guiana - Emb289 P3 | ecosystem: Host-associated > Arthropoda: Insects > Digestive system > Gut ...
CGTATTATAGACGAACAAATTTATCAGTCGTAAGAGGAATTATACAACACGATACTGGCGATTGTCAACACAAATTCATAAATTAACATACCCTTGCGTTTGTAAGCGATAACACCGATGTTCAAATAAGGAAAAACGCACCCGATTTTTTCGAGTGCGTTAAAGGTGTACTATTTACTTAAACTTTCACAATCATCGCATTTTTCTTTTCCTTCAGAAATTATCTTTTTTCCATTGCACCATTTACATATACGAATTCCCTTTGCCTCTTCTTCGGCTTTTAATTTAGCTTCCATTTCATTCTTTTTCTCCCATGCTTCACGCACTGCCATTTATTTTATCCCCTTTCATTTAGCTTTTTCTGTCTTTACTAAAAATTTATCAATTAAAACAAAGCGTTTGGAGTTATTTCAAGAATTCTTTGACGAGATGTAGCATCCAAATTTGTACCTTGAAATGCAGAAAAGTCAATTGCAATTGCACTATTATTTAATGTAACACTTGTTAATGACGAGATAAGCGCAAACGCTGATTCACCAATTTCTGTCACACTATTGGGAATTTCAATGCTTGTTAGTTGCGTAAGTGCAAACGCTGCGCTATTTATTGTAGTCACGTTATTTCCTAAAATTACACTCGTTAATGGAGTTTTGCTAAAAGCACCAGTTCCGATTGTAATTACACTATCGGGGATTACTACACTTGTTAATTGTGAAAGTATAAATGCATGATTACCAATTGTAATTAAACTATTCGGCAATTCTATGTTTGTTAATGGAGTATTCGCAAACGCATTTTCACCAATTGTAATTAAACTATTCGGCAATTCTACGTTTGTTAATGATGTTCCCGCAAATGCTTCCATACCAATTTCTGTCACATTATTTCCTATGACAACATTTGTCAAATTCTCAAAATATGCAAACATATTAGGGGCAATTGTCGTTATTCCATTTCCTAATGTAATACTTACTAAATCTAAAGTTGCAAAAGCATTATTTGCAATTTCTGTAACGCTATCGGGAATAATAATGTTTGTTATTGCTGTGTTCATAAATAAATCTTTTTCGATTTTTGTTATTCCATTTCCAAGTGTTACATTTGCGAGTGAATTGCTATCCCTAAAAGCTGATTCACCTATAATTGTTACATTATCGGGAATTGTAATGTTTGTTATTGCTGTGTTCATAAATGCTTTGCTTCTAATTTCTTTCAATCCGCTTCCTAATGTAACACTTGATATATCTGAATTAGCAAAAGCATTATTTCCAATTACTGTTACATTATCGGGAATAATAATATTTGTTAATGCTGAATTCTCAAATGCGTATGCATCGATTTCTGTTACGCTATTTGGAATTGTAATATTTGTTATCCCCTGTGCATTTTGGAACGAACCTGCACCAATAATTTTTAGGGTATCGGGTAAAATTACTGTTGCAACTCCACTTCCACGAAACGCACCACGAATGACGGTTACTGGACGTTCTTCAATTTCTGACGGAATACGGACGTCCATTGTCACACCAATATACTGTGTAATTGCGACACCCAATGTTTCGGGGTCATATTCATAAACGAAACTTTCGATTGATGTATAATCGACATTTGGTGTTGGTGCTGGAGTTGGATCATTTGTTCCGCTTGATTCGGGACGTGGTGTGCGTTCTGATGATGAATCGTTATTATTTCCTCCACCACCACAAGCCGTAATTGTGAATACCACCATAATAATTGCTAATAGTAAAACTAAAATCTTTTTCATAATATGTTCCCCCCTTACTTTTTAATTAAAATATCCTAATTTTGCGGACGATGTATATTAACTTTGGGCAACAATTCTTGAAGCTCATCGATTTGATGTTCGCTTATCGGATTTGGCTCTAAAAACACCCTTCGGAGATTAGTAAGCCCATGGAGTGGTGTCAAATCGCTTACATTATTCCAACCTATCGACAGGGACGTGAGGTTCGTTAATGATTGTAATGGTGTTATATCATATAATTGGACATCAATCAGAGACAGGCTTTTAAGGTTTGCAAGTGATTGTAATGGCTGGATATCGTATAATAGAGCATTCGCTATTGCTAAACTTTCAAGATTAATTAGTGATTGTAACGGTGTTATATCCGTTAATGTTTCACGGTAAGAGTTATTAAGCGATAATTCTGTGAGGTTCGTTAGGGATTGCAGTGGCGTTAAGTCGCTAACTTCATTATGCATTAAATCTAATTTAGTTAGATTTGTAAGTGTTTGCAGCGGAGTAATGTCATTTATTCTGTTCATTGATAAATTTAAGTCAGTTACATTCTGTGGTATTTCTCCGCTATTTACCATTTCAATTAACTTTTCATCGGTTATGTTTGCTTCTCTCAATTTAATAATGATTTCTTCAGCTTTCGGTTCGGGCGTTGGCGTGGGGGTTGACTCAGGCGTTGGTGCGGGCGTTGGGTCATTCGTTCCGTTTGTTTCGGGGCGTGGTGTGCGTTCTGACGAACCATTATCACTTCCGCTATTGCAAGCCGTAATTAAAATCACAATCATAATTACTGCTAATGATAGTCCGATAATTTTCCTCATAATTTTTTGCTCCTCAATCTCTTTTCGTTCATAATTGACCACACAAAATTGGCACAGAAAGCGTTTTCGCCTACTGTGCCAAATAAAATTCAGCATTCAGAAAAATCCATTGTGCCATAAAAAAATAAATGATATACTTATTTTCGTTGTGGCGGTGGATTTTTCCATGTTTGTAGGCTTGAGCTTTAATCGGTTTCCTACATTCGTTGTAAGATGTTAGCGCATCTTACAATCGCTGCAACCAACTATGTGTGGTCAAGCAAATATTATCATAATATTTGCGCTAATGCAAATGAAATGAATTTGCCATATATGAATTTTTTAGTATGCCTTGACAAAACCAACATTCTCGTATATTATGGAATTCAATTCCATAATATACGAGAAGGGCTGATGTTATGTATTACAACAGACACCTTGAGCAAGTAGTTAAGCGCATCGACAAGCGTAAGCCGGTGCTTGTTATGACGGGTGCACGGCAGGTTGGGAAAACCACGATGCTGAGAGAAATTTATCGTGATATAAACTATGTAACTCTTAATCGACCTTTAGTTAGGGAGAGCGCGAAAGAGAGTCCTTCGTTGTTTTTTGATGAGAATAAGCCGCCGATTGTCGTCGATGAGATACAAAAAGCAGCAGAATTATTTGACTATATTAAAGACATCGTTGACATGGACGCCGATAAGAAAAAGGGACAATTTTATCTTACAGGCTCTCAAAGTATGAAGCTTATGAAAAATGTCAGCGATAGTCTTGCAGGGCGTGCCGGTGTGGTTAAAATGCTTGGGTTGTCCATGCGGGAACTTTCGCAGATATCATACCAAAAACCTTTTTTACCGTCGACAGAGCATAATGATGCAATGGCAAAAGAAAGGAATGTGTTTGATTATCAGCAAACAATCTCTTTTATCCACAAAGGGTTTTTCCCTGAATTATATGAAACTGAAAGCGATTTACATGATTGGGCAGATTTTTACAGCTCGTATTTTCAAACTTATATAGAAAAGGACATTAAAGATGTTTTGAACATCCGCGATGAATCGGCATTCATAAAATTTGTAAAAACTACCGCGTCTTTTACCGGAAGTATGCTCAATTTAACAACAATAGCTGATATCTGCGGAAAGGATGTAAAAACTATTCGAGCATGGCTGTCAGTATTAGAGTCCGGCGGATTGGTTTATTTGTTAGAACCGTATTACAACAACTTAAATAAACGCCTTGTCAAAACACCAAAGCTATATTTCTTAGATACCGGTCTTGCTTGCTGGCTTCTTGGCTGGAATACTCCTCAGCAACTAACCACCGGCGCAATGTGGGGGCATATCTTTGAAAGTTTTGTGTTTGCTGAAATCTTAAAGAGCTATTACAACGACGGCATTGTTAAGCCTCCGTTATATTATTACCGCGATAACGATAAGAACGAAATTGACTTGATTATCGAAGATGGCGAGGTTCTTTATCCGATTGAAATAAAAACTACAAGCGACCCGCATAAATCTATGGTCAACTCATTTCGCTGCATAGAGAACCTTTCCGGCAAAAAACCCGGAACCGGCGCTCTCATCTGCATGGCAAAAGAACGCCTCCCCTTAAAAGAAGCAGTTTGGACTTTACCGGTACAGCTTGTTTAGGTTTTCTCGAAAATATCATTGACAAACCATTTTTTGTACGCTACAATGTGCAAGGAATTGAGAGCAAACGCCATGAAAGGAGGTAATTTTTGAAATGAGAAATAAAAGGGTACAGGTGAGCTTCACCTAAACTAAATATTCAAAAACGAACAACTTTCGTGAAAATTTACACATTAGGACACGATTGCGGTCGTGTCCTTTTTAACGCATTAAAATGAGGAATAAAAATATTATGAAAAGCGATACAACACTTAAAATGATGATAGGTTTTACGCATAATCTAAAGCGTTTTTTCCTGTTTTCCATATTTACGGCAACCTTTGCCACAATGCTCGGTTTTTTATCACCGATAATAGTCGGCTATACGGTGGACTCTGTTATCGGAGAGAGCGACCATGTGCTGCCGGGTCCTGTAATGTGGCTTTATGAGAAAATCAATACAGGCAATACTATGGCATCAAGCCTGCTTACCTGTGCGGGGCTGATTTTGGCATGTGCACTGATAACCGGGGTTTTTAACTATTTCTCCCGTGTCAGCATGGCAAAAGGCTCCGAGCGAATGATTAACAATCTTCGCATTGCACTCTACACACACACGCAGAGCCTGCCGTTTGAATGGCACACAAAAAACCAAACCGGCGATATTATTCAGCGTTGCACTTCCGATGTTGAAACGGTCAGACGCTTTGTCTTCCAGCAGCTGCTCGAAGTTGTGCGAACATTGCTGCTTGCTTCAATAGCAATCATTATCATGTTCTCGCTCAATGTTATCATGGCGGCGGTTGTGACCGTATTTATGCCGATTGTCGTGGCATATACGATTTTTTACTTCAAGCAAATCGCACATAATTTCCTTGCCGCCGATGAGGCTGAGGGTGAACTTACCGTCAGGGTGCAGGAAAATTTGACAGGTGTTCGTGTTGTGCGGGCATTTGGACGCGAGCGTTATGAAACCGAGCGCTTCGACGAAAAAAATGTCGCCTTTATGAAAAAATGGGACAAGATGGGCAGCATTTTAGGCATGTATTGGGGTATCGGCGACTTCGTTTCATTTGTCCAGTTTTTGTGCGTACTTGTTGTCGGTTCATATTTGGCGATGACAACTGCAGGCACTGCAAATGCATTTACTGTCGGCGACTTGATTATATTTTTGAGCTTCACGGGAATGCTCGTTTGGCCGGTGCGTCAGCTCGGCAGAATTATTACTGAAATGAGCAAAACGGGAGTTTCTCTCAAGCGTATCAAAGAGATTTTTGACGCAAAGAGCGAGTCCGATGCTCCCGATGCAATAGAGCCACCGATGAACCGTGATATCGAGTTCAAAAATGTTACGTTTGCATTTGAAGAAGAACACCCTGTTCTGAAAGATGTCAGCTTTACGATTAAAAGCGGAACAACTTTCGGAATACTCGGTGCGACAGGTTCGGGAAAATCCACCGTAACATATCTGCTTAACAGACTCTATGACTTGCCCGAGGACGGCGGTGCTATTACAATAGGTGATGTCGACATTACACAAATCAAAAAGTCGTATTTGCGCCGAAATATAGGGCTTGTTTTGCAAGAACCGTTCCTGTTTTCTAAAACACTTCTCGAAAATATTGATATTGCATCACGCGAGGGCAATCTTGATAAAGTGCGCGAAAAAGCTCAAATTGCAGAGGTCGACGATAATATCATGGGATTTTCCAAGGGATATGACACTATCATCGGCGAGCGTGGCGTTACGTTATCGGGTGGTCAGAAACAGCGTGTTGCGATTGCACGAACACTTATGATGAACGCTCCGGTTATGGTTTTTGACGACTCCATGTCGGCACTCGATATGGAAACGGACGCAAAAATTCGGGAGTCTTTGCGAGAGGACACGCAAGGTGCGACGGTAATACTCATATCGCACAGGATTTCTACACTTATGAAAGCAGATGTAATCATGGTGCTTGAGGAAGGCTCGGTTGCGGAAATCGGCTCGCACGCTGAGCTTGTCGAAAAAGACGGCATCTATCGCCGTGTTTACGATTTGCAGTCCGGATATACGGATAATAATGATGCACCCGCTAAAGGAGGTGAAGCGTCATGAATAATTACGAAGAAGAAAGAACCACGGGGCTCAGCTTTAAGGTATGGCTGCGACTTCTGAAATATACCAAGGGTCTTGGAAAGCGCTTTTTGCTTGCACTCTTTGTTGTTATTTTTTCCACACTTATCAGCGCGGCATATCCTCTCTTTACAACCTATGCCGTTGACAATTTTGTTATCCCCGCCACAACAGACGGCGTGCTTCCGTTTGCTATTATATATGGCGTAATAACTATTGCATTTGGTTTGCTTACCTACTGGTGGGTAAGAAACCTGCTTGCAATCGAGGTTAGGCTCGGCTTAAAGCTTCGCAGAGACTGCTTTGTGCATTTGCAGGATTTGCAAATCGCATACCACAATACAAATTCTGTGGGTTATCTTATAGGCAGAATTATGTCAGACACAGACCGTATCTCGGGCATGATATCATGGGGCTTTGCCGCAATGCTTGAAGCCGCACTTATTATCATTTTCAGCATAACATATATGATGATACTCAACCCGTCTCTTGCTCTTGTGCTTGTTTTGCTCGTTCCTGTAGCAGGGCTTATCGCATGGATTTTTCAACGAAAAATCGCAGTTGTAACCCGCAAGGTACGTGAGACTAACTCTCGCATAACGGGCGCTTATAACGAGGGTATCACAGGCTCAAAGACATCAAAGACGCTTGTTATTGAAGATGTCAACAGTGCCGAATTCGCCAAGCTTTCGGACAAAATGCACCGCTACTCTGTCCGCGCATCAAGACTGTCTGCACTCATGATGCCAATGGTTATGTCTCTCGGAGCAATTGCACTTAGCATTATTCTCTACAGAGGCGGTATTCTTGTCGGAAACGAAATTCTCGGATTTGGCGTCTTGGCTGCTTTTATTGCTTATGCCACGAGTACAATAGAGCCTATCGTATGGGTGTCGGGTATTATTACCGAGCTTGTTTCTGCTCAGGTTGGTATAGAGCGTGTCACCGCTTTGGTTGACGAGGAGGTAACAATTATTGACACTCCCGAAGTTATCGAAAAATATGGCGACACATATAATCCGAAGCATGAAAACTGGGAGCCGCTTATTGGCGGTATAAAGTTTGACGATGTAACATTTATGTATCCCGACGGCGACGAGAATGTTTTGGAAAATTTCTCGCTCGACATTCCACCGGGGACAACCGTTGCAATCGTCGGCGAAACAGGCGCGGGCAAGTCTACCATTGTTAATCTTGTGTGCCGTTTCTACGAGCCGACAAACGGGCGTGTGCTCATTGACGGACGCGACGCAAAGGAACGCTCGCAGCTGTGGCTGCACTCCTCGCTTGGTTATGTCTTGCAAGACCCGCATCTTTTCTCGGGTTCAATCATGGAAAATATCCGCTACGGACGTCTTGACGCAACCGATGAGGAAGTCATCGCGGCGGCAAAAATCGTTTCAGCGGACGTTGTCGCCGAGCGAATGCCCGACGGTTATGACACAGAGGTCGGCGAGGGTGGCGACAAGCTTTCAACAGGCGAAAAGCAGCTTGTGTCCTTTGCACGTGCAGTACTCGCCAATCCTCCGATATTTGTGCTTGATGAAGCGACCTCGAGTATTGACACGGAAACCGAACAGCTTATTCAAAACGCAATTTCGCATATGCTTGAGGGGCGTACGTCGTTTATCATAGCCCATAGGCTTTCCACAATCTCACGTGCGGATATTATTCTTGTTGTTGAAGACGGCAAGATAGTCGAGCGCGGCACACATGCCGAGCTGCTCGCCGCCGAGGGTCATTACAGCAAGTTATACAAAGCAATGCGACTTGAAGAATTAGATATGTAATATAGTAGTGTACATAAAAAAATGAGGAATTGTCCCAAAATGAGACAATTCCTCAATCTATTGCAATTGCTGTGTTTTGCTACTCACTTCCGACTATGAATGTGTCTTGGACGGCGGTGCCGCCTTTGCTCATATTATACAGGTTGTTGGTGCGCATTTTTTCTACAACTTTCATCAATACCTGTTGGAAGAACTTGACACCGAGTCCGGGATTGACCTTTATCAGCTTTAAGATGTCATGTTTATTGATGCCTATCAGCTCTGTAAATTGAAGTGCACGGCAGTTCAACGTAAAGGGCTGATTTGTCATGCAGCTTTCGCCCAAAATGTCGCCTTTCCGCAAACGGGCGATTTCAATCTCGCCGCCGGTTTCTCGCGAGCCTGCATAAAGCAAAATCTCACCTTTAAGCAAAATATACATTGTTTCGTTAAAGTCGCCGCTGCGAAAGAGTATTTCTTCTTCAAAATAAGTGCTGACACGGAATTTTTTGGCGAGCAAGTTCCAGCTGTCATCGTCAATGTCAAAGTCAAACGCTTTTTGAATAGCTTCAATTATTTCACCCGTGTCAAGCTGTCTTACACTTTCCTCATCTCTAAGTATCGGACTTACCGACAGGTTATGTTCTTCCATAATTTTCCGCATCTCATAGCGTTTTTTGTCAATTATCGCTGTCACCTGTTCCCACAGCTTTTGATTGTTGCGATATCTTGTAAATGCGTCGTAGTCCGGCTTTGCATCTTTTGCGGCAATCATAATGTTGTTGAGGGACTCCGCCGCTCCGTCTGCATCACCCTTGAGCATATAGTCCGTTGCAAGCATCATGTTTGAGCGGAAAATTTTCTCGTCGAGGTCCTTTCGCAGAAACTCACCCGGGTATGGGTCAAAGTCCTCGGGCGCAATCATAACCATGTTGCCCGTTTTATATTGTGACGCAATCTTTTCCCGTTCATACACAAAGCGGTAAATATCCTCACGGATACGCTTCCACTGCGGGTGCTTTTTCGGCACGGGCAAATGCTTTATCGCAAGTGTGTTGTCCAAGAAAAACGAGAAGCCGTACATTCTGCTGTTGATGAGGTAGTCAATGTCCTCACCTCTTGTTATCATCGGGTCAAACGGAACACTCTGGAACAGGTCACGGTGCAAAATCATCGCACCGCCAAACGCAAACGGCGTACGCTTAACACGCGGCGGGCTGCCGATTATTTCGTCAAACGCTTTTGCTTTGAAGCCAAATCTATCCCAATATGTCATCCAGTGTTCCATTTTTACATCGTCGTAATACTGGTCATACTTGTTGGTGTAATATCCTGCCATGCCGTAGACAACATCGCCGTATATACGTTTGCCGAGAAACTCGACCGAACGCTCTATCCAGTCTGTTTTTTCAAAAATTTCGTCGTCGTCGATTAAAATCGCCGCGTCGGCAGAGAGGATATCGGCACAAAGCAGACACATGTTTCTGACATTGGCATATCCCGCCATGTCAAGGAGCGGTTCAATCTTGCGTTCCTTGTCGCTTTCATACATAATCTCTGAGATTTTCGCCAAGTCGGAAATCGTAAAGATATATGTTTCCGCTTGAAGATTTACCTCACGGGTAATTCTCACCACCTGCTTTTCCGCCTCGTCGGCAACCTCAGGTGTTGTAGGACAAATGAGCAGCACTAACTTAAAGTCTTTTTGCGTGAGCTTTTTCATGCTCTCCAAGGTACGGCCAAGTGTGCCCTCCTCGTCGATTGGAGTCGGGTGGTCGTATACGGCGTCACCCTCTTTCCACTCTTTTTTCGCACGGGACCAGTAAGTCGGAATTAAAACTACCTTACGCATAAATCCTGTGAGCCTCCTTTATTATGACTTATAAATTTCTATTAATGTGTTCATAAGTGAACCTTGTGCGTAATTTTCGAGTGCGTATTTTGCTGCTGTTTTTCCTCTGTTTTTTCTGTCGGGGTGGTAGATTTCCTTGTGGATGGCATCGGCAAGCTCTTCGGCGTTTTCAACCTCCACCAAGGTTCCGACTTCATCGTTGATTATATCTTTCAGTCCGCCTTGATTTGTTGCAATCACGGAACTGCCGCAAGCAAGTGCTTCAATGGCAACGAGCCCGAACGGCTCACGCCTCGACGGGAACACGCTCACGTCGGCAGTGCTGTAAAGCTCGCGAAGTTGTGTGCTGTTTAAGTGACCTAAAAAATAAAGTGTGTCAAGATTTGCATCTGCGGCCTGTTTTTTCAGCGAGGTCGCAAGCTCCCCGTCTCCTGCAATAAAGGAAGTAATCTCACCCGGGTGCTTTTTTTCGTAGAGATTGAGCGCTTCAATAAATACGTCAACACCTTTGAAGTTTGCAAGCTTTCCGACGAACAAAACGAGTTTTTTTCTGAGCTTAATATCAAACATTTCTTCGATTTTTTCTCTTGCCACAGGCTCGGGATAAAATCTGTCCGTATCGTAGCCATTTTGCATGTAATATGCTTTGCCTGCACAGGTCGGGAAAAGCTCGCACACAAGCTCGTTATTATCATCTGATATTGTAATGATTTTTTTGGCACCCTCGGCTGTTTCGTTGGCGTATTTTCTGAAACGCTCGCCTTGCTTGTAGCCCATTAAATCCGTGCCGTGCGCTGTTACAACATAAGGCACACCTGTTTTAATCGCAAGCCAGCTGAGCAGCCAAATATGCTGACCATGAATTACGTCGGGTTTGAAATTTTTTACCGCTCCGTCCACAGCTTTTTCAAATGCGCTCATATACATGTCAAGCTCGTCATCGGTGAGGTCGTAAAATGTCATAGTGCTTCGCGGGTGTGTCGTAAAGCACGGGAAGTTAAACGGGAGCATTCCGTCGATTTGTTCCTCATTCTTAAAATACACAGGAATTAATTCTATTCCGGGTTCTACATCAAAATGTTCAGTATTTTCAGGGAAAATGATACAAACCTCATGTCCTTTTTTTATCAGATTTACCGCAATGTTACGTGTGTATGTGCCACTGCCCGAACCGACAAGCGGAAAATGGTTTATCATCAGAACTTTCATTTCAGACCTACTCCTTTTTTGAATTTGTTCCATGCGTCTGTAACAGTTTCAAACTCATTAATATATCTGTCCAAATTGTCCCAACTGACGTCAAAGTTTTTCAAAACTCCGAGATACTGCGGATTTTTTGTGTAGTCAGAGAGTGCTTTTAGCCCTTTTTCAAGATGTTCCCTTTGGAACTGTCTTGTTTCTTTCGGGTCTTTTCCCAAAATGTAGTTGTAGAACGGGTTTCGCCCCACCCAGCCTGTACATGCAAAGAACAGCCGCCTTTGCACCAGCTCGTCATTAACCAAATCCGGCACTTCGGGGAAGCTGTCGTAAGTATCGTGCAGCGGATATATCCCGATGTCTGTGCATTTTGTACCGAGACTTGCGATTTCGTAACCGAGCACTGTGTCCTCACCTCTGCAAAGGTAAAGCTCACCGTCTAACATATAATGGGACGAGAAAAACGGCGGCAGGTTTGAAAATGCCGAAAGTCTGATTGCCAAGTTTCCGCCGAGAATTTTTTTGCACGGTTTTACTATGATTTCGTCGGGCTGATATGTTATGCACTTATGCTTGTCACTGGTTTGCCAGTATTCAAGCATTTCTGCTTTTTGAACACCTGCAAGAAAGTCTGCCATGCCGTCAAACGAGGCAGGGGGCAGTATGTTGTATCCGCTGTATTCGCCCGATGTGACATCTGTGCCTTTTTTTAGCTCGTCGAGGTGTGCTTTGAAGAAATCGGTTTCCTCCAAGACATGACCGTTTTGTGTGTTTTTAAGCAAAAGCGGCACAATGTCGGAGTCGACAAAAAACAGAACCTCAATTTCGCGAAGTATCGCTTCCATTACCACTATCATGCGGTTGTGCCCGTAAGGTATGAGCCCCGATGTTGTGTCTACCGGACAATCGAGCAGTGTTTTCATTGCCGCTTCGGGTATGTTAAGGCGCTGCATCTGTGACCTGCAGTACTCGGGGTTATTTATATCCACCGCATAAAGTGTTGCTTTTTCTCTTATCTGCTTCTCGATTTTTTCGTCGTGCTGCCGTGTGTGTGCTACAATAACACAGTCGAGTTTATGTCCATACTTTTCTGCATTTTCAATAAAGCTCATGAGCTTCGCTTCTGCATCAAGTGTTCTAACTATCATACCTAAAGCTATTTTCACAGACTTCACCTCTTTTCTGTACATGCTTGTTTATACTGTTTGTCTGATTATACCATAAATTACAGAAAAATGTTGAAAAAGTTATAGCTTATCCACATACCCTCGCTTGCTTTTCGCACGAATAAATGTTAAATTACATTTTAATAACGATTTGAAAGGTGGTTTACAAATGGCTGACAGAAAAATTGAAATTGAAGGCTCCGGCAAGCATTGCCATGTTTCCCGCGAAACGCTTGATATATTATATGGAAAGGGTTTCGAGCTTGAAATTAAAAAGATGCTGTCCCAACCCGGACAGTTTGCAACTCCTCATAAAATAACGGTTGTAGGCCCTCGCAGGTCTACAGAAATGTCAATTCTCGGACCATGCAGAAAAGCAGACCAAGTCGAGCTTTCGCTGACAGACGCTACCGCACTCGGCATTACCGCACCCATTCGCGAGAGCGGCGTAATTGCAGGCAGCCCCGGCTGCAAGCTCGTGGGTCCCGAGGGCGAGGTTGAAATTAGCGAGGGCGTGATTATCGCCAAACGCCATATTCATATGACTCCGGAAGATGCCGAAAGGTTCGGCGTTGCGGATAAGGATATCGTTAAGGTCAAAGTTGACGGCGACAGAGCGTTGATACTCGACGAAGTGGTCATTCGCGTCAGCCCCGACTTTGCCACATACATGCATGTGGATTATGACGAGCTTAACGCCGCCGCAATCTCCGGTGCAAACGCCTTTGGCGAAGTGCTCTAAGATAGCAAAAACAAAAAGGTGTCTGCATAACTGCGGACACCTTTATATAATGCTACTAAATTACATTAGATTTAAGATTACTGTCAAAATGACAAATGTGCCTGCGACCCACTTTGTCGCAAGAGCGAGACGGGCATCACGCGATTTTGCCTTGTTTTTTGCGAGATAAGACTCATTTGCTCCGGTAAATGCAGACAGTCCTGAATTTTTGCCGGATTGCAGTATGATAACACACATCAGTATTACACAAAGTAAAAGTTGAATTACAACAAATATTGTTTTTGCGATTTCCATGTTTAATAGCTCCTTTTTTGGGGTGATTGGAATTTTAACACGTCATTTAACTAATTGCAAGCTTTTTTGGAGGTTTTTAAGGTTTTATGTATTTTGACACACATGCACATTACAATGACAAGCGGTATAACGATGACCGGGAGCAGCTAATGGAAGAACTCGCGGCTGCCGGAGTTACGCACATTCTCAACGCTTCATACAGCCTTTCGTCCGCAAAATACAGCTTGGGTTTGGCGGAAAATTTTTCGCCTGCGGGGAACTATCCGTCGATTTATGTTTCAATCGGCGTTCATCCGCATGATGCAAAAACCATGAACGACAATACCGTGGCAGAGCTTGAAAAGCTTCTCTCGCACCCAAAGGCGGTGGCTGTCGGTGAAATCGGGCTTGATTATTATTACGACCATTCGCCGCGAGATGTGCAGCAAAAACGTTTTGTGGAGCAACTCGCGCTTGCAAGACGTGTAAAACTGCCTGTTGTTATACATATGCGTGACGCTACAGAGGATACGCTGCGAATTATGAACGATTTCAAAGACCTCTCTTGTGTTTTTCATTGTTTCCCGGGCAGCTGGGAAACGGCAGAAATTATTTTGGACATGGGGTGGTACTTGTCGTTTACGGGTGTTGTGACGTTCAAAAATGCCCGCCGTGCGCTTGAGGTTATCGAAAAAATGCCTGAGGACAGACTGCTCCTCGAAACCGACTGCCCGTATATGTCGCCCGAGCCTTTTCGCGGAAAACGCAACAGTTCGTTATATCTGCCATACATCGCGGCAAAAATCGCCGAAGTCCGGGGCGTTGCAACAGAAGATATCGCAAACTTAACAATGGAAAACGGTAAACGCTTCTTCGGGATAGTGTGACAAGGGGACGGGGGTTTGTCACCTACTCTGCGTGGAATTGTTGGTCATATTCGTCCGTGTCGGGGTAGTACCATGTATACCATGTACCGGGGGCTCCTGTTGCAGGGTCATTTCCGGGCATTTCCTTATAATAGCAACCACTGGCTTCATCTAAAACAAAACCCTCGGGAACATTTACCGGCGCTTGATATACATCGGGTGCCGGTTCTTCTATGTACTCCGGTTCGGGCTCGGGTTCGGGTTCGGGCTCCGGTTCGGGTTCAGGCTCGGGTTCCGGTTCAGGCTCTTCCACAGCCACCTCGCTATCTTCGGGTGGGTAGCTGAGCTGTTCATATTCGCCCGTGTTTGCATCAAACCATGTCACCCATTGAGTGCCGTCTTCGTCAACCTCGGACAAGAAGTATTGCAGGCTTTCAAGGTCAAGCTCAAAGCCCTCCGGCGGGTCGTACACCGTTACTGTATCGCCGCAGTTGTTACAAAACAACGCAACATCGGGCAACTCATTCTCACAGGTTTTGCAATATATCATCGTTTTGCCTCCTGTCCCTTAATTCTCTAATTTCTTCACAAACGGTACAACTACTATTGCTACAGACATTAGTATCATCATATAAAGACCAAATCCAACGCCGCCGCCTGCGATATTGCTCATAACCTTATATGTACCGCCGCCGAAAACCGCAAAATTAATAATTCCGACAATCACATTTAAAATACCAAATATGATGAAAACGGTTTTACGCTTCCCGAGCGGAGCCGCTCTGTCTCCTATAAAGCACATCACAAGCATTATTCCAAAGAAAATTACTGCAGGTATGCCGAGTATGTTCATAACATTTCCGCCTGTGAGTGCTCCGAGCGCCCCTCCCGATATGCTAAACGCATTTGCCGTTACTGTAATACCCATGGCACTTGACCGGAAAAACGGTAGGAAACACGCTATAACACCAAGCACACATGCGACTGCGATAACCATTTTTTGAAGCGATAAACCGAGTTTTCCCGATACTCCGCTCACTAAGCTGCTTGCCGCCTGTATGTTCAAACTTCCGCCCGAAGGCATACTAAAGCCCATCCCCGGGACTTGGTATCCGCAGCTTTGGCAAAACTTTAACCCGTCAATAAGCTCAGAGCCGCAGCCTTGGCAAAACCTTTTCGGCTTTGGCGGTGGTGCTGTTCCCGCTTGTTTTCCGCATTTTCCGCAAAACATGATACCGTCACCAAGCAGAAAGCCGCAATGCAAACAAGTGCCGTCAAATACCGGCGGTGGTGCGGCGGATGCTTGCTGATTATGTGCTTGCTGAGCGTAAGGTTGTGCGGGAGGTCTGCTCGGCGGAGGCGGAGCAGGGGGCTGGATTGGCGGCGCCGATGGCGGGGGTGGCGTTTTATTACTGAACACCATTTTTGGCGGTGCTTGAGTTGCTTGCGGAGGCGGGGGCGGAGGTGCTACCTGTCTTGGTGGCGGGGGTGCCTGCCTCGCCGCAGGAGGAGGTGGTGGCGGAGGTGTGTTTTGCACCACTGCCTGTCTTGGCGGTGGTGGAGGTGCCGCTTGCCTCGGTGGCGGCGGCGGTGCCTGTCTTGGCGGAGGCGGAGGTGCTTGCCTCGGTGGCGGCGGCGGTGGCCGCTTTACATTATTTTCCTCTTGAACCTCGCTGCAGCTGCAACGAAAGCCTTCATACCATTGTCCGCACTTGTTACAAAATTTCATTGGTTTATCCTCCAAATTTAATTCATCATTATTTTTTTGTTTACGGGGATTGTCTTGTATAAACCCGTCCGTCGAAATACATCTTGTTGCCCTCAATTCTATCAAAAACGAAATTTACACCCATTCCGCCGTCTGAGGGTTCTATAATCATTAGCTGCTCTCCTGTCAACGTGTTTTTTGAAAACCTTATGTTACCCGTCCAATGTGCCACCAACGCGCCATCTCTTTCAAATCGCACAACTTGTCCGCTGCGTATTTCCATAAGCCTGTTTTCTTTTGCATGCGATGATTTGCTGTTCGGGTCGCCTTCAGATACCCACACACCCTCATACGCATCCCGTTCAATTTCTTCACCATAAAGCCGTATTGAAAGTATAGTTCGAGTCGTAGCAAAATCGGCAGCGAAGCACCACCCTTGTACAACTATAGTACCGTCGGGGTCACGACCAAACTGCAGAGAAACAGACATTGTTTTATTGTATTCGTCATCATAATCGTTGTCGTCATAAAACGTAGCCCAAAGATAACCATTTTTACTGTCCCAAACAAGGTCTCGCACAGCAACAGGGCTACGCTTGATGTTTATACCTGTTTTGCTTGTTGTGTATCTGCCTGCCATGATATGCTGCGGTCCGTCGTCCATATCGAACTTGACTAATATTTCCTCGCCAAATACAAACTCCGCAATAACCTTTTGTAAATCGCCTACAAATCCGCCGCCTGTTGAAAAGTCGAGTAGTGCGTCAATCTGGTCGTCGCGCGCACCTGCCTCTTTGTAAGCATTTCTAAAAGTTCCCCTATCTAATTTATAATCCCAACGCACCATGCTTTCTCCGGTGAACCTAAAATGCTTGCCTTGCAGGAGGGTACCTATGCCCTCGGTGTTTATCGGGTCTTTTTTTATGTCATTTATTTTTTCAAAATCTTCAAGCTGTTCGGGGTTTTCCAGAACTATATCCCTGTCTTTTTTCTTTTCGCCGTCGCCTCTAACTTTCGCTGTTTCACCAACGGGGTCTTTCGGGTCAAAAATTTCACCTTTTTCATCCCCGCCACCTTTCTCTTCTCCGCCACCTTGCGTTGTGCCGCTTTTATCTTCCGTGCCGTCGCCGCCTTGTGTATCACCCTGCGTTGTGCCACCTTGTGTTGTGCCGTTCTGAGGGTTGCCGCTCAGTCTGTGACTTTCGTCTAAGTCAAGCGGATTTGGTGTCTCACCATACTTTGCTCTTACGATGTAATATGTACCCTCAGCAGCTTCGAGGGCATTGCGTCCCTCTGTTCCGACTGTAACCTTTATAACACCCTCGCTAACATTCATAAGTATTAACTCATCATAATCATATCCGGCGCGTCCTGTATTCGGAAGTATAGTAATATACCGTTTATCAATCCTAAGTTCGTCATGTTCCTGTGTTTTCATAACAAACAGTTCAATGAACGGAAATGTTAATATTCTTGCACTGTCTTCATCATAATCAATATACATTACGGCGTTTCCATCTTCGCGGACGTATTTCCCCGCGAGGAAATGACTGTCTTCTTTGTCTTTATGCTCCGTGCCGCTCCATGAAAAACTTGTAGGACTATATCCCGTATTGTCACGAGGACTGGCATTTTCTACGCTTGCTCCTACGGCTGCACCTGCTCCTGCTCCCGCTTCATCGCCGCCTGTTATGATTAGGCGTGTTCCTAAATATCCGCCAACGCCGAGCAAAAGCGAAAGAACTATTGATATAATTGTTTTTGTAAAAAAGGTCATGATTTCACTCTCCTAACATAAGTTCCAACCGCTTGTATCGGGTGCTTCTCCATAATCCGTAGACCCTGTGGAAAGAACCGTTCCGTCTGATTTTAACCCCACTGTTATAAAACCTTCACAAGCAAGTGCTATAATATTGGTCCAGCCTGATAAATCCAATTGCCCATAGCTATTGCTTCCTGTACCGATAACCGTTCCGTCTGCGCGTAAGCCGACCGTATGCCCGTACCCGCCCGCAACTGCTATAATATTATGAAAATCTTTAAGCTCTAATTGATTTGATGTGCTCCAGCCTGTGCCGACCACTGTTCCGTCCGCTTTAACTCCCAGTGTGTGGTAGTCGCCTGCTTCAAGATAGACGATGCCGCTCCAGCCCGATACTTCTGTTTGCCCTTTATCATTTTCTCCGGCTGCAACCACCGTGCCGTCTGATTTTAAGCCGACAATATGATTTGTACCGTGAGATATCGAAACGATATCGTTCCAACCGGATACATTCATTTCGTTATAATCATTAGCACCCGCTTTTACGAGTGTTCCGTCTGATTTTAAGCCTACTGTATGACGTCCTGCGGCTGCTATTGCAATAATATCGCTCCAGCCCGACACATCCAACTGACCGCTGTAATTATCTCCTGTTGCTACAACCGTTCCGTTTGATTTTAGCCCGACTGCATGATAGCTTCCCATTGCGACAGCGATAATATCCGTCCAGCCGCTTACATCAATCGGAGTGGAGTCCGCATCACTTGCAATTATTGTTGTTCCGTTTGCTCGCAGTCCGAGTATATGACCGCCTGCTACCGACAGTTTCTCGGACGGAATTTCTACGGGTGCACTCACCCCGGGCGAAGAACTGCCGGGATTTTGTGTGTCGCCGCCGCTGTTCGGGTCGGGTGTTCCTTGTGCCTGCCCGCCGCCCGGCGGATTGCCCTGCCCGTTTGGGGTTAGGCTACCACCGCCACCGGAGCCGCCAAATTGAAAAACCGCAATAAGAATACCGACAAGAAGCCCTGCTACGGGCAGTGCAATATGAAGCAGAGCTATTTTTTTCGGTGCCGCTGCCGGGGTGCGGGAAATTTTAATGTTCGGTACAGTCGGCGTAAAGGTTTGTACAAACTCGCCCGTGTCGGGGTAGTACCATGTGTCCCACTCGCCGGGCTGTCCTTGTTCATTTATCCCGATGGTTGTTTTGTAATACAGTCCGCTTTGTGGGTCAAGCGAAAAACCGTTAGGAATATTTGTGTTCATATGTACCGCCTCCTTGATATATAAGCTTTTTCTGATTATTGACGTGTGCTATGTGAAAGTACGTCACCGATAATACTGTTTGTTAATCATCTCTTCTTGACGCTCTATCACTTTGGTACATTTGGTACTGATGATTTGCTTTGGCATTTTCTCTCGCTCCTCCCGACAAAGCGGCAATGAGCAGCATAATGCCGAGTGCTCCGCAGATAAACAGAATAATTACACCGAGGATATATCCCATTAGCATATAGAGAATATACATAAGAATTACATTTATAATCGTAACAAGAATGTTTCGTGTATCTTTAATGCATATAACAAAATAACAAATCATTCCCGGTGCACCGACGAGAAGCAGCACAAGAAATGCCTGTGTGAAATTCTCGGTTCCGTCGAGCAGCTTCATTAAAGATGCTACGGCATAAAAGAGCATTACAATCAAACCCGGCCAGTTGATAAACATTCTGAAACCATATGTTCTCTTTTGCCACCCTCCGTATACTTTTACTATTATGAAGAAAAAGAGTAACGTACCAACTATGATAGTCAGTGCCGGTATCAGCAGACCGAACATGCCAAATTTATCTTCCAGCCATGTCATCATTGCTTCAAAGTTTTCTGCCAATCTTTCTGTTTCCATGTTACCGCTCCTTTTTATGAAATGTCATCTAATTACCTAATCAAGTGTATTGATAAATACGTTGCCACTGGCTGTAGTAAATAGGTGTTATATCAAATTTTCCTATGGGTTTTATCATCAATCTGCGATTTTAACCATTGAAAAACGAACAATATAATTATCTTCTACCATTATTGATATCTGCTTATTTCCTTGTCTGTATATAAACCGATAACCGCTTCTACCAACATGCTGCAAAAATAATTCTTTATAACCGTCCTCATACAACAGGGTGCTCGTCTGACTATCTGTAAACTCGAAACCGATAAAATCATGCAATGGTGAATATTCATCGCTGCCGAAAATATATTTTCCAAGTAAAATGAAATCCGGCACACCACTATTGCCATAATCAAAGTATCCTCCAACCTCCGTTGTTAAGTTGTGGTTAATAATCACAACCACTATATCACCGTTTTCATTTCCAAAAAGTTGAACTCCCCCTCCGTTATTTCCGGGTCTTTCTAATAATATAGCGTACTTATGATTACCCTCGTATTCAAAAGTAACGTCTTCCTCAAGTACAGAAGAATACTTGTTGACCACATCTGCAAATTTCGACTCAAGCAAATATTCCCCATCAACCGTAAACTCGATTGTCGGAGGCTCGGGGATATTATATGGGTTGTAGGCATTACTTGCTCTGCCTGCGTCCGCTTCAGACGGCATAGCAAAGCCAAATAGCAAGTGACCGAGTGGATTTAAGTCCTTGTCAACGACAATAATCAACAAATCAACACTATTTCCAAGCATTTCTTGCCTGATAGCAAAACCAGTCTCAATGCTATCAACATTTTCGGGGGGTGGCTGACCCGGCCATGAAAAACTCTCTTTCAATCTTGAAAGTGTTTGCTCTGCCATTCGCAAAATTTCTTCATAATGCCATGGGTCTTGCCTTGACACCTCAACTTGAGCGATAAAAGCTCCTGCTACATTTTGAGTTTTCCCCACTAAGTTAAAATTCACTCTGCATGACCCTACTTGATTTGGGTACTCCGGAGATGTATGCCAATCAAAGGTAGTTTTTAAATCACCATGACCAAACCCGTAAAACAACTTTTCTCTATCCTCAGCGCTGAGTGTAAATACATCATCGCCGCTCGGAGGGGTTGTCGGGTCGGGGGTTGCTGTCGGTGCGGGAGTATTGCTTGTGCTCGGCGTTGGGTCGGCGGGGTCAGTTTCTGACGGCAAAAACGGCAGGGAATATAACCCCATGAAGTGACCGCCGACTGCTCCGCCAAGCAGCAGCACGATAATTATTAGCGCTGCAATGGCAGGTGTTTTTTTCTTGCCGCTTGATTGCTTTTGTGTGTCGGGCGCTTGCTGTTGCGTTTGTGTGGGTTCAGGTTTTATGGATAAATCCAATGGTTTTCCGCACCCAAAACATGCTGTCAGTCCGCTTGGCAGTTCTTCGCTGCAGTGCGGACAAAACTCACCTGCGGGCTGCGGAGCTGAGGGCGGGGGCAGTGGGGCAGCACTTTGCGGTTCGGCAGGCGGCGGCTCAGAGGGTGCGGAAAGCGAGCTTCCGCAGTGAAAGCACATCACTAAGCCGTCGGGCAGATTTTTGTTACAGTTCGGACATTTCATAAAGTCACCTTTTTGTTGTTAAACGACAATCGGCAGTTTATCTCCGTCTAAAAAGTCACCTTTTACAAGTTTAATAAAATCTCTGATTGCTCCTATAAGCAAGATAAAATTGACTATGAGCAGCGGAACTCCAAAAAACACAAGAAATAAAATCCACCCGAGTACCATAGTCGGCCAGTATAAAAGAAGATAAAGCATACCTTTCTTTGTGTTTCCCGCATAGAAGTATGGCAGCCCGATGTGAACAAACAGGAAAAGCAGCATTGTTATTGCTTTTTTCTTGGGCGATACCGCAGTTGCACTGACCGGTGCGTACACGGGTTGCGGCTGCCTTACCACGGGCGGCGGTTGTTGCACCACCGGTGGCGGGGGCTGCGGCATTGGCGGCGGTTGTACTACAGGCGGTGGCGGAGGCGGCGGTGCTTGCTGCACCACGGGTGGGGGGTTATTAACTGCTGTGTTTACAACTTCTCTGCCGCAAGCGGAACAAACACTTTCTGAATTTTCGTCAACCGTATTTCTGCAATATATGCAATACATTAAGAACACCTCTTTTTCCATAAGCTCGTCACATTTTAATGAAGATGAACATCAGCATCACGCATTTCAAAATGGACGATATAATTATCTTGTACAAATATCAACACCGCTTTATCACCTTGTGTGTAGTCAAAGGCATAAAGTTCACCATACTTGATGATTTCTAAGGTCTTGTAACCGTCATCATATACCAGTCCGCCTTGCGGCAATGACGAATAATCATGTATGCCTGTGAAGTCATATAGTAATGTAGGGGCTTGTTCACCAAAGCGATATTTTCCAAAAAGCAAGAAATTGTCAAAACCGTTATTACCTATATCATATCCCCCGTCATATGAAACGGCATGTTGTATAACCACATAGTTAACAACGGTTCGATGTTGATAACGTTCATCAATGTGAAAGTATTCAAAGAAAATTGCCGCTCCGCTACCCGCGGGGTAATAATATATGTACGATACTTCGTCTGTGTAGTTTTCAGAGAAAGAACGAAATCTTGAGATAATATCTATCATAGGTGTTTCAAACAGATATATATTGTCTACGCTAAACTCGATATCGGGCGGCAGATGGATATTGTGCGGATTGTAAGCGTGACTTGGTGGCGTTGCCCTCACGTCTTGTGTGTTTGCTTGATTTTCTAACAGTCTTTCTCTATGCGAAAAGCTCCACCTGTCTGATGGCGTAATTTGTGCAAACTCCCATGCGTTGTTCCAAACCATGGTATTACCACTTATAAAATATTCCATATCGGCAATCGGTTCGATATACGAGTTCTCGTATAACTCGTCATTTACATGAAGATATATTGAGTGATACTCCACTATAAATGTTATTTTATTCTCTGAAGCTGTATACGTTCCCCCTCTAACTTCATACTCATCTATCCCCGCACTCTCTACAATCATATAGAACCTGCCGTCCTCGGTAAAAACAAATTCTGCTAATTCATCCAGCCATGCTCCGACTATGCTTGTTGTGGGGCTTGGCGTGTTGTTATTATCGGGCGTTGCTGTCGGGGTGGGGGTATTGCTTATGCTCGGCGTTGGTTCGGCGGGGTCGTTTGACGATGACAAAAACGGTAGCGTGAAAAGCCCCATATAGTGACCGCCGAGCGCACCGCCAAGCAGCAGTGCGATAATCACCACAGCGGCGATAACGGGCTTGTTCTTTTTGCCGACTGTTTGTGCGTGTTCTACGGGTTTTTGTGTTGCCGCTTGTGTGAGGCGGGCTGCATCTTGCACAGATAAATCCAATGGTTTTCCGCACTCAAAACACGCCGTCAGTCCGCTTGGCAACTCCTCACCGCAATGCGGACAAAACTCACCTGCGGGTGGCGGCTCACAGGGTGCGGAAAGAGGGCTTCCACAATGGAAACACATCACTAAGCCGTCGGGTAGGTTTTTATTACAGTTCGGACATGTCATAATTTTTCACCTTTGCTTGCAGATATAAAAAAGCACCCGTTTTCCATAAGAAAACGAACGCTTTTATATTAACGCGATATGCAAGGGACTTACTTCTTGGACGTTATGAGATTGCAGGGCAAGCCCGCAATGACGCATGTATGTATGTATGTATGTATGTATGTATGTATGTATGTATGTATGTATGTATGTATGTATGTATGTATGTATGTATGTA
>Ga0123356_10001798_pt1 | contig 23357 bp, 23 predicted proteins | sample TergutEmb28metaG_2_FD_92546 | JGI IMG/M metagenome (GOLD analysis project Ga0123356, IMG submission 92546) | Embiratermes neotenicus P3 segment gut microbial communities from Petit-Saut dam, French Guiana - Emb289 P3 | ecosystem: Host-associated > Arthropoda: Insects > Digestive system > Gut ...
AAAATATAATTTTTTTTTAAAAATGGGTGGGGGGGGGGGGGGGGGGGGGTAACATATATCCTCCTATTCTGCTTCTTCGGGATATGAATTCTGCGTTTGTTTTATGTTTGGCAGAATTTCAAAAAATATTTCTATCAGTTCGGGATCAAATTTAGAGCCCGCAAGTTTGCGCAGTTCCATTAATACATCGTTTTCGTTCCATGGTTCTTTATAAACGCGCCTTGAACAAAGCGCGTCGTATACATCGGCGATGGCGACTATTCTGCCGCCGAGGGGAATTTCTTCGCCTTTTTTGCCGAGGGGTTTGCCGTTTTCGTCGGCTTTTTCAACCGCGCCGGTGTTAGGGTCTATCCAACCGGGGTAACCTGTGCCGTCCCAATTTTCGTGGTGCGTTAGGGCAATTTCTTTGGCGAGTACGTCTACAGGAGAACTTTCGTCATGAAAAAGACTCGCGCCGTAAACAGTATGATTCTGCATTATCTGGTATTCTTCCGGCGTAAAGCGTGATGGTTTTTTTAGGATAGAATCAGAAATAGCGACCTTGCCGACATCGTGAAGCATAGAGCTTATTTTAAGCGTGTCGCGGTATTTATCTCTTTCTTCTACAGATACTTTATGATGGTATGCCCAACGGTCATAAATCTCTACGGCATAGCCTGCAACGCGGTTAACATGCGTGCCGGTTTCTTTTGGATCACGAAGCTCGGACATTTTTATCATACGCAGAATCATTGCTCTTGTAATATACGCTCTTTGTAAAACCATGCTTGCGTTTGTCGCAAAGTGCGTAAGCAAAAGTTCGTCATCGGATGTAAACGGAACAATGCTGCCGGAATTATCTTTGGAGTTTAAAACCTGAATAACGCCCATCAGCCTTTTATCTGTAGCAACAAGCGGAATCGTTAAGCTGGAAACTGTTTTGTACCCTGTAATTACGTCAAAAGACGAATTAAAAGAATAAGTAGCTTCTGACGGAATATTGTACATATCAGGTATGTTAATCAATGTCTTTTTTAAGGCGCAGTAGCCGGAAATTGATTTTTCATTAATAGGGACAGAAAATATCGAATAGATCATTTTTTGGCCTGACGGAAGATTCTTCTGGATTGTATCATTCTGGGAGTACTTAATAGAAAGTTTTTCCAGTCCTTCTTCGTCAGGTTCTGTCGGAACTGTTATATAAATGGAGCCTGCGTCGGCGTTTACGACTTTTCTTGCTTCGAACAGTATTCTCTCCAGCAGTAAATCATAATCCTGAATCTGATTTATTTCTGAGTCTAGGCGAATAATATTCTTAAAATCCGCTTCTTCCTTCATATTAAAAAGGCGGTCCCTTGGACAGCCTTCCCCCCTTGCTTAAATTGCTATTCACTAATATTTTATAATAAAGAGGGAAAATGTACAATGGGAGTAATTAAAACAGCTTTAGAAATCGCTCTGGAAAAGACAGAAACCGTTAAAAGCGATAAATCCAGCATAAGTCAGTTCGAAGCCAAACAGAGAGGCAAAAAAACAGCAAATGCCTTTTTAGCGGGAGAAGCTGAAATAACCGAAGAAATAAAGAAAACGCCCGCAGGAGAAAAAGACAGTTTTAGACAGGGTATATTTGATGTGCTTATTACCCAAATAGTCCTGCCGGAAGCGGAAGACGATAAAAAGATAGAAAAGCTGGGCAAGGGGCTTTCTGCAGTAATAAACAACAATGAATTTTCTGCTATGTTTAAGCAGTTAACTCAGATTTTTTCTCAGTATTTAAGCGAATTATCGCAATACCAGCAAATGATACGTCAGCAATATGCTCCTAAGCTCCGTCAAAAAGAAGAAGAACTTGCGCGAAGGCTGGGAAGGGAAGTCCGAATAGACCCCTTAAATGATCCGGAATTTATTGCTTTTTATAATCAGCACATAAGCGCCCTTAAGGGCAACTACGAACCTGTGGTGGAGCAGGCAAAAGAAGAAGCCCGCCGGATGTTTAATTCAGTTAATAAATGAGAGTTATATAGCTCTGGTTCCGCCGGTTCTTAATCCGGCTTCGTATAATTTACCGCAGGATATAAACATAGGATGTTTGGTTCCTGCAAGGATAATATCAGATTCTTCTGCCATCTCAATCATATCCCGGCCGGGTACTTTCCCGCGGACAAAGATAATGGCATGAATATCCAAAAGTTCTGCAGTTCTTATAACTTGCGGGTTTACAAGACCGGTGAGAAGCAATACACGGTCTTTAACAAAAGCCATTACATCGCTCATTAGATCCGCTCCGCAGGCAGAGGCTACCTCGCGTTCCGCTTTTTCTTCGCCGATAAAAAATTGGCCTTCCAATAATGTAACTGCTTCTGATACCTTCATTGTTCCCCCCGTTTGAATTTCAAGGTTTCCCTCTGGACAATATCTAATTATTATACTATTTTGAGTATAATGTAAAGCCCAATACGGAGGATTATATGGCAGAAAAAATCATGCACAAAAAAGACGCAAAAAAGGCTCCTCAGAAGACCCTCAAGGAAAAGCGTGAGCAAAAGAAGGCAAAAAAGAAAGGCAAAGAAAGCTAAATCCTTAACTTATCTGTTTTTGAGTTGTTTTGGAATTATAATGAAACGCTTAAATAAGGTAATATTCTGTCTGTTAACTGCCATTCTGGCATTTGGCTTTTTTGGCTGTTCCGGCGGCAGGAGCGGGTCTGCTTCTTACGAATTCGCCTCTTTTCGCCGCGGTAATATTGAACGTACGGTGTCTTCCAGCGGAACCATAAACCCTATTGCAACTGTCAGAGTCTTGCCCAGAATGAGCGGCAAGGTAGAAGCGGTTCACGTTGATTATAACGATGTTGTTAAAAGGGGCGATATCCTCGCCCAGCTTAACACCGATGTTCTTCGACTTCAGAGAGCCCAGCAAAATGCGGCTGTTCAAAAAGCGCGCGCAAATTATGAATTACAGCTAATCAATTACCGCAGTCAGGAAATCCTAGCAGAAAGGGGTTTTATCTCCGAGTACGAATTAAGGGTATCAAGAACATCTTTGGATAACCAAAGAGCGGATCTTTCGGTTGCTGAGACCGCTTTAAGGGTTTTGGAAACAGAAATAAATCAATATGCTTTTATAACATCTCCAATAGATGGGATCGTATTGGATAGAAATATTAATGTAGGCGACACCGTCGTAGATTCTTCTAATAGTAATTCTTCCAGTATTTTTACAATTGCAGAGAATCTAACCGAAATGCAGATAGAAGCCTCGGTCGGCGAGCTTGATGTCGCTTCTATTCATAGGGGACAGAATGTGCGCTTTACGCTGGAAAGCCTGCCCGGACGCAGGTTTACCGGCACTGTAGAAAATATTAGGATGGTGCCTGTTGTTTCTAATAATGTTGTTTCGTATACCGTTATAATAAATACACAAAACCGAGAAGGCTCTCTTTTGCCTGGAATGACATGCGCTGTAGATTTTATTGTTGAACGCGCCGAAAACGTTATTATGGTTCCCAATGCCGCTTTGCGGTATCAGCCGACATCCTTGTCTATCGATCAGATTAACGAAATGGTTTTTAATGCTAGCCTATTAAATATGAACGAAGACCAAAGGAACGCCGCAGTAGAAGCAAGGTCTCAGCAGGCTTCCCAGTCATCTCAATCATCGAGGCAAAATTCAAATCAGGGAATTACTCAAATAATGATGGGACCTCAAACCGGCGCCCAGCGCGGCATGGGAGGCGGCAGGCAGCAGTCCGGATCTCAGAACAATAATACATCTGCGCGCAGAAGCGCTCCCGCTGTTGTTATGCGCAATCTTTGGTTTATCGCAGATGACGGAAAACTTCAGGTTATGCAGGTGCGCACAGGAATCAGCGACGGCTCTTTTACAGAGATAATAACAGATGATGATATAGGAGACATTCAGATTATTCTCAGAGAGAGGATATAGTGAGCGCTGTTATAGAAATGCGCGCGATAAAACGCGAGTACTGCATGGATTCTAACAAGAAAAAAACAGCGTCTGTAATTGTCCGGGCTCTGCGCGGCGTAGATTTTTTTGCAAACGAAGGCGAGTTTGTTTCTGTTATGGGACCGTCAGGTTCCGGTAAATCAACTTTAATGAATATTCTAGGCTGTCTTGACAAACCAACAAGCGGAACATATTTTCTTGACGGCGAAGAAACATCCAAATCAGACTCCAATACTTTTGCATATATACGAAACCGTAAGATTGGTTTTATTTTTCAATCTTTTAATCTGCTTTCCCGCACAACGGCTCTTGAGAATGTAGAACTGCCTCTATTTTACCGCCGCGAAAAATTTAATAAAGAAAGAGCAAAAGAAGTTCTTGACGAAGTTGGACTTTCGCAGCGCATGGATCACTATCCTTCCCAGCTTTCCGGCGGTCAGCAGCAGAGAGTGGCAATTGCAAGAGCTATGGTAAATGATCCGGCTTTTTTGCTTGCGGATGAACCAACGGGAAATTTAGACAGCGAAATGACATTAGAAATTATGGCTCTTTTTCAGCAGTTAAACGATAAAGGCAAAACAGTTATTATGGTAACTCACGAGCCGGAACTCGCCGAGTATACAAAAAGAATTATTACTTTGCGTGACGGATTGCTTGTTTCTGACGAACAAGTAAAACAAAGGCGCTTATGAATATTTTACAGCTTGTGCATACTTGTATTCGTTCTATTCTGCGCAATCGCATGCGAAGTCTTCTTACATCCCTCGGCGTCATTATCGGAGTAGGTTCTGTAATTATAATGGTTGCGCTCGGCGAAGGTTCTCAGCGCGCGATAGAAGCGCAGATTACCGCTATGGGAACAAATTTACTGCAGGTAATGCCAAGGCGGCAGGCAAACCGCAGCGGTCAGCAGGTAATGATGCGTTCCAGCGCGTTTACAAAAAGAGATATTCAAAAACTGCGCGACGAATCAAGTTTTGCCGCCGCGATTTCGGGCGTTATTCAGTCTAACGCAAATGTTTTTGGCAGAGAAGGAAACGCTTCTGTGTCGATTAACGGAGTAGAACCGGATTTTTTAATTGCAAGAAACTGGAAAATAGAACAAGGTTATTTTTTTGACGAAGAAGATTTGATTTTAAGAAGCAGGGCAGCGGTTCTTGGACGCACTACTGCAAAAAATTTATTCGGAGAGCCGGAATACGCTCTTGGAGAACAGATCAGAATTGGCACTAATTACTTTAATGTTATAGGAATACTGCAAAGCAAGGGAGCGAGTTTTGGCGGAAACGACCAGGATGATGTTGTAATGCTTCCTTTGGATACGGCAATGACACGCCTTAGTAACTCGCGCAATATAAACAGTATTGTAATAAGCGTTGCCGGAAAAGAATATATGGAAGCTGCGCAAAAAGAAACTGATCTTATTCTGCGCGAATCACGCAATATAATAGACGGCGCTCAGTCAGATTTTGATATTGTGAATCAGGCGGATATAATTGATATGGCGTCTGCAACTTCGAGAACGCTGACAACATTGCTCGCCGCAATTGCAGGGGTTTCACTTTTGGTCGGAGGAATCGGCATTATGAATATTATGCTTGTTTCTGTAACAGAGCGTACCCGCGAAATCGGTATTCGTATGGCAGTAGGTGCGAGAAAAATCGATATACTTTTTCAGTTTTTAACAGAATCTGTAATAATCAGTCTTCTCGGCGGAATCCTAGGAATCGGATTAGCTTTTCTTGTCTGTAATCTAATGTCCGCGGCAGGGATTCCTACTGCGATTAATCCGCTTGTTGTAACAGCCGCGGCTCTTTTTGCAGCATTTATCGGTATTATTTTTGGATATTATCCGGCGCTTAAAGCAGCGAGGTTATATCCTATTGACGCTTTAAGGTATGAATAAGATTTAAATGTGAGGAATAAAAGTGAAGTATTTAATTATTTTTATGTTAATTGGCGCTAATGCCTTTGCGCAGACTGTAACTCTCGAAGAAACGCGTCTTTTGGCGCTGGCAAACTCACGTTCTCTTGCAAGGTATGAACTTGCGATACGCAGCAGTATCCTCGACGAAAGAAACCAATTATTTTCGATGCTGCCTCAGGTTTCTGCGGATGTAAGAGCGTCTTCGTCATATTTTAGGGATTGGGAATTTGTAAATCCATCCGATACATTTTCTTTGGGAGCGTCTTTTTCTGTTACTCAGATAATTTTTCAGGGCGGAAAAAGTTTTATCCAAATGGCGATAAGTTCTATCGCTGTAGAAAGTATAAGAAAAGACGCGTTAGCGGAATATTTTAATGTATTGGATACTGCGGATAATGCATTTTATGCTGTGCTGGAAGCCATGGCTTCTTTTGAGGCAGAAGAAGCTTCTTTGCAGGCTGCCGTTTTGGGGCTTTCTATAGCGGAGATTCGTTTTGCAAACGGGATAATTAACAGCGGAGATTTACTTAGAGCTTTAAACGACAAGGAATCGCGCGAAAATTCCCTTAATCAAGCGCGGCGTAATTTAAGTTTAAGTATAACAAGGTTTAGATCTATTACAGGTATTACCGGACAGTTTGAACTTGTATCTCCGGCTTTTGACGCTTATGAGAATGCGATTAATGTGTTTGCTGATATTTCTGACGAACAGGCGGATTTATTAAACGATGAATTATGGAATATTATGACAGTTTCAAACCCTTCGCTTGCAAAAGCGTCATTGAATAATCAAAGAGCCGAAAAAAACTATTCGCTTACTTTACGCGATTATTCGCCTGTAATAAGCGCAACAGTATTTTCGTCAGATTTTAATTTTATTCCCGGCAGTAATTCTACGTCTCATGGCGGTGTTACAATTAGGGGTTCTATACCGGTAGATTTTTGGGTTATGAATAACAGGATAGAAAGAAGCAGAATAGCGCGCGACATGGCGGCAATTGATTTGATTAATGCGCACAGCTCCATGGAACATGAGCTAAGAAGCGCGCTTTTTAGTCTTTTTTTGAATGCGCAGACTATATCGTCTTCGCGGCGTTCGCTTGAATATACAGAAAAACATTTTGAATTTGTAATGGAACGCTACCGGCTTTCGCTTGGCTCCGTATCAGAATTAAGCGAAGCGACAACGCTCCTTATTACAGGCAGAAATAATTATAACAGAGCAAGATTCAGCTTTTTACAGAGTCTATCGAGACTGCGTTCGTTATGCGCAATAGACAGCGAAGAAGAGTTATTGGCTATTCTGCTATCTCTTTAAGCCGTTTTATTATATCGATATGCTGTGTGCAGGCTTTTTCGCAAAGACCGCATTCTGTGCATTTTGCAGCTCCTGATCTTTCTATATTCCAGTGCCATTTTAATCTGTCGCCGATAGGATCTTGAGAATCTTTGTTTAACAGTTTTTGATTGTAGGTGTCCATGTAATACGGAACAGGAATTCCCTGCGGGCATTTATCGCAGTAAGCGCAGCCTGTACAAATGCCTTCGAACGAAGCGCCTGCTTTAGATTTTGTTTCTTCTAATTCTTTTAGAGTCCGCGGTTTATATTCTTTCATTGCTTCGAGAGAATCATTGAGATGTTCGATTGTGTCAAAACCAACGAGGGTATTTGTAATTTCCGGGTGATCCCACAAAATACGAAGAGCCGCTGCCGCTGTGTTTTCGCCCGGGCGGCAGATAAATTTAAAAAGATCAGGGTGGCGCGGAATTACGCCTCCGCCGAGAGGGTTCATAACAACAGCGCCGAGTTTTTTTTCTTTTATCGCGTCAAAAGCTTCCTGCCTTGTATTAAAATTGTAAGCGGAATAACCGAACAATACGCCTTCGATAATGTCGTCCATCAGGAGCTCTTTTATTTCGTTTTTAATTAAATGGCTGGAAATACAAATATGTTTTATTAGTTTTTCTTCTTTTAATTTTTTAAAGGTATTGATAATACCGTCTTTTTTTCTGTTTTCCCATTGATTAAGGGTAGTAATGCACCAGATATGATAAAAGTCGATAGAATCGATATTAAGGCGTTTTAACTGCCCTTCTATTTCGGTGCGGATTCCCGCTTCTGTGCTTTCGAATGTTTTTGTCGCGCAAAAATAGGGGAGTCCCTGTTTGCGCATTTCTGCAAAAGCCTTGCCGTAGACAGTTTCGCTTCTGGTTTCGAAATAGCCGGGAGCGGTATCAAAATAATTTATGCCGCCCTTTGCCGCTGCAATCATTAGACGAACGCATTCATCGTGGTCGTCAACATTTTTAAAACGCATTCCGCCGAAACCGAGCAGAGAAATCTTTTTGCCTGTTTTTCCATATTCCCTATAAATCATACCTGCCTCCGTTTATTTGTGCTGAGGGGTTTAATACCCCAAGAACTCGCTGCGCGAGGGAAATTCATGGCGCTTATTAAAGGTATTAAATCCCGAATGCAAATACCTCTTAAGAACAACATACCCTGTCCCTTCAGGGCGGGGTTGTTGATTGCTTTTGATGATTATACCATGTTATAGAAAAAATCCAAGAGGTTTAATGGCTGGATTTTACGGCTAAGTCTTCTCGCAGTGTACGCTGGGAAGAAACACCAAAAACTCACACAAAGGCACGGAGACACAGAGAAGCACGGAGTCTGCTGGAAGCTTCGCTGCAAGACCTGTGCGAGGCTCCTTCCAATTATCAAAAACATCATTTAATTCAAAAATTGATTACTTCAAAAAAAATTAAGATTAAAAATATAAAAACTATATTTATTATTATTCCTAGCAGTAATAAAATCCATGCAAAGGCTTCTATAAAATAAGCTCGGATAGTGCCGCGGATTGCGGTTTTTTGAGGCGATGTTATTTCTTTAGGAAGAAGGTTAAAAAGAGCAAGATCCCTTGTTACGCGTAATCTTCTTGCAAGCAATGTAAGGCGGCGGTAAAAAACAGTAAATATAAAACCGGGCGGAAAAACAGAAAGAGCCGGAACAAAAATCGAGGCAAAAGCTGTAATTACTGTCAGCCGGAACGCCGGACGGTTTAAAAACGAAGCTGCTATATAAACAAGGATAAGCGCGCCTATTACAAGTGAAGCCGGAGTAAAACTATTCCAGTATTCATTGCGTGTTCTGGAAGCGCGCACAACTTCAAAAGCGAGTTTATCATCAGGACAGTTATAAAAAATAATCATTAGAGGGTGTTCTTTAGAAGAAACAAAATTCAATCTGTTATTTTTAATTTTCAGCTCTCCGCCGATAAATACTTTTGTTCCTTCTGTCAGAGTAGAAGTTTGATTCCAGCGAATCTGCTCGGGAGCTTCCGGCAGTCCTTCTCCTTCATGCTTGGGCAGCAAATAACAAATAGTTTTTTCGATAGAAACCGGCATTGTTAAGTCATCTCCCCTTATCCAAAGCGTATGACCGTCAGTAATAGATTCAATGTTTCCGGTAAAACGAAATAAACCTTTTTTTTCGTTCATCTGCGTGTATTGAGAATAATTTAAAAGCTGGCTCAGACGTATTTCGTTAAAACGGCTCCTGAATTTTTTCCATTTATAACGGTTAAAAAAACCGCCGGTAAGAGGGACAATAACATACCAAAAAATAACTATAAGGAGGATTACTGGATAAATTGAAAGTCCCATGCTATTATCTCTCCATGCCGCTGTGCTGCCGCATTGCAGTGCTTAATTAATTCCGCTAGACACACGGCCCGGAGGGACGCATGAATAAAAATATAATTCAACTTGTTGTAGGACCTATCGCCACAAATTGCTGGATATATCCGATGGATAACGGTGATGCGGCAATAATCGATCCCGGTGGTGAAGCCGAAGTGATTATTTCTGCTCTGGAAAAACACTCGCTTTCACCTAAATACATTTTACTCTCACATGGTCATTTTGACCATATCTTTGCGGTGCCGGAATTGGTTGACTTTTATAAAGACAAAATACAGATCGCAATTCATCGTCTTGACGGCGGATATTTGGGAGCTGACGCTTATAAAACCCACTGTTTAAGTGTGAAATCGGCGATGGGGAGCACTGACATAATCGACGCTTATTGGAAGGATTTACCGCCTGCGGATATTTTGCTTGAAGAAGGCAGTACAATTGGTTCGCTGACGGTTCTTCATCTTCCCGGTCACACTCCCGGCGGCGCCGCTTTTTGGGACAAGAAGGAAGGCGTACTTTTTACAGGGGACACGCTTTTTAGACGCGGTTATGGGCGCACTGACTTTCCCGGAGGCAATGAACAGCAATTATTTGAAAGCCTAAAACGCCTGTTTGAAATGGATCCAAAGATTAAGGTTTATCCTGGTCATGGCGAAACCACGAGTATTGGTAATGAAAGATAGCTCCTTGACTAAACCTTCAATTTCCTGTAATCTGTATAAAACAGACTAATTAAAGGGGTTTTAAATGAAAGTTGCGATTAATGGTTTTGGGCGCATTGGACGCCTCGTTTTTCAATCACTGGTAGGGCAGAATCTGCTGGGAAAAGACAAAATTGACGTTGTAGCGGTTGTTGATATCGTTACAGACGCTAAATATTTTGCTTATCAGCTTAAATACGACTCAACTCAAGGTCAAATGAAGGCTGATATTCAGACAAAAAGAAGCTCTGGCGCTTCCGAAGATGACATTTTGGTCGTTAACGGCAACGAAATTCAGTGCGTTATGGCAGAAAGAGAACTTAAAAACCTGCCTTGGGGCAAATTAGGCGTAGAATATGTTCTGGAATGCACCGGATTGTTCTGCGACGACAAAGCTTTTGACCATTTAGAAGCTGGAGCCAAGAAAGTTATCATTTCTGCTCCTGCAAAAGGCAAAGACAAAACAATTAACACCTTTGTAATGGGTGTAAACCATGAAAAATATAACGCAAGCACAGACCATGTTATTTCTAATGCTTCATGTACCACAAACTGTCTTGCTCCTATCGTTCATGTACTCTTAAAAGAAGGTTATGGTATCGAAAACGGTCTTATGACCACAATCCACGCTTATACAGCAACACAAAAAACCGTAGACGGACCTTCAAAAAAAGATTGGAGAGGCGGACGTGCGGCTGCTATCAATATTATTCCTTCTACTACTGGCGCTGCAAAGGCTGTCGGCGAAGTTCTCCCGGAAACCAAGGGTAAACTTACCGGAATGAGCTTCCGTGTACCTACACCTACAGGTTCAGTTGTAGACTTAGTTTTCCGCACAGCGAAAGACACATCGATAGAAGAAATCAACGCAGCTTTCAAGAAAGCTTCGGAAAGTTATCTTAAGGGTGTTTTACAGTTCCAGGAAGACGAAATTGTTTCTACAGATATCGTTCACAGCCCGTTTACATCGATTTATGACAGCTTGGCAACATTACAGAATAATCTCCCCGGCGAAAAGAGATTCTTTAAAGTCGTATCATGGTATGACAACGAATGGGGTTATTCGAACAAAGTTATCGATTTACTCAAATATATCGACAGCAAGAAATAAGTCGAGAAGAGGAATAACCACAGAGTACACGGAGTTTCACGGAGTTATTTTGAAGGCTTCGTCTTTTCCTCCGTGTTACTCCGTGACCTCCGTGGTTTAGTATTCTTGTGAATTAAGTTTTTAGGAGAATGATGTGATAAAAACTGTTAAAGCTGTAGACCTTAAAGGTAAGCGCGTTATCATGCGCGTTGATTTTAATGTACCCATGAAAGAAGGGGTAGTGCAGGATGATACACGTATCACTGCCGCGCTTCCTACTATTCAATATATTTTAGAGCAGGGTGTTAAATCTTTAACGCTTATGTCTCACTTGGGCGATCCTTCTAAAGATGCCAAAAAAGCAAAAGAAAAAGCCGAAAAAGACAATAAAACATTCGATGAAGATACATATATTAAAGGCAAACACCGCATGGCTCCTGTTGCAGCTTACCTGCAGACAAAGTTAGGCAAACCTGTAGTATTCGCAGGCGAGGATGGCTGTTACGGCAAAAAAGCTTTTATCGAAGGCCAGGCGGACGGCAGCGTAATCATGCTGGAAAATACACGTTTCCATAAAGAAGAAACTGCAAAAGAAGCTGCGGATTTAGACAAGCTTGCAAAAGAACTTGCGACTTACGGCGATGTTTTTGTAAACGACGCGTTTGGAACAGCTCATCGCGATCACGCTTCTACAGCTTCTATCGCAAAGTTTGTGCCGGTAGCGGTTGCGGGCTTTTTAATGGAAAAAGAAGTTGATTATCTCGAACCTATCGTAACAAACCCGACAAAACCGTTAGTTGCAATTATCGGCGGCGCGAAAGTTTCTTCTAAGATAGCAGTTTTAGAAAGTTTGCTTAAAAACGCAAGCGCGCTTATAATTGGCGGCGGAATGGCGTATACTTTTCTTAAGGCACAAGGTTATAAAGTCGGCAAGTCGTTAGTAGAAGACGACCAGATTGATACTGCAAAAAAAATACTTGCGGCAGCACAAAGCGCAAATGCGCAAATTGTTCTCCCGTTGGATCATTTGGGAGCAGCTTCGTTTGACGCCGCCGCAGCCCCTGTAGCGGTTGACGGTTTTGATCTTCCCGATAATTTAATGGGACTGGATGTAGGTCCAAAAACTGTAGAAAAGTACAAAGAAGTTTTGGCAACAGCAAAAACAATTGTATGGAACGGACCTGTCGGCGTATTTGAGTTTGACGCTTTTGCAAAAGGCACAGAGGAAGTCGCAAAACTTGTTGCAGAAGCAACCGGTAAAGGCGTAACTACTGTGGTGGGCGGCGGCGACTCTGTTGCGGCAGTTAACAAGTTTGGTCTAGCGTCAAAGATGAGCCATGTTAGTACAGGCGGCGGCGCTTCGTTGGAGCTATTGGAAGGCAAGAAACTACCCGGCATCGAGGTATGCAGGGGTTAGGAATGGACAGCGAAGACAGAAAAATTTTGCAACATATGAGTGATACGCTTGATCAGGTTTTGGTTGTTATGAAGAAGCCTGAAAATATATTTATTAAAATCGTTGAATTAATATCAACAATAGTAGGTGTACTTACTGTTATTACTATTATTGATATTATACGTAAATGGTTTTTTGGAGGTTAATATGTTTTTTGAATTACTTGTTAGTGTAGCGATACTTTTTTTAAGTATTTCTATATTTATGATTGCACGTTATTTAAGGAAATTATCATGAGTAGAAATTATTATATTGCAGGCAATTGGAAAATGCATCTGACACGTAACGATGCAGCGCAGTTAGCCCAGGAACTGGTTTCACAGTTAAGAGACAGTACGCACAAGTATCTTGTTGCGCCTTCTTTTACATTACTCGAAACAGTATCGGCTTATATCGAAGGCACTAATATCCGCCTTGGCGCGCAGAATTGCGCAAGCGAAGAGAATGGAGCGCACACCGGCGAAGTTTCTGTTATTCAGCTTAAAGATCTCGGCGTACAGACTATTATTCTTGGTCATAGCGAAAGACGTCATGTTTACAAAGAAGATGATGCTCTTATAAATAAAAAAGTTAAGCTTGCTCTTAAACATGGATTCGAAGTTATCCTTTGCATAGGCGAACTTTTAGAAGAACGTGAAGCCGGTAAAGTAGAAGAAGTCTGCGAAAGACAAACTGTAAATGGATTAGAAGGCGTTAATGCTTCTGACCTTGGGAATGTTGTTATTGCATACGAACCTGTTTGGGCAATCGGCACCGGAAAGACAGCAACTCCGCAGGACGCAGAAGCGGTTCACGCTTTTGTACGCAAAGTAATTACCCGCCTCTACGGAGATGACGCGGCATCAAAGATTATTATTCAGTACGGCGGATCTGTTAAACCTGATAATGCCGCGCAGCTTATGGCGATGGAAAACATTGACGGCGCATTGGTCGGAGGCGCTTCGTTAAAAACTGACTCCTTTATTCCAATAGCGAAGTTTAAAGCATGAGTATTTTTTGCCTGTTGTGGGTCCCGTTGTTTTATTTTCTCCGCCGTGTATTTATGGATGATAGTAATTCAACGGGAAGCGTATGGGCGCTGCTTTTAGGCAGTATAGCGGCGATTCTGCAGTTTTTCCTTGGCGATCTTATTAGCAGTCCGGGGGGATTTGGAATTAGCCGTTGGCTTTATGGTTTTGTAGACCTTATCGCTCTTCCGGTAATTATTCCAATGTTAGTTTGTCTTTTAATGTATCTCTTCCGAGGTTTTTCCGGTGACGCTGATTTTGCAAATTTTGCGCTGCTTTGGTTGATTCCGGTTGGAGCGTTACGCGCATTAGGCTGGAGTTCGTTCAGTAATCCATTACTGCTTATTGCAGTGCCGCTTCTTTGGACAGCTCTTGCAGCGGGTATTTCGTACTTTATAAATATACTTACTAACGCGTCAGGTCCGCCTGCAGCGATTTTATCTGTGTTTTGCATGATTTTACTGCCAATTACTGCAGCTTTAACTTACTGGGCTTTCTTTTCGCAGTTTACATTACTTGGATTTGTATTATTAGCAGTTACACACATTCCGGTAGTACTGTCATTTACGCTTAATAGGTAGTTAGGTGCAAGTATAGTAATGAGAATATAGGATTATATAATTAATATTGTATTAATCATATATTGACAAAATTGCATAAATTATAGATAATAAAAGCATGATTATTAAAAAAATTACAGTAATAATATTTTTTATTTTTCTCTTAAATGGGTATATTGTATATGCAAGAGGTATTGCAGAAGAAAATCCAAATGAAATATCAAATTATTATCAAGAACAAATTAATAATAAAATAATAAACCCTATATCTGTATTACGTGATTTAAATTTAATTATTTATAATAATATAATTGAATATATATCAGAAAATGAATCCATTGAAAATTATTATTTTAAATTTACTATATTGTCAACTGAAATTGGAGATACAATAGCAGTATATGATATTTATTATTATGAAATATTTCTTATTAAATACAATAGTTTTAGAGGTGATCCTACAGGAAAATGTTTTTCAATTGAGTTTAATTTAAATAATGAATTTATCAGAAGATATTATTGGAGATAATAAAAATTGTTAATCGGGCTGCGAAAAACTAAAAGTCGTCGCACTAAAGTCGCGCCTTTGCGCAGTTTTATCTCCACCACAGTTTGACGGCACACAAACTTGACGGTTTGCTACAAAGTGCCGCCAACCCGTCATATACAACCAGAACGTTAAGTGAAATATCACAATTAAAAATATTGGAAAATATTTAGTTTTATATATATTGACATAAATATATATTTGTACTATTATCTTGAATAATAATTTATGGATATAATATTTATTTTATCTTTTATCTTAATTCTTCTCGCAATTGTATTTTGGATTTTAAAAATATTATTAAAAGATTCTATTTCAAATCAATTAAATAAATTAGATAAAAATGAATATATTAAAATTAATGATAATATAATTATTTCAATATATGGAATATTTTTAATAAATGAATATAAACAAAAAGATCTAAAAAATGATAATTATATTAATATTGTTTATAGAGAAAATAAAAAGCTTAATCGAAAGATAAAGAAATATTTATCTGAATATTCAGAAATAATATTTCATCAAATTATTGTTAATAATACAGAAAATGTAATAAAAAATAATAATCAAGTAATTTTGGTAATAAAATTGAATGAATTATTTATGAATATAATTACAAAAAAAGATAGAATCATTTTTACATATAATCAAATATATGAAATTAAAAATAGAATAAAAAAAATAAATAAAATAATATCACAAAAAAATATTTGTCCATACTGTGGAGGAAAATTAATTAAAAAGAAGATTGGTTCTGATTTAATAATATATACTGGAACAAATGATTTATTTATTTGTTCAAATTCTCCAAAATGTAAATATAGTCGAACTTATAATCGAATAGATAATCCATATGAATAAGATAATTTTAAAAAATTACTGTACTTCATATGACAAATGATTTACGTTTAGAAGTTGCTTTTGTAACTTATAATGCCTGAGAGCAGCTCGGCTTATGGTTTCGTTTAATCGCAGTTTTGTGAAATACCAACCTAAAATAATTTGGAAGTATTGACAAATATATATAAATCAATTAATATTACAATATGTCTTTGAAAAATACAGTTTATTCTATAATATTACTAATTTTCCTTTTGTTGTTTATCGCAAATTGCGGTATAAAGGAACGTAATAATAAAAATATTTCTGAAAATATATTATATAACCAAGAAATAAATATAAATAATGAATTATATGAAACAATTAATTTTATAGAAAATATTAACCATCTTTTTAATAAAGAAATCATAATAAATGATAATTGGGCTGGACAAAGTTTTACATTAATACAAGAAAATGATGTGTATTATATCAATAGGAAAATATTCGGTTCTGGAGTTCCATACATAGGAACAATAGTATATAATGTTAATTTTAACAGCGAATATAAAATAACATTTTCAGAAATATATAAAATATCTGAAAATTTAAGAGATACATATTTAAAAAATGAAATATTTGAAATAATAATTAATGAAAAAGTAGAAATATATTTAAATGGAATTAAATTAGATGTTAATCGTATAATATAAAAATACGGTTGGTACTTCGCATAATCGCAGTTAGGCGAAATAATTTTTGAGGTTTTTTGGAATATAAAGCATAATACTTGACAAAATAAATAATTCTTAGTAAATAATATATATAAACATAAAAAAGGAGCAATTAATGAAAAAGGGAATAAAAACGGTTTTAATAACAATAATTGCAATTTTCGTATTAATAATCGGGATTGGGTTATTTTATTATTTCCCAATGTTTTTTATGACACCTGCCGAAACTGGTCAAATTCCAAGTACGAACATTTATGTTATAAAGGATTTTGGAAATAATGTGTTTTTAGTAAATACAGGCAATGGATATATAATGTTTGATACAGGATTAAATGCAAAAAATATAGAAAATGCAATAAAAGAGGCAAATATAAATTTAAATGATATAAAATGGATTTTTCTCAGTCATTCTGACGGAGATCATTTATCAGCATTAACATTATTTAAAAATGCAGAAATTTATATGAGTGTTAATGAATTACCATTATTAAATGGAACAATGAAAAGAAGCATTTTGGGCGGAAATAGTTTACCTATTGGGATAAATATTGACAGGATTATTCCATTACGACATGTACAAGAGTTAATTTTTAATGAAACAAGAGTAAAATGTATATTGGCTCAAGGGCATACAAATGGTTCAATGTTATATTTGGTTGATGATCAGTATTTATTTACTGGAGACGCATTTAAATTAAAAAATGGAAACATAAGTGTTCATCCATATACAATGGATAAAAATCTTAGTAAAAGGACAATTGAGGAACTTAAAGAAACAATAAATAATGCTCATATTGTTTTAACATCCCATTATGGAATTCATTATAATAATAGAAATTAAATATTATTGTAATATTCAAAATAAAAATTACTTCACATACACACAATTAGCGCAAAAACACCGTTCGAGCTGTCCCCTCAGCGGTATTTTGGTAGTATCCGGCTGGAATACTTATATATAGGCGGCGCAGGGGCTGGATCAGAAAAACATTTTTGCAGTTCTGAGATGGAGGAGACCGAACGAAGTGAGAGGCTCCGTAGGCGTGTTCCTGCAAAGTTTTTCTGGGCAGCAGCGTGCGCGCGCCTATGCAGAATAAATGAGTATGCATAGGTGTTAGTTTTTTGCTGGAAACTTCGTTGCAGGAGCGCATATCAGCCTTGTTAAAATGGATTAATCGTTAATGATTATCCTGCGCCAAACAAAGTTCATAATACCTTCCTTTCTGAGAAATGAGTTCTTCGTGAGTTCCGCTTTCTGTTATTTCACCGTCTGCAATAAACATTATACGCGTGCAGTTTCTTATCGTAGAAAGACGGTGCGCGATTATAAAAGAAGTGCGTCCTTTCATCAGTGTTTTAATGCCTTCCTGTACGAGCTGTTCTGTGCCGGTATCGATACTGCTTGTTGCTTCGTCAAGGATTAAAATGCGAGGATTAGAAATAAGCGTGCGGGTAAATGCTAAAAGCTGCCGTTCTCCTGCAGAAATTCCTCCGCCTCGTTCTGAAATATGGGTATCATAACCTTGCGGGAGTTTTTCAATAAAATGATTTGCGCCTATTAGCTGTGCCGCTGAGCGGATTTCTTCGTCAGTTGCGTCTAGCTTTCCGTAACGTATGTTATCTGATATAGAACCTGTAAAAAGAAAGTTATCCTGCAGCATAATACCCATCTGACTGCGGAGCGATTTAATCGTTACCTTCATTATATCCTGTCCGTCAATTAAAACCTGCCCTTCTTCTATATTATAAAAACGCGAAAGAAGATTTACTATTGTGGTTTTTCCTGCGCCGGTTGGACCTACAATCGCAATACTTTGTCCCGGATGTCCGTCAAAACTGACATTATTAAGTACTTTACGAACTCCGTCATAGCTAAAACTTACATTTTTAAACTCGATATGACCGCGGATAAAAGGGAACTCAGCGGCGTCAGGAATATCTGTGATTGTTACGGGTTCTGCTATTGTATCAAAAATTCTGTCGAGATATGCCATTGCTGTAATAAATGTATTGTAAATATTGGCAAGATTTATTATCGGCTGCCAAAAACGCCAAGCGTAGTTTCCCATAACAAGAAGCATTCCAAAACTTGCCATTGGGTTCATCCAGTAAGCGCCCATAATAAAAACAAAAGACCAAACAACTTGAGCGATTGTTTCTGTAGAAAACCAAACCGTATTGGAAATATATATTGCCTTCATCCATGCATGGTTGCGGTCTTCTGTAAGATCGTTCATTATCCCGATATTTTTATTCTGCCTGTCAAAAGCTTGAGTTACCCTGACTCCATCTATGGACTCCTGAACATACGCGTTTAAGTTTGCTCCCTTGTTAGATACCGCCTGCCAAGCCCTGCGCTGTGCGGGTTTAATAGTCCAGATAAAAAGCGCTAAAAGCGGAAGCCCGACAACAGTAACCGTCGCAAGATGAGGGTCTACCTGATACATAAAGAAAATTATAAAAAATATGTTTAGTACTTCGATAACAAAGTTAATAACACCGTTGCTTAATGCGTCTGATACGCTGTTTACATAAGGCACAACTCGAACGAATATTTTGCCATGGGGGCGTCCGTCAAAAAAGTTAAACGATAATTTTTGCAGATGTGCGACAAGATCTTCTCTTATATCATGAATAATACCCGCTCCGGCTTTTGCAACGAGTATATTTCTGATTGCGCCTAACGCAACGCTCATTATTATCGAAGCCGTAAGGAATGTCGCCATAAGCAATAACTGCCTTATGTCTTTATTTGGAACCGCTTCGTCTAAGGCAGTTTTTATAAATAGAGGCCCTGTTAGTGAAGCTATAGAAGCTAAAATACTAAATACAAGAGAAAATTTTAAATGACCCTGCGCTTTAACCAAATAACTTAAAACACGTTTTACGTTAAAGAGGCTTACCTTTTCGTCAAGATATTCATCAACATCGTAGCGGTTTCTTTCTACAGCGGTTTTTTGCTTTCGTTTTTTCCAGAAGAACATCAGTTGTCCTCCTTGTTATACTGAAGCGACCATATATGATGATAAAATCCTTTATTTGCTAATAGTTCGTCATGCGTTCCGCGTTCGATAATCTTTCCCTTATCCATAACAAGAATTAAATCTGCGCCTCTAAAAGAAGAAATCCTCTGAGCTATAATTATTTTTGTACATGGAAAATCAAGATTATTTAATTCGTTCTGAATAAATTGTTCTGTTTCGCTGTCTACGGCAGAAGTTGTATCATCAAGTATTAAAACAGCGGGTTTGACAGCAAGAGCGCGCGCTAAAGCAATTCTTTGTTTTTGTCCGCCGCTTAAACCAACGCCTCTTTCACCGACTAGAGTCTCGTATTTATCGCTTTTTTCATTTATAAATGTATCAGCGTCTGCCTGAACAGCGCGTTTTTTAATTTCTTCTTCATTAATATTAGGACAGCCGTAAGAAATATTTCCTTTTACTGTGTCAGAAAATAAAAATACATCCTGCATTGCAAGCCCAAAATGCTGCCTTAAAGAAGACATTTTGTATTGTTTTATATCGACACCATCGAGAAGAGTTTCGCCGGAATCCGGTTCATAAAAACGCATTAATATATTTACTAGAGAAGTTTTTCCGGAACCTGTACTGCCTAGGATACCGATAGCAGATCCTGCGCCGATTTTAAAACTTATATCCTGTAAAACCTGTGTTCCGTTTATCGATAAATTGACATTTTTAAATTCAATTTCTCCCTTTGGTCTTTCTGCAAGTTCAACGGCGTTTTCGCTGTCGCCGATTCCCTTGGGAGCTTCTATTACTTCGCGGATCATTTCTCCAGAAGCAGTGTATCGTTCAAGGTCTGCAAGGAGAGGACCCAGCATCATCATTGGCATAGAAAGCGCCCATGTAAGCGAAGAAAACGCCATATACTGTCCCGGTGTCATCCATTCCTGAATTAAAAAATATCCGCCTACTATTAACATAATTACCATAAGAAACTGACTTGCGGTTTCTAAAAAAGGCTGGTATCTTGCAGTAATTAAAGCGTTCTCGCAGGATATATCACGAAAATCCGCATTATGTTTTTCTATTTTTTCTTTTTCATATTCTTCACGCGCGAATGCCCGGACTACGCGGTTACCATCAATATTTTCTGTTACTGCCGTTCCTAAAGAAGTAAGTTTTTGGCGCAAGAGCGCAAAACGAGGACGCAGCCGCATTTTAAATCTATGGCTTGCAAAAAGTATAAAAGGAGTTACCGCGACAAGACAGAGCGCAAGTCTCCAGTTTAAAATAATGTAAAAAGTAAAAGTCGAAATAAAAAGCGCGATAGCTCCTATAAACTGATAAGAAACCCACGCTACAGTATGTCTAAGGCGATCGAGGTCTTGTGTCATACGTGTCATAAGGTTACCTGTCGGGAAAAGTCCCAGAAACCTATAATCCTGCCATTGGACAGTTTCGTACATATCGCGGCGGATTCGCGTCATTACATCTGTGCTTGCGATTTCCATTAATATTATCATTAAATAGTTAAGACTGAGCCGCACAAGCTGAACAATCATCATAATTATTAAAAGCGGAATAAGCGGTTCTGTATTGCCGGGAATTATAACTTCGTCAATTATTTTTAAACCCAGCATTGGATTTATTACGCGCATTGCTGATGTTACGAGGGTAAGAAAAATGCCGCCTGTAAAGACGGCTCTTTTTCCTTTCATATAATTCCAGACCCAGATTATCTGTTCCATATTTGTAGGATATTATGAATGTTTTGTTGAAAAATGGCAATAGCTGCTGATAATAAGCTTGCAGCGTTCCGTGCAGGCAAGGCTGTGCCACTAGCCGTAAAAACTTTGGCGAAGAACCCGTTTACGAGCCTCTCACTGCGCTCGGTCTCTACAACGGAGAACGCCAAAAATGTTTTTCCAGCCAGCGCCGCCGCCTTCCCTGCACAAATTTGAGAACCTCTTCCCCTGCGAGCACTTATATTCCCAGCGAGCCCTGCGTGAGATCTTCTTCGTATTAATCTGCGAAAATCTGCGGACACTTTTTTCCCTCTTCGAGTTTTCCTCTGTGCCTTGGCGAGAGTAAAATTAATATATTGCTAAAATGGGTTTTTCTGTTTATATTATAGAAAAGGATTTGTCGGCATGGCAAAATACTCGTATTTCTTAATTATTATTATAACTTTTTCCTGCTCCAGCATTAATCTTAATGAAGATCCCAATTTAATAACTGATAAAAATGGAGTAAAACCGATCGAAATAGAAATGCCGTTTTTCTCTGTATTGCGTACATGGAAAGAAGGAAAACTGGCTACGATTGACGGTTGGGGAAGATATGCAGAAATATCATTTATAAACGAAAGAAGAGCAAGATTAACGCCTCTTGTTAATTTTCCCAGAGCCCAGCAGGATATTTGGACACTAACAACATATCCGGAAGCAAGTGTAATAACTAGTACAAGCGGTAAAGCTGCTTTTATTGCTGATATTAATAATGGTATAACCAAATCGCACATTCCGATGTTAACATGGGTTCATCGCGATCCGCGGTTAATATTAATTGATCCCGAGGAGGGTCTTGTTGCTCATCAGTATATTTTAAATAGAAATGATAATGATGTAGGCGTTAGTAATTACGTATATAATTATAAAACAGATACATTTGTTTATAAGACCCCTGATTTAAATTCTCAAAACCAGCATGAACATGCAGTTTTTATGAGCAACAATATTGATGAAAAGTTTATTTTAAGTTATATAAAAACTTATGAAAATGGACGGCTTGTATACGATTATTTTTTTTATGACTGGAGAAACGGAGAAAGGGTCAAGAATGAACTTACAGAAACATTAAAACAAAATTTTTCCTATGTATATACTAATAATGTAATTAATTTAAACGGACGGTTTTTATTTGCTTATAATAGTGAGGATCGGAGAAATCAAAAATTAATAAAAATCAGCTGGGACGAAAATTATTCTAATGTACAAGTAAAAGACTTATCAAATTTACTAAATGAAATTTACAGGTTAAGATATAATATTAATTGTTTAAACATTATTATTTCTCAATGCGGATCATGGGTAACAGCGCAAGTAACAGATTACTCTGAACGTTCTAATGATTATAATAATCGTTTTATAACAACACGTATTTTTTTTCATATGGATGATAAATATCCCAACGGCATGAGCATTCCAATATTCTCTAATGATAACGAACGAATTGAGAATACTAGAAATTATGACGGAGCATTTGTACAGCATCCTATATACGGAATGTGTTATGCTCAGAACTGGCGCAGAAACGGAAGAAATTATCTTAGGCTTTATAAAATGGACACTGTATTAACTGTAATCAACAGCGGCTCTCAGTCTTTACCTTTTAACTATGATGATTCTAAGGAATATTTAATTACTCGTGTTTATTCCTACGTGAAAGAATTTATCACAGGATGGATGTTTGAAGAAGATGATACAGATATAGAAACAAATAAAGCTATTGATTTTTATATAAATTTTATTGAATCAGAAATGAATAAAATATCAAAATCTGAATCTGACTATCAATTAGTAAAAATAGAATTATATAGACGTTCGGCTATCTTTGTAATCCCAGATAGAAAGGCAAGAGTATTAATATACAAAAATACAGCCAATGAAGATAAAAATATTTATTATTATGAAATTGATTTTTATATAATAGAACGTGCGCATAATCCGGAAGATTTTACAAGATATAAAATAATAATATGTAATCAATATTTTAATTTTTCTGAAAGTAATAATGATGTGCAAAGCTCTCATTTTTGGGAGTTTTATAGATTAATAGGAGAAGGTGAAACAGCAATTAATTTCTTTAAAAACGAAATGGAAAAGCACAGAAGATAAAAAA
>Ga0123356_10001799_pt1 | contig 23355 bp, 20 predicted proteins | sample TergutEmb28metaG_2_FD_92546 | JGI IMG/M metagenome (GOLD analysis project Ga0123356, IMG submission 92546) | Embiratermes neotenicus P3 segment gut microbial communities from Petit-Saut dam, French Guiana - Emb289 P3 | ecosystem: Host-associated > Arthropoda: Insects > Digestive system > Gut ...
AATAATGGCGGCAATGCTGCCTCCAGTAGTAATAATACTACGGGAACATTATACATACTGGATAATGTAACCGTTAACGCAATAGGCAGCAGTACTGGCGGAGTAAGAGGCTCTGGCGGCAATGCAGGTATTAAAGCGGTTGATAATAAAGGCGCAGGCGGTGGTGGCGGTGGCGGCGGTAATGGACATGATGGAGCTGATATTGGCACAGGCGGCGGCGGAGGAGGTGGTGCTGGCAGTGGTGGTGGTGGCGGCAATGATATTTTTATATTTTTTCCTGAGTGGTTTAGCCCAAATATTAATGGCGGCGGAGGCATAGGCGGCATTGGCGCTACTACAAACGGTATAAAAGGCGAAGGAGATCAACAACCCCATGGTGGTTCCGGTGGCAGTGCGGGTAACAAAGGTGCTGCTTACAGTAACGGCACACTGTACAAAGCCACAACATCATCTGTAAACGGAGGGATAGTTACCAGCAGTATAACTAATTACACCATCACCTACAATGACAATGCAGGCAGTGACAGTGATAGTGTGACTGGTATGCCCGACGCTCAGATAATCTACCCAGGTTTTCCCAATTATATTACCCACTTATTTCCTTCGAGAACGGGTTATATTTTTGCTCGTTGGAATATATCACCTGCCGGAACATCAAAGAATTACATATCTAATGACGAGTTGGACCCTGTGGATATTAGGAATATAACGTTATATGCAATTTGGGAATAAAAGGAGTTAAAATGAAAAAAGCTATCATTATTTGCATGTTGTTAATATTTGTTTGCGGCGCTGCTATTGCCCAATCAATAGACCTTCGCAATTCATCCGGCACAAGAGTCGGTTACTTGAGCGGAAGCGACATTAAAGACACTGCAGGCAAAAGGCTTGGATACATCAGCGGGAATGAGGTTCGGGACAATACCGGCAAAAGGCTTGGATATGTAAGCGGAAATGATATTCGGGACACTTACGGCAGAAGGCTTGGGTATGTAAGCGGAACTGACATTCGGGATTCTTCCGGCAGGAGGCTGGGCTACATAGATGGGAATAATATCAAGGATTCTTCCGGTAACAGGCTTGGAAATGTTTCTGGCAGTCCAGATCAAGTCAGATTGACTGCCTTACTGGCATTTTTCTTTTTTTATTTTATTTAGTTTGCAATGGGACAGGGATAATTTGAAACCGCTTAAATTGACGGTAACAACCATTTTACCATTCCGCGGGGTAGAATTTTTTACTGTCAGAGGTTATACTGGAAACAAGAGGTACAAGCAATGCATGGAAATATTGTTAGTTTTCAATCGGTTATCGAAAACGGCGTAATACGGTTGCCTGAAATATACCGTGAAATATTTACTGTTCCTGTGTTGGTAACGGTTCGTGAAAATAAGCGGGACAAAGTATTGACAGCGGACGAGATTACTGAGCAGCTCAATGCGATTTACCGTGATAATCCAGCCGTTATTGATGAGGATATTCAGCTTTTACAATACAACCTTGTTGGCGAGGAAGATTGGTAATGATAAAAGGTGAAATCTGGTGGGCGGATTTGCCGTATCCGCGAGGCTCTGAGCCTGCAAAAAGGCGTCCTGTGCTGGTCATTCAGGGAGACGCTTTTAATCGAAGCAATATCAATACGGTAATATGCGCTGCTATTACCACAAACCAACATTACGCAGGTTCTCCGGCAAATTTGCTTCTGGAAAAAGCCGTTTCAAAACTTCCCTCAACATCGACAGTTAATTTTTCACAAATACTTACTGTTGATAAATCATATTTTATCTCTCTGGTTTCTATGGTTCCAAAACCAATGCTTGAAAAAATTGATGAATGTATAAAAACGATATTTGAAATTTTATAAAGAGAATATCGAGTATCAATACGAATCTGCTTAATAGCTTGATGGGCTATTTTCCCATTTTTGTACGGCAGCGTGGGCAGCGTCAGGCGCTGCTCCGTCCCATCAAATTTTTCTTATGTATTTAACATCAATTTTTGTTTCCCGTTTTTCAGTTTTAAGTTTGCCTCTTATTTCTACACGATCGTTTATGCCAACGGATAGATCAAGCAAATGCCAAAGTTCTTTGTCAATTTCAACGGCAATGTCGCCAGTTGAGTCACGGAAAACATAATAGTCTTTGCGGGCTGATTGAATAATGGTTCCGGTTAATATTACCAAAGATTTATTTGGCATATTTTTTGCCTGGCTTACAGTAACAGTTTGAACCTGTTCCATATTTGCTTGGCTGCCTGGTCCGGTAAAACCTGCTTGCCCATATACAGATGCAATTGAAAGGACAACCATTAAAAAAACAAAAACCGTTCTTTTCATAAGAATCCCCCTTAAATTATATAAATAGATGTTATGTGCATTACACTTTATAAATCATGTCTTTTTTTATACAATTTACAAGTTTATTCAGACCATTTGAAATGGTTTTTTCGAGGATTTTTCTTGCTTATGGATCGTTTGATCTATTTTTAAAATTGTGTTAAAATTATAGTATGAACTCCGAAGTTCAGAAAGAAGTGGATAAACTTAAAGAACTCATCATCAACGCCATACCGGTGGAGCAAATTTACCTGTTTGGCTCGTATGCTTATGGTACGCCTCACAAAGATTCCGACCTAGATTTTTATGTAGTGCTAAAAGATAATGTTCAGATGCGAGACCTTGACGCAGGCTTGCAGATACGTTTTGCAATTGCACGAAGTCAAACAATGGCTGTTGATATAGTTGCCAAGAAGAAAAAAGACTTTTTAAGCCGCATTTATGATTTTACTCTTGAGCAAAAAGTAACAAGAGACGGAATAAGGATTTATGGCTAATAATACTAATACATCTGAAGACTGGAGGCTTCTTGCAGAAGATGATTTATCTGTTGCAGATTATCTTGCCGCTAATATGAGGCCAATTCCAACACATCATGTAGCTTTTCTTTGTCAACAAGCGGCAGAAAAATATTTGAAAGGAGCACTGGTAATTCTGGGAGTAGAACCACCATATACCCACGATTTAATATTGCTTTATAATCTATCAGAAAAATATCGTCCTTCGTATGTAAGTATTTTTTCTTCCTGCACGATTGTTACACAATTTTCTGTTCAGCCTCGCTATGATCGCGGGCTTAGTCTCTCCGATGATGATATGCGTCTTGTTCTTGCTCACACAAAAATAATCAGGGATTTTTTACAAAAAGAAGTTCCGGAATTGTTTAAGAATAAAGAAATAAAAAGCAATGCCGCAGAAGATGCCGAGGATTAAAATTAGAGTTAAGAATGATATTTCTGGTGTAAAACACCTCTTCATTTTACAATGCATCAATTTTTCGATTTAACAAGGGCGATTTCTCCATGGATACCCAATTCACTCACCTGATTCAGAGGCAGCCCAATGGTTTTTTCGATGATTTTTCTTGCTTTTAGGGCTTGAAAGGAAGATTAATTATATGCTATCATAACAACATGGCTACAGAACCAAAAGAAAGAAGAAAGACATATCTTAAAAGAAAGAAAAGCGGCTTATGCCCGCGCTGCGGAAATAAGATCAAAAAAACCAGCAAATACAAGCTGTGCGATGATTGCCGGGAATTTTTCAGGAATTACAACAAAGAAATAAGTGAAAGCCAAAAAGAAGCCCGAAGAATACGGTATGCCGAACGTAAAGCGAAAAACTGCTGCCCCCGCTGCGGTGTAAAAATGGCGAGAAACTCCAAAAATACCATTTGCAGCCCATGTTTGGAAAAACAGTACAAGTATAACACTGGCAAAAGCAGCCCGAAAAAACGTAATGTAACAAAACGGCAGCCAAAGTAAAGCCTGTCGGGTTATTGCCGTCTTGTTGCCATTGCTTTATTTTTACCTCTGCCCTTTACTCAATCCTGATCAGTTCTCCTGCAGAGCGCCCGAAGATTTCCTCTTCATACATGCACTCGGCAGATGGCGGCGGAGTTGGGTAAATGCCGGGCATTACTGCGCGGAAACGGAATTCTACTTCCTGTTTGCCGGCTTTGAAAAAATCCCAATGATAGCGCGCTTCATCGTCCATTATAAAACATAATGGCGGTTCCCTAAAGTTGTGCCAGTCCCAATAATTTTCTTCTGCGGCATTTTCCGCAGTGTCTTCGGGCGCAGGCGCGGTAGTAGAACTTGTTATAAATGTAGAATCGATAATTTCCGCGCCGGAAGGAATTGGAGCGCGAAGCGCCACATGAGTTCGATCCCGGGAACTGGAAATGACGATTTTCCGGGTGTAAGTTTTTCCGGCTGTAAGTTTTCCGCCTGTTACCAGATGCCCCTGCGAGTCAAAAGTTTCTGCAAAGACGCAAAGACCTTCATCGCGGGCGGAGGCGAGTTCTGCGGGGATGCCGTAACGGAGGCTTGCTGTGTAATAAAGGGCGGGCGAACCGCTGCGTTCAATGCGCAAGGGCAGCAAAGTGTCGCGTGACAGATCCATGAGCGGCTGTTCGGAGAAATGCCCTTTATAAGAAACTGGAGCACTGCCGTAGGAATTAAATTCCGTATTAAACAGTGAAACGCCGCCAAGAGAGACATTGGCGCTTAAAGGCGTTGAATTTGCGGTTCGCCATTGCGCAGATTCAGAGTCTGCTGCAATGCCGAAAGCAATTATTGCCCAAAAAGAAGAAACTGTGCTGCCCCAGACTCCGCGGCGCTGCCTCTCGATTAGGGAAGAGGCAAGGCGGGATGTCATATCATCTGCGGATCCGGAATTCTGCGAATCAAGTAATTGATAGAGAATAAAAGTTAGCGCATAACGATCTGTGTCGCCGCCCCAGTAACTTTGCCGTTCATAAGAGTCCGATAAATCCAGGCTTCTTGTTCCCGGGCGGATAAAGCGCCGGATTTTATCGCGGGCAGAAACAGCCAGATCGTTCCGGTTCGATTCTATGGCGGCAATTCCGGCAAGCGCCCATCCGGCAATGCCTAACTCGTCTCCGCGTTCCAAAAATGCGCGGATTTCTGCGCCAGGGCGTTCGCCGTGCATTGCCCTTACCCATAGCGAATATCCCTTTATGTAAGGGTCGTAACTGGCAAAATGTTTTGTATTACTGCTGATGGCGGTTATGTAAGAAAGAAGCTGCCGTGTATTAAGTTCTGCGGGAACTTTCCACCCCTTCGCTTTTGCAAGGGCCGCAATATGCGCCATTCTTAGGCTGACAAAAATATCGCTGCGCGAACCGCCTGGCCAGTAGGGAAAAGAACCGTCGTTTAACTGCGATTTTACAAGATCTGCAAGTTCTTCTTCTGCAAATTTTTGAACATTCCATGAGCCGTTTTTCTTTATTACATTTTCTTTTAACCGGGAATCCAGATCGAAAGTATCCAGATATTCTCCAAAAGCAATAATTGGAAGAAGCCTTGCTGTCCGCTGTTCAATGCAGCCGTAGGGATAATCCAGCAGGTAACGGACAGCTTCTTTAAGCATTGCAAGCCGCGAGGCTGAAAGGCTTACAGAAATATTACCGGTTCCTTCGGGCACGAGAGACGGTAGAATCATTCCTTCTTCTGTAAAAGAATTTTCATTGCTTAAGTTGCCAATTGTGGTTACTGTTTCGGTTAGAGCCGGCCTGTCAACCAGAATGGTTCTGATGATGCGCTCATTTACCAGAGGGGAACTGAGCGTAAATACAAGCTGGGCTTCTCCAACGCCAAGGGCGGCAACTTTAAATTGCACTTCTGCCGATGTATTGGGGAATATTTTTACGGTTTTGGATGCATTTCCGTCTACTTCGATTATCGTGTCCTGCAGGGAGTTTGTGTTAGCTGCAATTGACGCGGTAGCAGCAGCTGCGGCCGCCGTTAGCGACACAGTTGCTTCTACAGGGCTATTTTCCAGATTTGTAAGGATTAGCGAGACCGTGCCGGTGTCGCGCCAGCGGAGTTTTCGCGGCAAAGCGGCAACAGCCGTAAGCGGGGCGCTGACCTTTAGGTCTTTTTCGTTAATGCCGAAATCCTGCAATCCTGCCGCAACTGCAGTACAACGGTATGTTGTAAGAGAATCGGGAAGATCAAACTTTACTGTTACGGTTCCGTCTGTTCCGGTTAAAAGGTACGGTTCAAAAACAGCCGTGGGGCGAAAGTCCTTCCGCTCATTTAGACTGTCCGAACCTGCCGCATTGCTGCGTTGTTGATCCATATCTTTGCCGTCGTCTTGCCCATAGTCGCCGCCCTGGAGATCGGAGAGGCTGTATGTTACAGGATCGATCAACAGCGAGCGGCTGTCTGCGCCGCGCACGCCAATGGGGAAATAAACCGGATCGTAAAAGAATTTGACAGGATCGGGAACATGATAATTGATTAGGTCAACTACCCCCCGGTCTACTGCCATAAAACTTACTTCTGTATTTTGGGCAGGTTTGCCGTTTAGTGTAACTTTCAATTTGATTTCTGCTTTTTCCGCCGGCTGGTATACAGGTTTGGAATTTTCAATTTCGATTTTATAATTACGGCTATCGGCAGTGACATGAATTGGAGTAACGCCGAAAATTCCCCTGGGTTTATCAAGATCCGGTTCATAGTAAGTATTTTGCGGCGAACCGGAACGAACTGTGTAAGACGAAATTGCCGCATATACAATGGGTATATATGATTCTTCTATGGGAATATCAATAGTAAGAGCGGAACCGTCAAGTTCAATAATTTTTTGCGAAATGATACCTTCCCGTTCCAGTGTAAGAAGGTACTTGCCTTTTTCCAGCGGAGAACGAACCAGAATTTTTGCAGCTTCGCCTGGCGAATAACTGTTCTTGTCTGTGGTAAGGTTTATTGTGTCTGTATCATCGTAGTCCCAGCGTACCCATCCCGCTCCGCTTACGTAAAAACGAAAGTTGGTAACGGCAATTCTTTTTTCCTGATCCTGCCCCTTTATGCGCACTTCCCATAAGCCGCTTTTTTCCGGCGTAAAATTTATAACTCCCGAAATAAAAGACGCTGTACTGCTTCGGCGTGAAGGCGCTTCGATTTTTACACGGTGTTCTTCGACAGTTTCCTCAACACGTTCCCAAATTAAATTTATTCTTCCGCCAATTCCGGCTTGCTTTGCCTGTTTCCATTCATGGCGGATCAATTTTATTGAAAGTTCTTCTGCCCCTGCCGGATACCAAGGTTCGGCTTCCGGAGATACCAGCGCCCAACTTAGAGCAGCGGGTTTTCCCGCATTCAGGAAATACGGGCAGGGGTTTGGCGCGGCAAATAAGCCGGATTCGCTGCCGCCTGCGTTAGCTGCATTTTTTAATGTGCCGTGATCTATTCGGGCGGCTATGTAATACGAGGCAGGATGCACAAGCGCAGAGCTGCGGCTGGCTGTTTCCTGACGGGCAGCATCCTGCACAGAAGCTTCAATGCGGTAATTGTAAGCAGCGCCTTCAATGCCGTCAGATGTTGTGCTGCCGCTGATCGCCGCTTTTCCGTCCGGCCCAAGATTGCCTTCTCCCTGTCCAATGTAAGATCGCCCATCGTAAAATTCGGGGCCAAAGCGCCAGTTACGCCAAACATCGTTTTCGCCGCCAGGGCAGTAAAATGCCGGTTCCCTCGTCATGAACCATGTGTACGGCGCTCCTGATAAATTTCCGCCCGAAAGCCAGGAAGCGGAAAGGGATGCATTTAGTTTGTCTCCCTGATAATGGGTAATATCCGCAAAACTTACAGAAGATTCAAAACGAAGCCGCTCAAAATTAGCCACGGTAAATGAAATTGATGTTCGGACATCGTTGCTTGTTGTTCCTGTGCGGCGGTAAATTAGCTGATACTGGCCCGGCTCTGTTTTTTCCGGCAATGTAAACGACCCGAAAGAGCCGCCGCTAACAGTTGAAATGCCATTCAGAGAAGCGATCACAGGCGCTTTATACGCTCCTGTGCTTGCTTCAATTTTATATTGCCCCTGATATGCTTCGTAAATTCCTCTCTTAAGGTTTCTGTCAATGCCGCGGAAAGTAACAGTCTCTCCTGGGCGGTAAAGTCCGCGATCTGTAAAAAGAAAAATAACAGGCTGCTCCTGTTCGGCGGTAAATGGCGTTGATGCCGCTGATATATCAAACCGCCAAAGGTTATGACTGTCGTTAGGCACAAACTCTGCCTGATCTTTTGTATTGCCCTGGCCTTCGATTACCCTGATGCGGAAACCTTTGTTTTTGCTGATATTGTAACTGTCTGGGCGCGTGAAGCGGGAAATAAAATCGCCGCCGGAAAAATTAAAAACTGCCAATCCTCTGGAATCTGTTTTTCCTGTAGTGACTGTTTTTTCTCCTTCGAGAAGTTCCACATTTGCATTTGTTATGGGCATTCCGTTTGAAATATGAGATGCCAAAACAAGCACCATGTTATATGCATACCGTACTGTTATGCCAATATCTGTAACCTGAACCGTAAGCCATGCGCTGTCGGAGTCTATTCTGTCCTTGTCCCAGTATGATTTAACACGGTAATCCCACCGCAGGGCTGCACTGCCTTTTCCCGCAGCATTAAGGTAAGGTGAAAGATCTTCCATGAAGTATTGTTTTGAATTTACCGGCAATGAGCTGACATCGATGTTTCTTAATCTTTCTTCAGGAATTCTGTCGTAAGGGCTTTCTACGGATGTGATTAAGCTTTGTAATGAAACCGGGTTCTGCGCTTCCCAGACAATCTTCGGAGGGAAACCTGCTTCCATCATTCTGAAACCCTGATTTTGTATATATACATAGCTGTTGGCTTCGCCGATTCGGGCTTCGGCCCTTTCTGTTTTACCGAGCGCTCGCCCGTGCAGATCTTCAAGGCTTGCCGAGATTGTAACAATATAATTTTTCTGATACTCCAGCGGCAAATTATTAATAACTACTGTTTGACCGTAAACATGAACATTTTCTTTTTTTAACGCCGGAAAACCTTCGACAGAAAAATATTTTTCTGCATTATCCGGGTCAACAGCCTGGCTGAATTCAAGAGAAATGGGGATAGAATCGCCTTCCTGCGTACGGGGAGATGAATATGAACGGGCATAAATGTTATAAAAACGAAAAGGCAGTAATGTATGATAGTTCCATGTTTTTGATTCTTTTGCGCCTAACCAATCAGATTCGGAACGGGCGCCCGCTTTCAGCTCCATGAATACTTCCGTATCCAGAGGAAGCGTTTCGGTGATTGTAAGCAGCGCACTTTGTTCGGTTTTAAAACGTTTATTGTCAATGTCTGTAAGCCGCGAAAGGGTAAACGGCCATGTCCTGCCGTTAGCTGTCACTTCTATCCATTTTGCGATTTCGTTAAGATTTACCGGGTATGAAAAAATAATTCTTACATATTTGGCATCTTCCGGATGAACATTGCGGTCGTAGACCCAGCGCCCTTCGTTTCCCAGGCTCCATTCAAGTATAGAAAGCCTCTCTGTCTCAAAAGAAAATGTTTTTTCCCCCTGCAGGCTTTTTCCGCCGAGAGATTTAATGTTATCCGAGACCGTAATCGTATAACGATGCTGCGGCAGGTAATCGGTGTCGGGTTCAAAAGAAAGCAGCTTTGTTCCATACCAGCGGTATATGCCTGTAAGCGCCGGTTCAATGCTAAAGTATCCGGCGTTTTCCCGGATAGGGTCGCCAAGTTTGGCTAACGGAACAACAGGCTGGGAAAAGACCGCATAAATTGACGGATTTTTTATTACTGCCGGAAGCACTTCCACAGGGCCGTATCCGGTAATTGTCAATGGCGCATCACTTTCTTCGATACCCCTGGAGCCTATGCCGGTTCCGGTTATGCCGTTGTCTGATATATTTGTAACAGGTTCATAGTAGACAATTCTGTAATCTGCAAGTTCGGGTACAGGAATCCCTTTTTCTATAAAGGAGCCGGAAAAAGAAGTAAATGATTTACTTTCTGATATGTTTTTACAGGAGCCAATGCCAAAAAAAAGAATTACCGTAAAAACTATAAAATATTGAAATTTAATTTTCATATCTATATTTTAAAACAGTTTGGGAAATTATGCCATATATTGCTAAAAAATCTGCCGCCAAAAAATTAAATTCCCATAAACATATAACCCCCTAATTTTTCCGGCAATTCCATTATTTCATGCCGTAATAGGGGCAACTTTACTCAAGTTGTCACATGCCGTCAAAAACTTCCAGAAAAGGCAGCACATTGCCGTTTGGATTATGCTCCTTATGGCTATTATGATCTTCAAATATTGAAAAAACAACAAGTTTAAATTTTGCGGCAAATTCCTCTTCGCAGAATACTTCTTTAAATAGTTCTGCCATGTGATTGGGAGGATTCGCAAACGCTCCGCAGCCAAACGCTCCCAATACCAAACAGTCATGATTATATTTTCCCGCTATTCTTAATATGGTTCTGATTTTTTCTTTTGTTGGTTCCACAAGGTTATCTGCAATGTATAATTTATTATTTTTCTTAATTAAGTCTGGCCTGCTGATAGCGGATACCGTAACAAATGAAATATTATAAGGATTTTTTAACAAGCAATACCCATTCTTTTCTGAACCGCGAAAAACTGTAATATCCGCCGAATAAATACCGCCGGTATTTTTATTAAGCGGATAACTTTTAAAATGTTTTTTAATACCATATTCATTCGCATAAGGAGCAAACTGATACAATGAAAGAAAAAGGTTTGTTCTTCTGAATATATTTTCTTCCTGAGCCCCTGCGCCGTTAACAACTCCGCCCCCGGGATTATGCCCGCTTGCCAGGTTTAAAACACAAGTATTTAACCCTGCTTTTATAAACATTTCCGCTGTCTCCAGGCAATCTGCATTGATAACTGAATATTTGGTTTGGTAATCTGATTTACTGCTTAGTTTTTCCGGAGCTTCAAAGTATTCGCTTTTGTTGGATGGTAATGTATTGGGTATAGTGATAAATGTATTATTCACGTAATAGCCGCCGTTTTGAACAATTTTGATCGTGCCTTCGAATATTTCTCTTCTTGGTTCTCGTTTTTGATTATTGGGGGCGGCTTCGAAAGATTTTATCCATCTGATGTGGTTAAAATTGGTATTTATATCGCTCATAATGTTACTCTATTGCATTGATGGATAAACAGTATTTTGAATACTTTAAAAAACTTGCTAAGGGAAAACCTTAAACCCTATCGAGAAAAGAAAATTTGTTCCCGCACGGTAAACAGCATTATCAATAGCTGAAATGCTTCCTTCTTTTCCAATTTCATCGTCGCTGTCTGTAAAACGTGTAATTACAATTCCTGCATCCGCCATAAAGGCAACTGGAACCTTATGTATTTTAAGATCGTAAGAACCGCCCATCTTGACAATATGGTCCCACTGATACACTCCGTCTTTTAAAAAGTATTTATTTGTATTTTCATCTTTTATAATCTTGTCATTAATATTGGAGCCGGGGATTCTGCGGTACCCCCAATCAACGCCGTGCCTGAGCATTTGATACTGAAGATGCGTTTTAAGATGCTGCAGCGGCATTGCTTCAAGACGAGCCATCAGTTCATCGCTGTTTGGCGGCAGATTCGATCCAATAGATTCTCCGTTGTTGTGATATGCAGTGTTGCCTGGCGTCCTGTGCCACGGAGTGTGCCTGTATTCATGCGTGTAACAATAGGGTTCTATTTTGGTATACCTTAGCGTAAAAACTCCGAAAGGAAGCCAGCTATAATTAATTTTTATGCCGCCCTGATACGAATACATATTCCGGTTAAGGTGAAAAAACCCGTCTATTTCCGGCCTTATTTCGTCTATATAAAAAGTGCCCCAGAATTTAAACCCTGTAAATCGAATCTCCATGTCCGCAAAAATTGCCAGGTTGTCAAAATCGCCGGAATTATTCTGATAAAAGAAATTGCTGTATAACGGAAAAAAGTATCCAAATTCAAAACGTTTTGGATACACAACGGCGGAACCAAAACCTAAATGGAAATGCTTGCCTGTGTCAAATTGCAAAAGGCCAATAGAGTAAAAATTTTGAAACTGTTCGGCATTTTTCCAGTTGCTTCCGCTGTTAAAATATTCAAGCGCTCCGGTTAGAAACGAAAAACGCACCCACTCCAATGGAATTGCTGTTCCTTCAAAAGCTACAAAAGGCCTGGCTGCCCCGTTAAAGTATAAACTTGAACCTACTTCCCCCGGCCCCCAGTCCCGCCTCATTCTGCCGAAACGCATATAAAGACGGTTATCAAAAAAAGATGTATTTATCTCGCCCAACATTGTATAAAAAAAAGAAAACCTGTCCGGCCAATGTTCATAACCGCCCAAATTATCCGGCGGGAAAATGGCAGAGTCCCATGGTTTTGTGAATGTGTAGGGATAATAAGACGGAATTGAATAAACCGGCACCATGGATGCATCATAAATATCGTAATAATAATAATGCCCTTCGCTGTTTGGATTCCCGTCGTATGTCCCCCATTTTGGATCGATATATTGCGCTTCGGGCCTCATCCCCAAAACATCGCGGTCAATATAAATAAACCCTCCGCCAACAGAATAACCCCATGACAAATGCTGCCCCATGTCCCCGCCCAAAACCAGCATCGCAGTGGTAACTGTGGATGTTGAAGGATCGGGAACCTTTACAGAAATGCCGCTTTCCAGGCTTATATCGCCATTCAGGCTAAAGCGCTGGCCGGCGACATATTCTTCCATGGCGTATTTCCCTTCCCATATATTGAGCCCCAGCTTGTTGTTTTCCAGGGAAGCAAGCGCGTCGGCGATAATTTTTTGTTCTTTTAAGGAAAGCTTGTCATCAGAATCGTTAAGCATTTCCCGTAATTTTCGCTGAATTATTAATTCAGACCACGGTTTTGCGGAAGGAGGAGGAGAAATTATTCCCTTAAGAATACCCATCCCTATTAAATCGTAAGCCGGGTGATCCAAAGGAATTGAATTAAGCTTTTGGGCATGCAGCCCGGAAAATGGTATAAAAAGCACAATAGCCAAAAAAATTATTGTTTTTTGTTTCTTCATAATTATTATTTTACATAATTTTTATATTTTTGTTAAGCTATGTTTTGTCAAGCTAAGTTTCATCACCTACCCCAAATTTAGTAATTTTTATATACTGATGACATAAGGAGAAATGATTGCAATATCGTATTGACAAAAAATCCGGTAATAAATTGTCAGTTCTGGGATTTGGGTGTATGCGGTTTCCAAGGACTTTCGGTAAAATTGATTTTCAAAAAACAGAAGAGTTAATCATGCATTCCATTAAACATGGTTTAAACTATTTTGATACTGCCTGGATTTACCCTGGCAGTGAAGAAATTATTGGGGCAGTTTTGGATAAAAACCATGTAAGGGATAAAGTTTATATTGCAGATAAACTGCCGCTTGTAATAGTAAAAAAACCGGAAGATTTTGACAGGTTTTTTAACCAGTCTCTTGACCTGTTAAAAACAAATTATATTGATTATTACATGATGCACATGTTAACGGATTTGGATCAATGGAAAAAGTTAAAAAGCATGGGTATCGAAGACTGGATTGCGCAGAAAAAAAAATCCGGCAAGATCAGGCAGATTGGTTTTTCTTTTCACGGTACCGGGAGTGAATTTCTTAAAATAATTGACGATTACGATTGGGAATTTTGTCTTATTCAATACAATTATTTGGATGAGAATTTTCAGGCAGGGGTAACAGGGCTTCGTGCGGCTGCCTTAAAAATGCCGGTTATGATTATGGAGCCGTTATTCGGCGGGAAACTGGCGAATGGCCTTCCAAAGGAAACGGTTAAAATTTTTAAAAATACCGGCGTAAATTTATCGCCTGCCGGTTGGGCGCTTAACTGGGTCTGGAATCAGGAGGAGGTAACTCTGCTTCTTTCCGGTATGAGTAAAATGGAGCAGCTTGAGGAAAATCTAAGCCTTGCGGATGCAGCAAGAGCGAACATGCATGGCGATGCAGAAAAGTCTGTATATGTAGATGTTCTTAAATCTGTAAACCGCGCCTGTAAAATTCGCTGTACCGGATGTAATTACTGTATGCCTTGTCCGGCGGGGGTTAATATTCCAGGTTCTTTTTCTGCTTATAATACAATGTATTCCATAGGCTATGTAACAGGAATGAGGCAATTTATAACCAGCATTGGGTTTACTTCGGAAAAAGGAAGCAGCCCAAGCCTTTGCATTAAGTGCGGCATCTGCGAAGCTCATTGCCCGCAGCATATTCCGGTTATGAAAGAGTTGGCAGCAGTTAAAAGGCGGATGGAGCCATGGTGGATAAAATTTGCCGGTGTGTGCGCCAGAGCTTTCTTTGGAAAGAAACGGAGGAAAACCAGTGTATAAATTTATCTGTAAATCGGTATTTCGGGATATTTCTTTTGATCGTGCGCGTAATACAGGTATTGGTTCATCCTGGCTCGTGTTAAAAATATTTGTTTTAATTTTGTTAACGGCATCCTGTTCGCGCCAGGTACCGCAAAACGGCCTTTTAATAGCTGTTAGTATTCCGCCGCAGGAATGGTTTGTATCCCGTATCGCCGGCGAAAAAGCCAATGTAATGGTGCTTGCCGGCCCAGGGCAGAATCCTCATAATTATGAGCCTGGCCCAAAACAGATACAAAGCCTTGTTTCTGCACGCGCATGGATACTTTCCGGCACAGAATTCGAAATCAGCTTAAAGCCAAAGATAGCTGCTCTTTTTCCAAATCTGTTAATTGTAGACGGAACAGAAGGAGTCCGGTTTAGAATGTTGGCAGATCATGAGCATGACGATTGCGATAGCGATGAACATGATCATGACGGCAATCACAGCCTGGCTGCAGTTGATATTCATGAACATTCGTCTTTGGAACTGGACAGGCACACATGGCTTGGCAGAGACCCTGCAAAAATATTGGCAGCCCATATCAGAGACACTCTTTCTTTGCTGGATGAAATAAATGCCGGTTATTATTCTGAACAATGTGAATCCCTGGTTCGCGAAATTGACAATGAATTTGACAGGCTAAAGATTGTTCTTGCTCCTCTGGCCGGAAGGGATGTTTATGTTTATCATCCCAGCTTTGGTTATTTTCTGGATGAATTCGGCATTCAGCAGGAAGCTGTAGAAACCGGCGGCAAGGAACCAGGGCCAAGGGAACTTAGCCGCTTAATCGAAAAATTAAAAAAAGAGGAAGCTGCAGTATTATTTGTGCAAACACAGTTTCCGTCAAATGCCGCAAAAACTGTGGCAGATATAACCGGAATGGACTTAATCCCTTTCGATCCTCTTGCTCAGGATTGGCTTCTGAATATCCGGCATATGGGGAAAGCCCTGGAAAAGTTAGCATTGGAAATTTCAGGATTAAACAATCAGGGCAATTCAAAACAGTGTTTCATTATTAATGCCGTTTCGCCGGATGGTACAAAGCCATGACAAAATGTAATTCTCTGCATCCGGCAGATAAAGAAATTGCAATTAAATTTAACTCTGTCTGTTTTTCCTATGGCGATGTATGTGTGCTTGATAAAGCGTCTTTCCATATTCACCGCGGAGAATTTGTCGCTATGGTTGGCCCAAACGGCTGCGGGAAAACTACTGTGCTTAAGCTGCTCCTCGGCCTTGAAGAGCCTTCTGGCGGAACAATTGAACTTTTCGGAAACTCCCGCAGCGCTGCTTGCCGTAAACTGCGGCAGGCAGGCAAACATTCGCCAAAGGCAAATATAGCCTATGTGCCTCAGCAAGCGCCGCCGGATAAAATGTTTCCCATTACAGTGTACGATATTGTCAGAATGGGGCTGCTTCAATCTTTTGACAGGTATGGCGCTTATGAAAATGATTCGGTTAATAAGGCTATGGAACAGTGCGGCATAGCAGGCCTTGCAGACAGGCCGTACCGCGCTCTTTCCGGCGGGCAGAGGCGGCGGGCACTGGTTGCAAGGGCATTGGCTTCAAGGCCGGACTTTCTTGTTCTGGACGAACCGACGGCGAATATGGATGCCGGCAGCGAAACGCGGTTATATGAAACTCTTGGCGCTTATAAAGACGAGATCACGATTCTTATAGTTACGCACGACACTGAATTTGTGACGCCTCTTACAGACAGGGTTCTGTGCCTTACGGACGGAACAATTGTGCAGCATAGGATCGAATCTGCTGCCGGCATCCATCACGGCGGTTCAGGCCAGGGAGCGCGAGTGCTTCACGGCGAAAATATTCCCGCCGATGACTGCTGCCTGCCTGCAGAGTGTAAAAGATAAACATGAACGGCGGGAAGGAAACAAAGTGTAAAGGATAAAAAGATGCATGATTTTATAGAAGCGTTAACAAGCGCAAATTTTCCTTTTTTAAGAAACGCGCTTTTTGCAGGATTACTTTCGTCCATGCTGTTTGGAATAATCGGCTCGGTGGTAACAGTCCGCCGCATTGCCAGCCTTGCGGGAGCAGTTTCACACGCTGTGCTTGGCGGCATTGGGCTTGCTTTGTACATGTCGTATCATTTCTTTCCCGTTCCGCCGCTTGCGGGGGCGCTTTTGTTTGCTGTAATATCCGCTCTTGTTATCGGGCTTGTGTCAATTAAGGCAAAGCAAAGGGAAGATACAGTTATAAATGCAATCTGGGCGATTGGCATGAGCCTTGGTGTTCTTTTTATGGCAAAGACACCAGGTTATGCAGATCCTTCTACATGGCTTTTTGGCAACATTCTGCTTATTTCCGGCAAAGATTTAATTTTTCTTGCCATTCTGGTTGCCATCGTTTTAATCCTTGCATGGCGGTTTTATGCCCAGATAGAAGCTTCATCTTTTGATGAAGAATTTGCCCGCACTCGCGGCGTTCCGGTTGAAAAGGTGTTTCTGATTTTGCTGGGGCTTACTGCTGTCGCTATTGTTTTGCTGCAGACTTATGTTGGCATTGTTATGGTTATAGCAATGCTTACGCTTCCAGCCGGCTGCGCTTCTGTTTTTTCAAGAAGCCTTGGAGGAATGATGATAACAAGCTGTATTTTCTCCGCCTTTTTTTCTGCCGGAGGGCTTGTTTCCGGCTGGATTTTTAATCTTCCTATCGGGGCTATGACGGTAATTATTGCAGGTATTGTGTTTTTGGGCTTTTCTGTATTTAAAACCCTAAAAAAATATCGTTAGACTAAAGCATATTTCACGGCTGCGCAATATATAGGGTGGAGGATTTTATGAAATACGTTTTATTCATTGTATCGATTCTTGTTATTTTTGCCGGATGCGCCATGCTGGCGGCAAACAGTTTTGGCGGAAACATTGTTGCTGTTCCGGACGGTGTTTATGAAGGGGTTGGCGCCGGTTATCGCGGGCCTATTCATGTTCAGGTTTGTATAACCGGAGGGAACATCATTGAAATTGCTGTTATGGATTCTACCGAGGATCGTTTTGTAGGCGGTGAAGCAATTGAAGAATTGCTTGAGCTTGTGATTCAATATAACACTACGGATATTGATGTTATTTCGGGCGCGACAGAATCCAGTAAGGGCTTTCTTGAAGCAGTCGATAATGCTATACTTAACAGATGAGTAACTGTTTATTCTGTAAAATAATTGCAGGGGAAATCCCGTGCAAAAAGCTTTACGAAGACGATGAAATGCTGAGCTTTTACGATATTAACCCAATGGCTCCTGTGCATTTTCTTGTAATACCGAAGAAGCATATTAACAATTTACTGGAGCTGGAAGAAGCTGATGCCGCGCTGCTTGGAAGAATGTTTCACAGGGCGAAAGAACTTGCCATGGAACAGGGGTGCGAAGAAAAAGGCGGGCGGTTTGTCATAAACGCCAAAAGTGACGGCGGGCAGACCGTGGATCATTTGCATATTCACTTCCTGGGCGGGCGCGCCCTGGGCTGGCCTCCGGGTTGAAGAGCGGGGATCAAATGGCTGTTGAAAAACATATCAATTTTTTTGAACTTCAGAAAGCGTCGGAAAAGCCTGGCTGCCCGCTTTGCCGCATCGTAAGCGACCGTGCAAACAGATACATAGACAATACATTATTTGAGCATATTTCCGACCGTGGGTTTCGCGCCCTTCACCGCGCTGCCGGAGGCTTTTGCTCTTTCCATTCCAGGCATCTTGTTTCTTTTCGCGACGGCCTTGCTGTTGCCATTCTAAGCCAGGATATTCTGGAAGACCGCATCGATTCTTTTGAAAAATTAAAGCAGTGGCATCCAAAGGGCCGCTGCCCTGTTTGCGTTGAAAGGGAAAAGATTGAACAGGAATACCTTGATTTTATCGCTGCTTCGGACGGGAATTCCAGTGAAGAAAATGAACTCCGTGCATTTTTCACCGCCTCGGACGGTTTATGCGCTCCCCATTACTCCGCCCTTCTTTTTCTGCCAAACGGCAGGAAACGGCGTGTGCCTGCCTGGATTAAAAACTTTCAGGAAGTAAAATTCCGCGCGCTTTTATCCCGTTTGGGTAAATTTATTGAATTTTCCGCTTATGGCAGGCAGGCAGAATTTGCGGCCCTTGATAAAGAGGATCAGGTAGTGTGGAAAGAAGCGGCAGCATGTTTGTCAGAAAACATTGAGTAAAATGCGCAAGTTCAGCGTGGGCGCAGCAAAAAAGCATAAGCATAAAACCGTTCTTGAAGAAATGAGCTTTTTCAGCCGATAATATTGATGTGTTGTCCAGAGAAATGATTGATTTAATAATCCAAATACTCAAATCGTGGCAGGTTATAGCCGTTACAATAGTATTGATTCTGTATATAAAATTAGTCACTTATGTTGCTCAAAGCTATCGCCGCCCGCGATCTGCCAAAAAGGCTAAGTTTAAAATTAGAATGAAAAAAGCCAAGCCAGAACCAGTAACAACAGGCCCTGAGGAAACAGCTCATGGTTTTGATACCAATGAAGAATTAGGGCTTGAAGAAGTCTGATATTATTGATAAAAATTAAAAAAAAAATTCTTTCGCTAAAGCAAAACAGCACCTTCGCGCAAATATATGGCGGAGGTTAATATGATCGATAATGAAATTACAGACCCCTTAAGCGATGCAGTAAACCGTCTTTTTGGGCTGTCCTATCTTTTTCCGTATCAGCGGCTTGTAATCGCGAATATTATTGAAGCGGCGCAAGCAGCGGGCATTACTGTTAATTGGCCGCAGCCTGATGCCGCTGATCGGGGAAACAGCAAAGAAGCTGAAAATGATTTGTCAGACAGGGGGGATCAAGGCCGGCAAATTGTCATACTTCCTACCGGCGCGGGGAAATCCCTGTGTTTTCAACTGCCGGCAATGCTGCTGGATGGCCCAACCCTTGTAATTTACCCAATCCTTTCATTAATGGCGGATCAGGAACGGCGGCTGCAGGAGAAGGGTTTTTCGCCTGTTATTTTAAGAGGCGGGCAGAGCAGGGAAGAACGGGATTGTATTTGGGAAAAGCTGCAAAACGGCAGGAGTAAATTTATAATTGCGAATCCTGAAGTGCTGCTTACGCCTCAGGTGAAATTGCAATTGGAAAAAATAAAGATAGTTCATGTTGTAATTGATGAGGCTCACTGTGTCAGCGAATGGGGAGAGAGTTTCAGGCCAAGTTATCTGGAAATTAATAAAATACTTGGCTTTATAAAACCGGCGCTTGTAACCGCTTTTACCGCCACGGCCAGCGCCCTTGTGCTTGAAAAAATAAAAAAGTATATTTTTGGCGATATAGATGCCCGTCAGATTGTAGGGAATCCAGACAGGCCAAATATAAGTTATTCCGCAAAAGGATGCATAGTGCGCGATCTGGCGGTACGGGATTTGCTTCTTGAAAATGCCCGCCCTGCGATAATATTTTGTTCGTCACGGCCCGGAACGGAAAAAATTGCGCGTTATTTAAGGAATGAATTTGCCGAAATGGGTTTTAACTGGCATAAGGAAATACGGTTTTATCATGCAGGTTTAAGCAGGGAAGAGAAGACAGAAGTTGAAAAGTGGTTTTTTAACAACAGCGAAGCCGTTTTATGTTCAACATGCGCATACGGGATGGGTGTGGATAAAGCCGATATACGGACAGTGATACACCGCGATTGCGCTCCTTCGGTGGAGGCGTATTTGCAGGAATCGGGCAGGGCAGGGCGGGACGGCGGGCAGTCAAAGGCAATTCTTCTGTGGGGGCCGGAAGATGATGCAGCTCTTGGAAGAGCGGGATCCAAAGCAGATAAAAACAGAATTTTATCATTATTCCGTTATGCAAGGGATACTGAGCGGTGCAGAAGGCATTCACTCCTTGCCCTGCTTGATTATGAGTCCGGGGGCGAAGTCCCGGAAAAGAACTGCTGCGATGTTTGTGAAAATAATGCAAATGCTTATTTACGGGAAGAGTCCAGCCTTTTGGCTTTTTTTCGCAGAAATAAAAGGCGCTTTACTATTGATATTGCAGCTTCGGTTTTAGCGAAAAGTAAAACAATTAACTGGTCAGAAGACAACGCCCGCCAGGCAGTGAATTATTTGATTAAAATGGGAAAGTTGAAAAAATCCAGCAAGTTTCCATGGAAAAATAGAATTACTCTTGCGAAACAGAAATAAAAAAAAGCCGCCGGAAAAACCGGCGGCCTGAATGTGCGCCCAGCATGGGCAGTTGTTGATTATTCTTTTAAGCCGCCCATTGTAAGACCGGAAATGATATACCGTGACATGAAAGCATAGAATATCAAAATCGGTATCAATGAAATTGCTATACCAAGATAAATCCCTCCAAACTCAGTACGGTAAATATCACCGCGCAGGGTTTGGACCAACATTGGCAAAGTATATCTGTCCTGTCTGGAAATGAGTACAAACGGAGTGATAAAGCTATTCCATGACCCAACGAAAGTAAAGATTGCCTGAGCTGCGAGAGCGGGAATGGTAACCGGAAGAATTATAACGTTAAATATGTGGTATTCATTCGCGCCGTCTATACGGGCAGCGTCGATAAGATCGATTGAAAGAACAGAAAGCATATACTGGCGGATAAACAGAACTGTCGCAGCGGCAGCAATGCTTGGAATAATTAAAGGTATGTAACTGTTTGTCAATCTAATCCGTGCCATAAACTGGTAAAAGCCGATAAAGGTAAGCGTGCCGGGAAGCATCATTATTACAAGGATAACTGTCCAGAGCAAAAGCCTGCCTCTAAACCGGTAAACATGAAGCCCGTAAGCGGTCATTGCCGAAAAGTAAACGCTTAATAATGTTACACAAATGGAGATAAACGCGCTGTTTCCGAAGCCCTGCCACATTTTAAACCCACGGCCTGTTAAAGCTTTCCAGTTATAAATAACGTTGGGCGGCCTTAGTACTTTCCCTGCAATTACATCGCCGGCACGTACGCTTTGCCCGTCGTTAACATCAAGATAAGAGCCGCCGAGCAGGTTTAAAGTTTCAAGTGTATTGCCTTCGTTGTCAACAATGAGTATTTTGGGCTTCTTGGTGGAATCGTGTATGACTGATAAAAATTCGTTTATGCGTTTTTTACCTCTTGATTCCAAAAGACTGGAACCCGGAATCATATCTTCGTATTTGACTGTCCCGCTTACTGTAGCAACTACCGGAGCAGGTAAATCTTCCACCCTATTCCAAAATGCGCCATTACCGGGGAAGAGGGAAATTCCGGTATTAATCTGTTCGGTAGTGCGTGTAGCATTGATTAAAAGCGTATATAAGGGCACTACTGAGATAGCCGCCAGAACAATCATGACGACATGTATCAAATTTCTTTTGATATTTATTTCACCTTTGTATGAACTCATTTTGCACCTCCCTTCTTTTTCTTAAGATCGCTGCGATCCTGCAAGAAGAAGAATATCAGCATGGCAAGAATGATGGTAACTATGAATATTCCAATGGATATTGCCGCACCATACGAATAGTCGTTTCGCCCCATAAAAGCCATATTAAACTGATACATTGTAGTAGTTCGAATCTTGAAGTCGGGAGAACCGTTCCCGCTGGTCAGCAGGAATGGAATTTCAAACATCTGCATACCGCCAATCATTGATGTGACAAGAATGTATAACATCATCGGGCGGAGCAATGGCAGTGTTATATACCACGAAGTCTGCCGGCTGTTTGCGCCATCAACTACGGCGGACTCAAACAATGAAATTGGAATACTGCTAATGCCTGCCATGAGCATAATTAGCGTGTGGCCGTACCACATCCACCATTGAATGAATGCAGTTAAGCCCCGTGAGAACGGAACGCTTCGGAAAAAGTTTATAGCTTCCTGAACCGGTTCCCCTGCTACCATAACTGTTTGATAAATACCCAATGAACCCAGTAATTGATTAGCCGGACAGGAGAAGTGAGCTCCCCAACCGAAGATACTCTTGAACAACATGGCTATGGAAACAGTAGTAAGCAAGTTAGGCATATAGATAACTGCCCTGAATAAACCCTTTCCAACCAGATTTAACTGCACATCCGAAAGCCAGATGGCGAGTATTAAGGCAAGCCCTAATTGCGGAACAAAGTTAAAACCCCAGATTATAAATGTATTCCCCAGAGCGCCCCAGAAGTAAATATCTTTAACAAGCTTTGCGAAATTTTCAAGACCGACAAAACTGTAATCGCTTCTTAGTCCCCGTAAATCGGTAAAACTCAACATAAAGGTATATATTGTAGGCCATAGGTTAAATATACAGAACACGATTACAAATGGCGCTATAAAAAAATAACCCCAACGGTTTGTTCTTCCTTCATGCCCGATTCTTCTTTTTAGTTTTATATTTTCTCTTGCCGCAGCTTTTATTCCTTGCTGTTGTAAAAGAGCAGCTTTTGCATTGTTTTCCTGAACAAGATTTGTCTTTGTTTCAGGTGAATTATTAATCTTTTGCATCGGTCCTCCTGTAAAAAAGCCTGACCACTTGAACCAAGTGGTCAGGCTATAAAGTTAAATTTTCAGCTAATTAAGTAAACCTCTGAAAATTAGAGACCAAGCTGAGTTTCCACCTGACGTCTGAAATCTGCCAATGCCTGAGCTTTGGTTTTTTCGCCGTTTACAAAAGCAGTTTGCGCTTCGCCAAACAGAGCCTGAATTACGTCATCAGTTGACTGTGCCAGCCTGCCATTAACGCTTTTTGCCATTTCTGCAAATTCTGCATAATGGTTCTGCCCGCCAAGGAAGGGCTCGCTGTAGGTGCCTTTAATCTTGTCAACTACTGCGAGGTTGCTTACCATGTCGCCGGTGCTCTTTGCCCATTGTTCAAGGAAAGTATCATCGGTGGTTACGTAGCGGATAAATTCTTTAGCTGCCGCTGCGTTCTTGGTGTTTTTCCATGCGCCAACCCAGGTTCCGCCCCAGCGATAAGGTACAGGGCCAGGAGCCATTGCCCAGTCACCGGAGGTGTTGGGAGCATTGGGTTTAAGCACATAGTGGAGACCCCATGTCGGGAGGAAGTAACCAAATACTTCTACGTCTTTTCCGCTTTCATCTTTGAGTTCGCCTTTCATGCCGGCAAACCAGCC
>Ga0123356_10001800_pt1 | contig 23343 bp, 23 predicted proteins | sample TergutEmb28metaG_2_FD_92546 | JGI IMG/M metagenome (GOLD analysis project Ga0123356, IMG submission 92546) | Embiratermes neotenicus P3 segment gut microbial communities from Petit-Saut dam, French Guiana - Emb289 P3 | ecosystem: Host-associated > Arthropoda: Insects > Digestive system > Gut ...
AATGGATGGTACACAAACTCGAGTTGGCAATCTGGTACACTATATAATAGTTTTGATACACCGCTTACAGATGACCTTCAGCTTTGGGCAAGATGGGACGGTGAACCGCATCTTGTTCCTTCGTCTCAGTCTATTACATTGCCTCAGGTAAGGTTCGGTAAAGGTAACCAGCAGCCTGTTTCCAATATAACTATAACTAATGTTGGTGTAATTCCTGCAACAGGAGTAAATATTTCTCTTGCTGGAACAAATAGCAGTTCATTTATATTAGGCGGCGCAGCGGGAACTACCGCTATTTCGAATGTTTTGGGTAGCAATAGTATAAATCTTACTGTGAGCCCTTCATCGGTTCTTCCTCGAGGTGATTATTCAGCGATTATTAGAATCGCTTCCGCTAATCACCCCAATGTAGATATTCCTGTATCTTTCTCTGTTGTTGACGCATACACAGGTTCTGCTGTTTCAAATAACCCGACTAACAGTAATTATTTACTTGACCTGCCAGATGCACAGCGCGGTTGGTGGTATCAGCAATTTACTGGTCGCTGGACAAAGGGTATATTGTTCCAGGCCGGTGAAGACAGGGTAATCGAAGTTCCATTGACTTCACAGACTTATGCTTTTAATCAGCTTAATAATGTTAATAATCTTCCGAGCGGCAATCTAGTTGGAGGAATTGGAAGATGGTGGCTGGAAGGTGTTTTAGCAAGCGGCGGTCCTGCTGTTTTTATAAAAATAAATTATGAAATCTATATACCGAATAACGGTGTAGAAGTCTGGATGGTTCAAACAAGTGGCGGTCTAAGAAAAAATCCCGGATATAGAGTTGGCGCACCAGCCGCTCAGGTTCTTCCTGAACATATTTATGTTGGAAATGGAACGGGACAGCATTCCATTAATATCAGAATCGACGCATATTCAACATTTACATTTACAGAAGACATATGGTCAGATTTTGCTTATCCAATTTTTGAAGGCGGAAGCTGGAGTGGCAGTACTTTTACAAAAAATGATGTCTATATCTGGAAAGACCCGGATTTAGGTGACAGAACAAGTGTCTCAGGTCAAGAAGATGCTAAAATTATTGACTGGAATGTTGGAGCTCATCATGCTCAGGGTACTGTGCAAATTCGCGCATACGATACAGGCGCTACAGGGGTTCAATGGAAAGTTGATACTGATGGTCTAGATATATTTATGCCTGTAATTACTTCGGGGCATTATACTCCTCAAGCTTATCCATTGCTCATATTTGGTGACGAACAAGTAGGTACGATTACAGTAGAGCTTATTTCTCATGTTCAAGTTGGTAGTACGCTTTCAAGAGTAGATGTACGTGTTACTTATAACTTGAACAATTCTCCGGGTGATGATTTTGCATTTTATGTAGCGGATCTTGTATGTACTATCGGAAATACTGAAAGAACAGTAACTATTGATCCTGATACAGGTATAGGCTCTGTAGAATTTACAAACATAAATCACGGTCCGTTTAGCATAAGATCTGATTTTACTTTTAATGACTAATGATTAAATCGATTAAATCGTAGCTAAAACCAAAGCTGCCCGGGAGTCTTCCCAGGCAGCTTTTTTATTTTATTGGTTACGCAATTGTCCTGACACTACTTTTTTGATAATTAGAAATTTACTCTCACCGAGGACTAAAATTTAATTTATCTCCGTGAGAGGAATTTCGATTTAAATTGGTGACAGGCACTGTTGCGTTGCACCGCCTGATGTTAGTGATCTCTTAAACGCAGTTTTATTTCTTCCAATGAAAGCCCTTGTTCGATTAATTTGAGAACCTCTTCGCGCCCTTTCTCAAGACCATCTTCGAGACCGTCTTCATACCAGACTTTCTTTGCGTCATCTAAGTTCCATTCGACATATAACATGCTAAATATCTCCCCAGAATGCATCTCCAAGAACTCTCTTAATATATCACGTTTTTGACAGAATTTAACAGCTTCTTTGATCGCTTTTTCTTTGTCTCCCAGTTCTTCTATGAAGTCACGTACTTTAGCAATAAATGTGCTGTATTCAGCCAGTTTTTTGCAACGTTGGATTATTGCTTCATTTCTGCCTTCATTGATGTTTATCACTTTCACTTCCAGTTCAAGTAAGGGATAAGTTTTTTCAGGAAGTCTCAAGTCTTGTGGTTTTTCAAAAAGATCAGACAATCGCATGATAACTTCATCGGGAAACGGGTCTGGCCCATTATATAGCACAAAGAACTCTGGCCATGGAATCGAAAGGCGTTTTTTGGAATAAACTGATCTGTCTTTTATCATTCTTTCGTATACTTCTGCAATGTACAAAAGCAAACGCAAAGCCATATTAGGGTTTATGGTACTCTGATGTTCTATCAAAACCACTAACTTACCGCCAATCTCAAAAGAGATGTCGTTATATTTATCCATAATTAACACATTCTCCAATGTATTGATGGAAACCGGCACGTCTGGGGGTAGAGTTACCCCTTCCAATGCGCAGTACAACTCCCGAAGTAAATCAGGGTCACCGAAAAGTTTGGTGAAAACGCTGTCCTTAAAATTTTTGTTTAAAATCATTTAAATCTCCTTATCTTATATGGGTGCGGAGATGGCGTAGCGCTTTATCGAGAAGAGAGAATTTATAAAAAAAAATTGAAATTCCTCTCACGGAGAGCACAGAGGACAAATTTTATCTTCGTGTGCTCAGTGTCCTTCTCGCCTGACCACTTGGCTCATGTTTTTAAGTGGTCAGGTGAGAAAATTTTCGATTTAAATTGGTGACAGACACTATCGTTGCTTATTTGATCGCTGGCTAATCCTCTTTAAAAAACCCAATTCTTTTAGTCTCTTTTGGTTTTTCTATCAAGTTATTAAGAGCGATAATAATATCATTAACTCGCTTATCGTTTTTTTCAATGTAAAGCATAAGGAGTTTCCTAAGTTCAGTAAATTGATCATTTGTATCACTCTTGGAAAAAACATAATGTCTTAAATTTACAAATGCTCGCATAATACTTATATTTACATCTATGGCTTTTTGGCTATTAAGAACCGCTGCCAGCATTGAAACTCCCTGTTCTGTGAAGACATAAGGAAGAAAACGTATTTTAGAAGTGTTATCATTTGCGGTCACAATTTGTGACCGCAAATGATCCCATTCGTTTTTTGATAATTGATACATAAAATCGTCAGGGAAACGCCTAAAATTACGCTTTACAGTCTGATTCATGACTTTTAGTTCTACATCGTATAGTTCCGCCAAATCACGATCAATCATCACTTTTTGTCCGCGAACTTCGTAAATCATTTTCTTAATAGATGAAGCATTTTTTCCAACCATAACATTGACCTCCTAAAAACTATATCTATATATGGGTGCGAAGGTGCTGTTTTGCTTTATCGAAAACGGAGAAATCGTAAAAAATTATTCGAATTTTACCTCACAGAGGACGCGGAGAAGAATAATAAACCTCCGTGTGCTTTGTGCCCTTCTGTGCTCTCCGTGAGAAAATTTTCGATTTTATATGGTGTCAGGCACTAATACTCAAGCGCTGCCCGAAGCAGGGCAATAAAATGATCCTGAGGGATAAACTCCGGAACGCTGTTGCCTGTGCCAAGGGCATAGCCGCCCCTGCCCTCAGAGCGTTTTAGCATTGCCCGGCAGCGTGCTGTTATCTCATCAACGCTGTGTTTAATCATGTAATCAACATCAATTCCGCCAAGAATGGCGATTCGTTTGTGCCATTTATCATAAGCGTCTTCTACAGGCATTATTATATCTTCAAATGAGTGTTTCCCGTCAAAACCGATATCGTCTATTACCGCATCCATTACATCGCCGAAGTAACCGCAGGAATGAATGACAGCCGGGATTCCGCGCTTATGCGCAAGTTCCGCAAGTTTTTTGTGCCATGGGAAAACGTACTTTTTCATATCAGCTGGTGACAAAAAAGTCTGGGTTTTAAAACCCCAGTCATCATTTGCCATAAGGAGGCCGACCGTGTCATGCTCCAGGGTTATTTCGTAGTATTTTAAAAGTCTTTCTCCTATCCTGTTAAAAATCTCACCGGCTAGATCGGGGTTATCATATAGCATGAAGCACAGGTTGTCATAACCCATAAGGCTTATTGCGTTTTCTAGAACCCCGCAGGGGCCAAGTACCATTAGTTTCATTCCTTCCGGAAGGAATGGGCGTATCTTTTCCAAACGGGAATAATCATGATTTTCCGGATTCGGCCATTTATATGCTTCAAAGGAAGCTTCATCTGTTATCACAAACCCTTCGTTCAGGGAAACGGTATCCTTTTTTATGCGCTGACCGGATTCAAAGCTAAAATCGCTGGCGCTGGTTGTTGCATAATCGTAGCCTCCGGCTGCAAATGCCTCAACAACGAGCTTCAGGTTTTCAAGAGCCGGAATATCTCCGGGGGGCAGCTGTCTTCCGGCAAGCCGTTCATATAGCGGGCGGTTCATAAACAGCTCGAATAGCACAGGCTGCGGCGGCACTTCCCTGCGTAGTACTTTATACAAATTTTCTATATCCGGTTTTCTGTTATGAAGCTTCATAACTACTCATTATAACTTATATTTTTAGTACCTGCCTGTATAATTTCATATAATGTTCTTTGATTTCAGCATTGACAGAATGATTTTCACTACTTAAACTCATTATATGAACATATCAACATATACAGTTAAGCCAAAATTACCTCAGGCTCTTAAACCGCTAGAGGAGATTGCCCGCAATCTTTGGTTATCTTGGAATTACGACGCGATTCAACTGTTTATCAGGCTGGATTATGATACATGGCTCCGGTCCCAGCAGAGTCCAGTGCGGACTCTTGGAATGGTAAGCCAGGATCAACTTGCGAAAACCGCAAATGATGATTCGTATCTGGCAGCTCTCAAGGAAGTTTATGACAGGTTTCTGAAGTACAAGAAAGGAGAAACCTGGTATCGCAGCAGCCGGAGTAAAAGTCCGCAGCAGGATGTAGTAGCGTATTTCTCCATGGAATACGGTATGGATGCGTCCCTGCCTATTTATTCAGGCGGTTTGGGAATCCTCTCAGGGGATCACATGAAAACATCCTCAGACCTGGGTCTGCCGCTTGTAGGTATAGGGCTTCTTTACAGGCAGGGGTATTTTAAACAGATGCTGAATGCCGATGGTTTTCAGCAGGAAAGTTATCCCGAAAACGACTGGTATAACATGCCGGTAGAGAAGAAAATCGGTAAAGACGGACTGCCCATTAAAATCACTGTCGATTTGGCAGGGCGGCATGCAGTTGCCCAAATTTGGGAAGTTAAAGTAGGCCGATCATCACTGTATTTGCTGGACACAAACATCGAAGAGAATACGCAGGATATCCGTAACGTAACTGCCGCTCTTTACGGCGGAGATAAAGAAACCAGAATGCAGCAGGAAATCCTTTTGGGTATCGGCGGTATCCGCGCCCTGCGCGCTCTTGGGATCAACCCCGCGGCTACGCACATGAACGAAGGCCATGCGGCTTTCCTTGGGCTGGAACGGGTTCGCGAAATCATGAACGAAAAAGGGTTCACTTTTGAAGAAGCGCGGGAAGCTGTTTGGCCGACTAATATCTTTACAACGCATACGCCGGTTCCGGCAGGAAACGAGCGTTTTGATATTCCGATGATGGATAAATATTTCCGCACCTGGCCGCAGGTTCTGGGTATTTCCTGGAAGGATTTCCTTGGTCTTGGCAGGGTTCATTACGGCGATGAGCGTGAAACATTCTGCATGACTGTTCTTGCGATTAAGATGGCGGCTTATGCCAATGGTGTAGCAAAGCTGCACGGAGTTGTATCACGCGAAATGTGGAAAGATATCTGGCCGGGTCTGCCCTTAAATGAAATTCCCATCGGGCATGTTACAAACGGCGTTCATCCCAGGACATGGGTATCTTCCGGCATGCTGGATCTTCTTGACAGGTATTTTGGTCCTCATTTTGAGGATAAACCTACTGAACTGGAAGTTTGGAATCGTATGGGACGTATCTCTGATGAAGAGCTGTGGCGTACTCATGAGCGCCGCCGTGAGAGGCTGGTTGCCTTTGTGCGGGAACGTATTCGCGAACAGTACAAACGCACCGGCGCCGTAGAACGCCGTGTCCGGCAGGCAGAAGACGCTCTGTCTCCCTATGCACTGACGCTTTGTTTTGCCCGCAGGTTCGCAACTTATAAACGCGGCAATCTGCTTCTGCGTGATCCTGAACGCCTGCTGCGGCTTGTAAGGGATAACAACCGCCCCATTCAGCTGATTTTCTCCGGTAAAGCCCATCCTCATGATATACCCGGCAAGGAATTAATCCGCGAGATTATTCACTTTGCAAACAAGTACGATGTTTCCAGCCGTATTGTGTTCGTAGAGAACTATGACATCAATGTCGCCAAGTATTTAACATCAGGCGGTGATGTGTGGCTTAACACACCAAGGCGTCCCATGGAAGCATCAGGTACAAGCGGTATGAAAGCTGCCATGAACGGCGTATTAAACTGTTCAGTTCTGGACGGCTGGTGGGATGAAGCGTATGCTCCCGAAGTTGGCTGGGCAATTGGTAATGGCGAACAATACCATGATGAGAAACTCCAGGACGATATCGAAAGCAATGCGCTGTACGATCTTCTGGAACGGGATATTATTCCGATGTTCTATAACAGAGGTCGCGACGGTCTTCCCCGTGAATGGATAAAACGGATGAAGGACTGCATGAGGCAGATAGGGCCGTCGATGTCGAGCCACCGCATGCTGATGGATTACTCGAATCAGTTTTACTTCCCGGCGCTTAAAAACCATCGCCGCTTTGCCAAAGACGATTATGCCGAGGCAAAATCACTTGCGGCTTATTTCAGCAAGCTGCATCAATCGTGGGGCAGTTTAAAAATCGTTAAAGTGGAATCCAACGCGAAACCGGTTATGCAGCGCAGCGATACGCTGACAGTGACTGCGTACCTGGATCTTGGCGATATTTCTCCCAACGATTTGCATGTTGAACTGTACTATGGCACGATGTCTTCACAGGCAAACGAAGTTCTCGATGCCAGAAAAGCGGAGATGAAGTGGTTCAAGAGCGAGGGTAACCTCAATCTGTATCAGGTTCGCGTGGAATGTGTCGATACAGGCATGCAGGGTCATACTGTGCGCATAATGCCGAAACATGACGCGCTGGTTCATCCGTATCGCAGCGGATTTATTAAGTGGGCTTGATTTAGCTCACAGGCAGTATCCCAGGAAACCTGCCTTTAAAATAAAAACGGGGCGCCCAGTTGAGCACGCGTATGCGTGTAGATGATTAAATTTGACACGGCGTGGCGCACAGTAGAAGTAGTTTGGATGAATGACGCGCGAGGACTTTAGTCCGAGCAGCGCGCCCGGAAATAGGCAGTATCCTTGATAACCTGCCAGTAAACAAAACAAGGAGCGAATATGTCCCCGTCTTTCAGGCATTTGCATGTTGTATCGGCTTTTTTTGTCAGTATTCTCATTGTCAGCAATATTGCTTCGTCGGCGAAGATTGTCGATCTTGGGTTTTCACTCTTTTCCATCCCTCTTGTGTTTGACGGCGGTACATTGCTGTTTCCTCTTGTCTATGTGCTTGGGGATGTCCTGACGGAAGTGTATGGTTTTAAAACAGCCAAAAGAGTTATCTGGACTGGATTTGCAGCCCTTGCCCTTACAGCGGGGGTTTTCTTTGTGCTGGGAGCGCTGCCGTCTGAGGCTTCATGGGAAGCTGAAACCGGCGGAAACAATGCATATAACGCAATACTGGGCGGCATGAGTTACGGCGGCATTGTAATTGCCAGTTTGTGCGCGTATCTTGCGGGCGAACTGACAAACGCAAAAGTTCTTTCAAAACTAAAAGTAAAGATGAAAGGACGCATTCTTTGGGTTAGAACCATAGGTTCTACATTGATTGGTGAATTTCTTGATACTTTTATCTTTGTATTAATAGCCACCGCCGCAGGAGTATTCGGGTGGGGTATTTTTTGGTCTCTTGTAATAACAAATTACATATTAAAATGCGGTATTGAAGTTGTTATGACACCTTTTACCTATTGGGCATGCGGGTATTTAAAAAGAAAAGAAGGCGTTGATGTGTTTGATACTTGACGTATCAACATAAAATGTCTTATGCTTATAGTAATAGCGCGGCCTTTTATTATGCCGGGTGTTAAGGAAAAAACGTGAAAAAAATACTGTTAATTTTTATTATTATTTCTGTTTTCGCTGCTGGCGCTGCGTTTGCTGATCATCCTGAAGATAAATTGGGTATTGGCGTAATGGGCGGCTGGAATCCTAACTGGAATTTAAAAGGCGGGCCTCAAGCTGCACTGTCTTTAAAACTTCCCGGTATACCGGTATTTTGGGCATTTAGCGTAAGTTTTGGCCCTGAGCAGTTATTCCTGGGTGTTTCCGGGGATAATTATTTTATTGACAGAGTACTTGTTTCTGATTTGAATCTTCATTGGTTTATCGGTCTTGGCGGTTATGTGAATTTTGGCGTAGGCGATGTATTTATTTTCTCGTTCGGCGCACGGCTTCCCATTGGTATAAGCTGGCAGCCGTTTCCCTTACTTGAAGTTTTTCTTGATATAGCGCCGCAGTTGGGGGTTCAGCTTGCTCCCACATTTGATTTCCCGGCAGGCGGCTGGCCTGTTGAGATCGGTGTCCGTCTCTGGCTCTGATATAGCTCCTAAGATAGAAAAAAAACCCGGCTAAACAGCCGGGTTTTTTTTGCCTATCCGCCGAGTATCTCGTATACCCGCTCCAGGTCTTCCATTGAGTAGTAGTCGATATGGATGCGGCCCTTGTTAAGATCTCCTTCTACTACGACTTTTGTTCCCAGCCGGTTTATAAATTTTTCTTCCATTGCGTCAATTTCCGGCGGGCGGTTTTTTCCTTTGGCGGAGGTTTTTCCCTTTGGTTTTTCATTGGCAGCTGACGATGCCCGCTTTTCCGTTTCCCTGACTGAAAGTTCGCCTGCTAGTATTTCCCTGAACAGTTTATCTCTCGCCTTTATGTCAGTTACCGAAAGTAAAGCTCTCGCATGTCCCGGGCTGATGCTCCCTTCTTCGATACTTTTTTGAATCTCCACAGGCAGCCTTAAAAGACGGAGAGCGTTTGCGATTGTAGAGCGATTTTTTCCAACGCGCAGCGCAAGCTCGTCCTGGGAAAAGCGGGAAAAATCCATCAGGTTTTTATAGGCAGCCGCTTCTTCTATCGGGTTAAGATCCGTACGCTGAACATTTTCTACAAGCGAGATTTCCATGCGTTTTTGATCGGTATAGTCGCGGATAACTACCGGAACAGTACTGAGTCCTGCCAGCCTTGCCGCGCGTGTTCTGCGTTCGCCGGCGATTATTATATATGAGCCGTCTCCTGTATCCGCCACGATGACAGGCTGGATAATACCATAGGTTTTTATTGAAGCAGCAAGCTCCTGTAATTCAGTTTCGTTAAAGCTCTTCCGCGGCTGGCCTGGATTGGGAACGAGTTTATCTACAGGAAGCTGAGCCGTCTCACTTGATATAACTGCCTGCGGTTTTGTTTTTATATTCTTTACTGCAGCGGGAGAAATGGTAACATCGAATGCTTCTTCTGACATATCGTCGTCATTGTTATCCAACAGGGCATTAATGCCTTTTCCAAGACCGATTCTACGAGCCATCTTTTTCTCCTTGTTTTTTCTCCGTGTTTAAAGATGTGTTAAGGCGGCGAAGCAGTTCATTAGCCAGCGCATAATACGCTCTTGCGCCGGGGCACTGCGGATCGTAAAGAGAAATCGGCATGCTGTAGGACGGCGCTTCTGATAGGCGTATGTTTCTTGGAATTATTGTGTTAAAGACCATTTCTTTATAAATTGCGCTGACATGTTTTATAACGTCATTTGCCAGCCTCGTTCTTGGATCGTACATCGTAAAAAAGATTCCGCATATTTTTAATGACGGGTTCAGGCTTTTTTGTATCAGTTTTGTCGTGTGCAAAAGCTGCTTGAGTCCTTCCATCGCAAAGTATTCACACTGCATCGGGATAAGCACCAGATCTGCCGCAGCAAGTCCGTTCATGGTAAGCTGTCCAAGGCTCGGAGGACAGTCAATCAGAATGTAATCATATCTGTCCTGGATTGGCTCCAGGGCTTTTTTCAGGAAGAAGTTTCGCTCCTTCTGATCGATTAGCTCGACAGCGGCGCCGGAAAGATCAAGGCTTGCGGGAATGACATCGAGGTTTTTAACTGCGGTTTTCCTTATCGCTTCTTCCGGGGTTGCGGTTTCTGAAAGCAGCTCATAGATTCCGGGTTTCGGCGGATTTGCCCCAATTCCGCTGGAGAGGTTGCCCTGTGCGTCAAAATCTACTAAAAGGACAGTTTTTCCGGCTTCCGCAAGGTATGCTCCAATATTGATGGCAGAGGTGGTTTTACCTACGCCTCCCTTTTGGTTAACAAATACGCTGATCACTCCCATGTCAGTATTTTAGCAAATCCGCGTTAAAATATCTATTGAAAAGACCTGTATCAGTACAGTTCCGCAATGGTTAAGGAAAAATTAAAAAAAACCAGATGCCTTGCGACATCTGGTTCTGTATGAAATTCGTTAGAAAAATCTTGAAAAATCAGTCCATTTCTGCAAGAGTGGCGATTGCCTGAGCCCAGCGGACATATTTGAGTTTGGCAAGATCCTTGACTGTCTTTACGCCTACGGCTTCCCTCAGTTTTTTTGCCTTATCCTCACTTATTCCCTGAAGAGCACAAACCGGCGCATTCGCGATTTCTTTAAATGATTTCTTCTCAAACGCCTTGTCTACTACCTTGTCAATCTGCATAATAACTATACTCCTTTATGAATATTTTCCGAGGATACACCCCATTTACCCATGATTATAACTTTCTTTTTTACACCAGTCAAGAAAAATTTTACCGATATTATAGTATGAAACCGCTCATTTTCGCAGTGATGTTTTTTGTTGTTTCCGGGCTTTTTGCTTCTGCTCCTTTGGAGAGCGGATATGCCATGGCGCCGAGAGCATCGGCATCGGCAGAAGAGAAAAACCTTGCATATTTGAATGCACGGAACCTGGTTATAAATGCCGCAGTAAAATATGAGAATACCCCATATCGCTATGGAGGCATGACAGCGGCGGGTTTGGATTGTTCGGGTTTTATTCTGCTCGCTTTCAGGGATGCGTTGGGAGTAAACCTGCCTCGATCTACTGCCGGGCTCTATTCCTGGGCGGAAAAAATTCCCCTGGAAAAAGCACAGCCAGGGGATCTTTTGTTCTTCAGAACTGATAATACAGGTAACATCACTCATGTTGGCCTCTATCTTGGATACAACCGCTTTATTCACTCGGCTTCTACCGGCTCAAGGACAGGAGTTATTTACACCAACCTTAATGAAGGCTCGTGGTCCCGGACTATTGCAGGTGCAGGCCGTGTTTTCCCTGAAGTTCCGCCGGGTTTAAATTTTGACAACAATCCGGCTGTGGCAAGTGCAGGCAGCTCAAGCCGATCCGGTATTTTCGGAGACCCCGGCGTTATCATAGAACCCAATGTTTATCTTAGGCCTGATGTTGCCTCCGGCAGTACCGGTACACGGTATCTGATTGGCGCTGCGATTGCGCCGACTTGGAATGGTATCCTTAGAAACGGAAACCTGCTGCGCGGTTTTACTTCTCAGTTTCGTTTTGCAACTGACACTGATTTCTTTGGCCCGCGGATGATCCTCGGTCTGGAGATTAGACCTGAATATGATTCTGCGCTTGGAGTTTTCCGTCTTCCAATAACTGTTTCTTGGGGACCCTCGGACATAATACGTTTTTTTGCCGGCCCTGTTATTAGCTTTGGCGATGCGTCTTTATCTACCAGTTCCGGTGTACGTCACTATTACGGAGGAACTACCTGGCTGGGTACGATCGGAGTTTTTGCAGCGCCTTTCAGTATTGAAACTACCAGAGGAGCGTTCGCCCCTTATTTTGAAATGGCATGGCAGTCGTATTTTAGCAGCAGTTCAAGAATGGATCTGAACGCAGATTTTTCCGCGAATATCCGTTTTTCTTCCGGTATCAGATGGACAAGGCGGATACGGTAAAGAGCCAGCCGCCTGCCCCGCCTGTTTAACAAGTTTAAATATACAAATTGAGTGAATCAGCGGCCCCAGAGCTTGTTCTTATCTGTTCCTGTGGCGATCTGTATGTCTTGCGCTTCCTGTGCATTTAATCCGTTTATGCTGCCGTGTGTCTTGAACTCATCAATCCCTTTCAATACAGCATCGAACCGGCGCTTGTTGATCTTGTTCCTGATTGCATAAAATAAACAGATCGACAGAAGTATGAACGGAATTAGTACGAACATCCATTTTATTCCCATTACTATGTTGCTTTGAGCGTATACAGCCGGATCAAAATTTTCGCCGCCAATTTCTTTTAAAATGGTATATTCATTATGATCAAAACCCATTGCCTGGAGGCCAAGACCCATAAGCAGTACAGCGATACCGCTTGCGAACTTGCGGATGAATGTAGTCATTCCGGAGTATAGTCCTTCGCGGCGTTTGCCTGTGCGTATTTCGTCAATGTCGTAGATATCGGTGAGCATTGACCATGAGGAGAGATTGCCCGCAGATGAACCAACTGCGATCAGCGCTGCAAGTATGCATAGCGCAATAACTGGAACGCCCGGATCAAGCCATATGAATGCAAGCGTAGAAATCATCCAGACAGGTATGCCGATGTAAAGCGGGAAAGCCTTTCCCTTCTTTTCGGCAAGTTTGCCCATTACAATCATCAGGAGCATGGAACAGACAAGAAGCGTGCCGACTACCAGTTCGTAATTCTGATACTGCCTGACAACAATATCGATATAGAAAATAAAAAGCGCAAGCACAAGATCAACCGCTATCTGGAAAGAAAGAAAAATACCTAAAAAGTTTTTGTAAGCCTTGTTGGAAAAAACTGACAGCCAGGATGCGATGGTAAATTTTTCCGGAGCTGGAACGTTTTCCCTCTCCCATGTTCCCCAAAAAACTACAAGCCAGCACAGTCCAAAGGCAGCGCCGAATATGAGTCCCATTACAAGGTATCCGGGAATCTGCAGCGGTCCGTTCTGTTCATGCCCAATGGATTTAATGATGATACTGGGTACTACAGCGCAAATTAAAGCTGCGGCGCCGGAACATATCATCCTGATTGTTGTAAAACTTGTCCGTTCGTTATAATCGGACGTCATGTCCGACAGAATGGCATTGTAAGGAACCATTACTATACTGAACACTGTTCCAAAGAACATGTACGACAAAGTGAAGTAGATTACCTTTATAATTATGCTTTCAATGCCAAAGGAATAAAAAAGCATAAAAAAGGACATGAAAACAGGAAGTATGCCAATTAAAAAATAAATTCTCCGCCTTCCAAATCTGGAACGGGTCTTGTCGGAAATCCTTCCCATTATCGTATCTGTAACAGCGTCCCACAACCTTCCGATAAAAATGATGATCGTGGTTGCAACAATTGGCAGGCCTTCCACCAGAACCAGAAAATTCATAAAAAGAAGGCTGAAGATCATAAACGCGCCGCCGCCGTAAATGTCTCCGCTGGCGTAGCACAGTTTAGCTTTTAGTTTGTTTTCCATAGGGTAATAATGGTGCCAGACACCAGATTTGTCTACTTATTAAACAGGGATTTTAAATATCACCTTAAACATTTTTTCCGGTTCGCTGCCGATCCTGATGTTTGGCATGTGCCCGTCTTCCGGGAAGTATATTCCAAAATAGCCTTCATCCAGAATTATGCTTGATCCCTTGCCGTCGTACTTAATCATGTCTTTTTCTTCGTTATAGTTTTCCTGCACTGTCAGGGTGGATATGTTTGCGATAACATGGCGTTCTTTGCCGTTAACAATATACTGAATATCAATGTACTTGCGGTGGGATTCAAAAAAACCCTCCGACTCCGGTTTTGAATCATAACTTTGAACAAGGTAGTAACTGCCGTTTTTAAAATCATAACGTCCCGGAGTTTTCTCGAACTTTTCGTTTTTTAAGAATTCGAAAATCTCTTTAAAATCAGGCTTTACACCGGCGTACAGCGCATAATTTTTTATATTGTCATAAATCATTTTTCCCTCCCGTTTGGTTCAGTTATCCGGATTTTCCGGATAACTGAATTCTGGGTTTATTTTTTTCTAGTTACTGCTGATTGTTACTGCAGACAAACCGAATATTGAAGTATTCACAGTCGATGTTGCTCTGACATAAAGAATTGTTGCAGATTCATTGGCAGCTACTGTAAGCAGTCCGTTTGCATTTATGCTTGTCCCGGATGTAACAGCTCCTGTACCATCTGCATTTCTGCTGACACTCCATGTAACTGTAGTGCTGGGATTGTTTGCGCCCATAACCATTGCACTGAACTGCACAGTCCTGTTTGTCGGTGTTGTTGTAGCAATAGGATTAACAGTTACGCTCGTAACAGTCGGAGCTGTAATTGTCGGAGGTGAGACAGGCGGAGGCGGAGGAGGTGTGGCAGGGACATTCACGGTGACAGTTGCACTTCCGGATATCGAAGTATTTGCAGTTGAAGTTGCGAATACATAAAGTGTTCCTGATGTCTCGCCGGCTGCAATCGTTAACAGTCCGCCGGAGTTAATGTTTGTTCCCGCTGTGACAGCTCCTGTGCCTGCGGCATTGGAACTGACTCTCCATGTAACTGCAGTACTCGGGTTGTTTGTGCCTGTTACTGTTGCACTGAACTGTACAGTACTGCTTGGTGTTGTTGTAATTGTTGATGGATTAACAGTTACCGCGGTTACGTTGGGAGGAGTGACAACAGGAGGCGGTGGGGGCTCTGGCGGAGGCGGCGCCGCCGCGGAAATATTTACAGGGACACTGCCAGATCTTGCAGTGTTCGCTACAGAGGTTGCAAAGATATAAAGAGTTCTTGCCGTCTCGTTCGGCGATACAGTAAGTATTCCGTTTGCATCGATACTTGTTCCCTGAGTAACAGCCCCTGTGCCAGCAGCATTGGTACTGACTCTCCATGTTACAGCAGTGCTGGGGTTATTGGTTCCTGTAACTGATGCCGTAAACTGCAATGAGCTTCCGGCTGGTATTGATGCGTTTGCGGGACTGACGACTACCCCTGTTACAATCGGGATAATTACGCCAACCTGTACGCTTCCGGATCTTGACTGATCAAAAACAGAGGTTGCAATTACAAAGAGGGTTGATAATGTTTCGTTCGGCGCTACCGTGAGCAGTCCGGTTGCACTGATACTTGTTCCCTGTGTAACGGCTCCCGAACCTGCAGCATTGGAACTGACTCTCCATGTTACTCTCGGATCTGGTTCATAAGTTCCGGTTACTGTCGCGGAGAACTGCAATGTTTGTCCGCTTGTTACTGCCTGATTCATTGGGGAGACACTTACGCCGGTTACGGTTGGAACAACCACCCTGACGGGGACATTGCCTGATACTGAAGGATCAACCACCGAGGTTGCCCTGACGTAGAGTGTTTGAATGGATTCATTGGGAGCTACTGTGAGTTGTCCGTTTGCATTTATGCTTGTTCCGGATATTACAGCTCCTGTTCCTGCAGCATTGGAGCTGACAGTCCATGTTACTACATTGTCCGGGTTATTGGTTCCGGTAACTTCCGCTCTGAACTGGGCATTCCTGCCGGCTACTGCGGTTTGGTTGGCAGGAGTGACTGTCACCGCATTTACATTGACAACCCTTACCTGTTTTACGTCCGATCGTTCTCCGTCAGTAGATATTGCTATAACGTATATAACTGTTATGGTCTCGTGTATTGATACAGTGAGCACTCCGTTTTGTGTAATGAAAGTTCCCTCTGATACGGCTCCTGAACCGTCACTCGTCGAACTTACTATCCAGGTTACCTGAACTGATGCGCTGAATCTGAGAGTTCCGCCCAGACGTATGGATGATAAGTTGTGGTCAGATCTGATTGTTACGGCGCTGAAAATCACTCTTATAGTACCGCACCCAACCAATGCCAGACACATTATTGCTGCAATAATAAAAAATATAAAGCGTTTTTTTGTTTTGTCCATGGTTTTAACTCCTTGACATGAATTTAACTTCTAAATATAAATCTGCTGTTGCTACTAGGGAAAACACACAGAAGAGCAGTTTGTATCATATATTTTATTATATCACTAAGTAGTTTAGTTTTACAATGTGTGAAGAAGTGTTTTTAACTCTTCAAAAACTGAGCCAAGGTCGTCAAAATGAAGCGCTGCTCTTCTGTCCAAAGGAGTGGGCATATTGTTCACAATAACGATTTTTCCGCCGGAGCGAAGAGTGTGTTCAGGCATGGAAGCGGCAGGATAGACAGTAAGACTTGTTCCCAAAACAAGCATTAAATCGGCTTTCTGGGATTCAGTTACCGCTTCCTTAAGCGCTTGTATGGGAAGGCTTTCACCGAAAAACGTGATTGCCGGTTTTAACACCCTGCCGCATTCCGGGCAAAGGGGCATTTTTCCGTCGTGTACGGCTGCTGCCGCTTCTTCATAACTGACCCTTATTCCGGCGCAGCGCAGACAATAGTGGGTCTTCGGCGAACCGTGAATTTCTATCACGTTTTTACTGCCGCCTTTTTGATGCAACAGGTCGATGTTCTGGGTAATCAGCGCTTTTAGAAATCCCCGCTTCTCAAGTTCTCCAAGCACAATATGAACAATTGACGCTTCTTTTTCATCGATATTATAAATGAATGTCCCTGCCTGTTTGTAATAAAATGAAGGGTCTTCCTCGAAGTACTCGATGCTGAATATTTTTTCCGCATCCATTTCATTGTACAAACCGTTCTTCCCGCGAAAATCCCTGATCCCGGAAAGCGTACTTACGCCTGCGCCGGTAAGAGCGATCAGATGTTTGGACTCTCGTATAAGAGTAAACAGGGCGCTTACATCAACAGATTTATTTTGCAATAGTTTTTAACCAATCCGCGATTTTTTCTTTTGTTTCATTATTGTTATTTTTCTTGAGTTTATTAAAATCAATTTCGCCTGTGATGTCGTTCCCATGCAGTAAAGCTCTGAATTTTTCAAATGTTTTTTCCATGCCGCCCGCATGGCAGATAAAAAGCGCGATTTTTTTGCCTTGTATTCCGGATTCGGAAATAAAAGTTTTAACAGGCGATGCGGGCATACCGCCCCAAACAGGCGCGCCAATAATAATCAGTTCATATTTTGATGCATCAAAAGTGTAGGGTTTAAGAGGGGGATTCTTCCTGGAGAACATCAGTCCAAAACTCCAGAAAATTTTGCTTATACCGCGGCGGTTTTTTTCACTTGCCGGATGCAGCCGGATTAAATCACAGCCAAGTTGGGATTTTATTTCTTCTGCGGCAATTGCGCAGTTCCCGTCAAGCGAATAAAATACTACCGCCGTTTTCATAGATGCTCCTTAAAATATTGTATTAAATATTGATTTAGATCCGAGGCCGCCGGCATTTTGCGTTACATGTTATTCTTTATCATTCTTCTCTTTCCATTCACCGGGACCAAGCAGCGGTTTCTTCGCGGAGCTTGCAGAACGGTTGATGGGCCGTATTTGCGCTCCGGAAATATCTGCAAGTTTTTTCTTTATGGAATTCAGTTTAAGCATATATGTAGGATTACTTTCATTAAAAATCCAGCTGGTAACTGCAGTTTGCAGTTCTCCAATTGATGATTGTTTTTTAAGCCATGTGTCTATTTCCGGCATGGTTTTTTGATAAAACATCAATTTTATCTCTGTTAGTTCTTTTTGTGTGTATGCCATACTATCCCTCCTTCGTACTTAAACAGATTATTACATAAATGTGATTATGTCAATTTTGAATATGTGATATATTTTCTTTATGGAAAAAAACGAAAACGCTGTTGCTCTTTGCGCAGTCGGCGCCGAGAAAGTTGTCTCAAATGAACTGAAAAAACTGAATCTTAAAGTTATTGATTCGATGTACGGAAAAGTCAACTTTACTGCAGATACTGCTGGTTTATACAAAGCGCTGATTGGCCTTCGCGCTGCAGACAGGGTGCTTCTGGAAATCGCTCGTTTTAAGGCAGTTGATTTTGATATGTTATTCGAAGGGGCCGCTGCCGCTTCATGGGAAAGACTGATACCAAAAAACATGGGTTTAAAAGTTGCAAAGGTGCGCACAAACCGCTCTTTACTAAAGGCAGAAACAAGCATTCAGGCGATCGTTCATAAAGCGGCGGCGCAGCGCCTGTGCGAAAAGTACAAGGTGAGCCGGCTTCCCGAACCCGTACTTATTCCGCGCAGACAGGGTGAAAACGAAGAAAATGCTGAACCTGTAAAAATCGCAGAAGTACGCGTTTATATAGAAAAAGACATGGTCTCCCTTCTTGTTGATCTCAGCGGGGAGCCGTTATTCAAAAGGGGTTACAGGAGCGAAGGCGGCGTTGCGCCGCTGAGAGAGACGACTGCCGCCGCTATACTGCTGCTGTCCGGCTGGAAGCGCAAGTTTCCGCTTTACGATCCATTCTGCGGCTCCGGCACAATCCTCATCGAGGCGGCAATGTACGCATGGGATATGGCGCCCGGACTTGGCAGGCGCTTTGCCATCGAAAACATGCTTATCGCTGACGGCAAAATTGAACAGGCTGTGCGGGAGGAGTTTCGCAGTAAAATTGATCTTGGCTCGGAAGGGAGACTTGTCCGGATTGCCGGAAGTGATGAAGACCCGCGCTCAGTATCCATTGCCGCGTCCAATGCGGAGCGCCTGCGGGATATCGCCGAAGGAAGGGCGCCGCAAAGGGGAATCCGTTCTGCAGGACGGACAACTGCCATGGAGCTGAAAATACTTCCGATGAAGGAAGCTGCCTCTCCGTTTTCTGACGCAGGATTTCTGGTAACAAATCCGCCATACGGAAAAAGGCTGGGAGATCCGTCAATCGCGGAGCAGACTTATCAGGAGATGAGCGGCCTGGGGCAGAGATTTCCCGGCTGGAAATTAGCGGTAATTACCGACTCCGGCGGCTTTGAGAGTTTTTATGGAAAAAAAGCGGATTCCTGCCGTGAGATAAGTAACGGCGCTGTACCTTTCTATTTTTATCAGTATGAGTTAAAATAATGTAAGGTGACTATATGGCAATTGTAGTAGAACACGATAAACGGCGGAAAGAAATCCTCGAAAAAGCCATTATGGTTTTTATGGACGACGGATATGAAGATACTACTTTTCAAAAAATTGCAGACAGGTGCGGCATAACAAGGACAATACTGTACCTCTATTTTAAAAATAAAAGGGAACTATTCAACTACAGCATTAAACAATTATTGTCGGATGTTGAAGAAAATATTAACGAAGTCCGCAGCGATAAATCCCTGAACAATAAAGACAAGATTTCCGGTGTTCTTTTAGTTATTTTGAAACATTTTGAAAAAAACAGACAGCTGCTTTGTATAATTCTTGATTATCTTTTGTATCTTTCCAAAAGCGATGTTGATACGGATAAAAAAGTGCGCCGCAGAACAGTAAGACTGCGCCATATTTTATCATCAATGGTGATTGAAGGAATGAAAGCCGGAGAGATAAAAAAGATCAACGTAAAAAGAGCAGGTGATTATCTTTATAATTTTATTATTTCCGCAGTTTCTCAGATTGTGGTTCTGAAACGAAAAACCCTGTGTGAACTGAAAGAGACCGTTGTTTTTGCAGTTAATCAACTGGCGGTTTAACCAGCGTAATTATTTGTTATGGATATAGCGGAACGTAAAAAACACTGGTGTGATTTTTATAATGGCGGCAGGCGGACAATAGCCCTTATCGAAATGGATTACGGGGAAAGGATATACCCGTCCCCCGAAACAATGGAAGCGTTTTTTAACTATACGGTTCATAAATACAACGTTCAAATGGATTGTCTTGGATGGCTCGATGATGACAGGATTCCCTTCATTTCTGCGCTTATGGGAACTGATAATTTTGCCCATGCGTTCGGATGTCCTGTAATATATCCCGGGAACAACAACCCGTTTTCGACGCCAGTAGTTTTTTCCGCCGCAGATTTGGCAAAGCTTAAAAAACCAAAACTGGAAGATTCCAGTTTGATGGAAATCATTGAATACGGACACAAGCTTCAGGCAGCCGCTCCCGGCGCTTTGCTTCAGCTTCCCGATGTTCAAAGCCCGCTTGATATTGCCGCCCTTATCTGGGACAAGACTGATTTTTTTACATCTTTTTATGATGAACCGCAGGCGGTAAAGGATTTGATCGCCATGTGTTACGAGCTGCTGACAGAGTTCTTTGATCTGTGGTTCAAAACATTCGGGAAAGAATTTGTCGCTCATTACCCCGACTATTATATGCCGTTTGGGATTACGCTTTCGGAGGATGAAATTGGCTCAATCAGCCCGGAGCAGTTTCTTGAATTTTCCTATCCGACTCTGTGTAAACTGTCTGAACACTTTGGCGGACGCATCGGAATCCATAGCTGTGCCAATTCAAAGCATCAATGGGGAGTGTTTAAATCAATACCCGGTCTTGTCATGTTAAACCTTGTTCAGCCTGACAGTATTATAAAAGAAGCTTCGGTCTACTTCCGTGATACTTCATGTCAGATGTTCGGAGTTAATCAGAACGGCTGCGCCGACCCCGGAGCCAGAGTTGTTCTGCAGGGTTATGCCCGCACAAAAGAAGAAGCCCTGGAAAAGCTGGAAAGGATAAGGGCTTTTTAAAATTTAAATTACCGATCAACTTGACAAATTGAATAAAATAGAATATTTTTGAAGCAGGAGTTCAATCATGGCAAAAACCATAACATTACGTATTGATGATAATGTTTATAACACATTAAAAAGAGCTGCAGATGGAGATAAAAGGACCATTTCAAATTACATTGAGTATGCAGCCATAAATTATTTATTTAATAATAATCTTGTTGATGATAACGAAATGAAAGAAACCATGTTTTTTAAAAAGGATATGGACAAAGGGCTGGAAGATGTAAAAAAAGGACGGTATAAAATAGTTGGGTGACTATAAAATAGCCGAAACCGAAACCTTTTCCAAAAAAATTAACTCTAAAAAATTTTCTCACTTATATGGCAAAATAGTTAACGATGTATATCCGGTTCTTGGAAACAATCCTTTTTTTGGAATTAATATAAAAAAATTAAAGGGAGAATATAAGGAAATTTATCGTTTTAGATTAGGAGATTATAGATTGTTTTTTAGAATAGATGAGCAGGAAAAAATCATTTTTATTATCAATATTGAAAACAGGCAAGATGCGTATAAATAGGAAAAAAATGAAACATTGTTATATATTTATTCCAGTAAGGAGAATTAAATGAAAAAAGCAGTAATTTGCCTATTGTTTAGTTTAATTATCATGGCAGGCTTGTTCGCAGATGATTATTCTGTTTTTCATGGTGAAATGGGAAGAAGACATGATCTTAATGATTTATCAAATTCTTATAATTATTCAATTAATGATTTTGTCAGTATATTTTCCAGTAATGCATTAAAGATATTGATGGGCGAAATTGATATATTGAGTTCCAGATGGGTTCAATTAGACATTTTTTCACTTTCTCAATTAGATAATCGGAGTCTAAGGCTTTTAAGAAATATGATTTATGCGAGGCATGGGTATAGATTAAGTTCGCCGGATTTAACTGATTTTTTTGGACGTTTTAGCTGGTATAATCCAAGATCCAATAATGTGGACAATTTATTAACAGACGTTGATAAATTTCATATACAAATGATTCAAGCTTTCGAAAATAGAAATGAAAATTTACCTAACGTTGTTTTAAATAATCCTGTAGGTTTTTGGCATGATTCGCCTGCTGTTGCTGCTGGTTATGGTAAAATAATATTAATTCATCCAAATAATAGGATGGAATTTCATTTTTCCAGTATGCAAAATATGCCAATAGCTTCTTCTTTAAATGGTAGTTATGTAATAAGAGGAAATGTATTAATATACACTGTTACTGAAATAGGTATTATAATGAATAATGCTGATATTGTTTATGAACCTTGGGGATATAATTGGGAAAGTAGTACAGGAAATAAGTTAACACTGGAAAAGCCTATTATATATAGATTTCCTGTTTCTGCTATAGAAACCAGATCCTGGGGTTCTGATCTCAGCCGTGAAACAATAACAATAGGCGGAAGAAGTTTCTATAAACTTTCTGACAATGTAAATCATGGCAGAAATTAAGTAGTTTGGTTCGTTACCATATATAAATAAAATAACTAAGTAAAATCCATCGTGGCTAGAGTATTGTAGCCTCGCAAAGAAGTCAGAAATCCCGGCCAAAAACACCCGAAAAAGGGCTTTTTGATGCCTGTAAAAAATCCCGAAAATCTCTAAATATTTTCAAAATTCTTTAAAAAACGCTTGACAAGTTTGTTTTAGTGTGCTAGTGTAGTAGTACACAGAAGGAGGTAGTACTATGCCGCTATGGGAACAATGGAGACTAGCGTTCGACGACAGGATGCCGATTTACCGCCAGATTATCCTGCAGTTCAGTCAGGCATTTGTCCGCGGGGATATCGTACCCGGAGAGCGTATTCCATCCATCCGGGAGATGTCTGCGTTTCTGAAGGTAAACACAAACACTATTCAGCGGGTGTACCAGGAAATGGAGCGTGACGGGCTGATAAGCAGCAGACGGGGTACGGGATATTTTTTTACGGAGGACAAGGAAATGATTGAAAAAATACGCCGCGATTTGGCACAGGAATCCCTGCGCCGCTTTGTGGAGGAAATGCGCGCTTTAGGATGCGCAGACAGGGAAATCCTGAATGAACTTACATTATTTTTTAAAGGAGGTAAAAATGCAAAAGATTCTTGATGTTACTAATCTGGAAAAACAGTTTGGAAGCAATAAAGCTTTATGCGGAGTAAACATGTCGATATCCGCCGGGCAGATTGTCGGACTGTTGGGTCCGAATGCTTCAGGGAAAACCACTTTGCTAAAGACAGTAGCGGGGCTTCTTCAGCCGTCGGCAGGAAGCATCAGTTATTTCGAAAACGCCGAAGTAGGACCAGAATCCAGAAAAACCATCGGCTTTTGCCCGGACGCTATGGTTTTCCCTAACTGGATGCGGGTAAAAGACGCATTCACTTTTTACAGGGATATGTACGGAGATTATTCCCAATCCCGTGCTGACGAGATAACACGTATTCTGGAACTGCATGACATTCAGAACACGGATGTCCGCCGTTTGTCCAAGGGAATGAAGGAACGCCTTGTTCTTGGTTTAACCCTATCGCGCGAAACAAAGCTGTATCTGCTTGATGAACCGCTGGACGGAATAGATCCTGTCGGGAAAACAAAAGTAATAGAC
>Ga0123356_10001801_pt1 | contig 23333 bp, 16 predicted proteins | sample TergutEmb28metaG_2_FD_92546 | JGI IMG/M metagenome (GOLD analysis project Ga0123356, IMG submission 92546) | Embiratermes neotenicus P3 segment gut microbial communities from Petit-Saut dam, French Guiana - Emb289 P3 | ecosystem: Host-associated > Arthropoda: Insects > Digestive system > Gut ...
GTTGCCCCCCCGGTCATCCTGCCGCCAGGCAGGATCCCCGGCAGCCAACGTAGGGTCTGTGGAAGAGATTTTCTTGCTCAAGTCCCCACGTTGCCCCCCCCGGTCATCCTGCCGCCAGGCAGGATCCCCGGCAGCCAACGTAGGGTCTGTGGAAGAGATTTTCTTGCTCAAGTCCCCACGTTGCCCCCCCGGTCATCCTGCCGCCAGGCAGGATCCCCGGCAGCCGACCTAGGGTCTGTGGAAGAGAATGTCTTGCTCAAGTCCTTACGTTGGCCGCCGGGGGTCCTGCCTGGCGGCAGGATGACCGGTGGATGACGTAGGGTCTTGTGGTAGAGGTTTTCTTGCTTAAGTCCATACGTTGGCTGCCGGGGGTCCTGCCTGGCGGCAGGATGACCGGGGGGCTGACGTATGGGTCTGTGGTAGAGAACTTCTCGCTTAAGTCCTCACGTTAGCCGCCGGGGGTTGGCACGTCCCCCTTGTCACACCGCCTACCTCAGGGCCAGCAACTGCAAGACTCCAAGGAGGACGGCGACCCAGTGGCAGACGGCTGCGGCGACTGTGAAGGAATGGAAGACTTCGTGGAAGCCGAACCAGCGCGGAGAGGGGTTCGGCCATTTGCGTGAATAGATTAATGCACCCAACGAGTAGATCACTCCGCCGACGAGGATAAGAATGACGATGGCCGGGTTTCCATTTCGCCAGAATTCAGGCAGCCACCATACTGCCGCCCAACCCATGACAACGTACATCACTGAGTAAAGCCAGCGAGGCGCAGATATCCATAGCACACGGAAGAGAACCCCTGCCGCTGCTAGGCTCCAGATCAGTGAGAGGATGACTACCCGTGACGTACCAGTCAGCAGCATCACCGACAGGGGAGTGTAGGTACCGGCAACAAACAGGTAGATATTCGCGTGGTCGATGCGCCTCAAAACGGCTTTAACCTTCGGCCCCCAGGGTGGAATGTGGTAGGTCGCTGACAGTGCGAAGAGAGACACCGCACATCCGAGGTAGATCGCCAGAGATGCCTTAACTCCCCCGCCGGGAGCCACACAGATCAATACCACGATCCCGGCAATGAGCAGAGGTACGGCTCCCGCATGCAGCCATCCCCGAAGTTTCGGCTTGAGGCCAGCAGCCAGGCTGGTGTCCTCATTCAACTCGTCTTCGGTTATTGCGTCACTGCGCAGTGTCTGCGCCTGGTCCTCGACAGATCCTTGGAGGCTCACTCTCTCTCCTTACGGTTACGTTACCGTAGGTAGCTTACTCCTATTCTTCTCCCAGGTGTACCCCTGCAAGTCACTTGCTCATCACAATGTCCTCAGGCATGGACAACGCCGCCGGACAGCACCAGAGGAGTCCTCATGAGAGAGCACAACTCGCACGACAGCAGAAATCAGGGATAAAGTTATTCTGTGGGAATTGGTGATGCACTGTCCGGCATCCAGGGTCGGCTCCGTCCGGCTGGGTTGCTGTATTCGACCTATGAGCATTCACTGCTGGCTGGTCTGGATAAGAGCCGTCTTCCTCATCACGTCGCCGTGATGGCGGATGGGAATCGGCGCTGGGCACGGCTCAATGCCCCAGGGGAAACGCTCACTGCTGGTTATCAGGCCGGTGCAGTCAAACTGCGGGAGTTCGTATCCTGGTGCGATGAGGTAGGGATTCAGATAGTCACCTTGTGGGTGCTGTCTCCGAATAACCTGGACCGCCCTGATGAAGAGGTCCTACCTCTGCTTGATGTCATCGTCGAGTTAGTGGAATCACTGGCAGATGAAGGGAAGTGGAGTATCCAGATCGTTGGTGCCTTGGATCTCCTGCCCGCGGATACATCGCAGGCTCTTCGGGAAGCCAGCGCACGTACGCAGGGTTTCTCGGGCATGCATGTCAATGTTGCAGTTTCCTATGCAGGGCGCCAGGAGTTGAGGGATGCATTCCGATCCTTGCTGGCAGCAGAGGAAGCCAAGGGTACGAGCTTAGAGGACTTGTCTCAAACCCTTGAAATAGACATGATTGCCTCGCACCTCTACACCGCCGGCCAGCCCGACCCAGACCTGATTATCCGTACCTCCGGAGAACAGCGGTTATCGGACTTCCTGATCTGGCAGTCTGCCCATTCTGAGTTCTACTTCTGCGAGGCCCTCTGGCCCGACTTCCGACGAGTCGACTTCTTGCGAGCCTTGAGATCCTTCGCTCAGCGTGAGCGCCGCTTCGGCCGCTAAGAACTAACCCCCAGCGAGGACACTACCAACCGCATGTGGGCGCTTCAATGAGTACGCAGGCAGCCTTTGTTCACGCAACCGCCCCTTCCGTGAAGACGGTAGCGGCGCAAGGCCCTCAAGGCGGGGTTCTGCTAGCGGGGGCTGTCGGGACGATGCACTGTATATACTGCATAGTCCATTCGGCGGTTGCCTCGTTCTACCGCAATGAGGCGCTCTGTAGCGTTCGGGTCGATGCTGGTGAGGTCGAACCAGAATTCCTTGGAGGGTCCCTGGGACCAGATGGCTAGTCGTCCGCCGGGGTTGAGGTGCCCCAAAGCCGCACGAATTCCCTCAGGGGTGTACAAACGTGCGTTGTCCTCATGAATGAGGAAATCAGGGCCATTATCGATATCTAAGCAGATACCGTCCCAGGGGCCGAATAGTCCAGGAATGGTGGGCTGACCGCACAGTAGTGCGGCAACGTCCCCATGTCGGATCCTAACTCGCGGGTCGTTCGCTACTTTTTGCAGCGTTGGAGTTAAGCCTTGGTGAGCCCATTCGATGAGCGGACCCGACAACTCCACAATGTCTAGGTGGCTAGCACCGGTAGACAACAGGTGTTCGGCAGTGAACCCTAACCCCAGTCCCCCAACAAGAATGTGGCCCGGCGTTGGACCGAGAGCTTCGGCCAGGGCAATCTCGGAACTGGTCCGAGTTGAATCCATAGCAAAAGCACCATTGACAATCAGTTCATCAGTCGCGCTTTCCCCAACAAAACGACGACGCAGAGCGATCTCGTACCCATCCGCATCGCTTCGCGCAAGGGTGACCGTTTCTTCGTGCATCCATCTATGATCCACTATGGCAAGCAGCGCGTCAACAAGGTAGCAGCTTCTACAACGATAAATAGTGGAGAACTCTCACGTAAAGTGGAGAAAAATGATAGGAAACCCCTTGTTGAGTGGATAGTGAGCTGGAGAGCCTAGGGGGTTTGGGCACTTTCAACAACGGTGCGGGCTTCGGTGAGATAACGCTGACAGAGATTGGCAAGATACTCCCCTCGTTTGAAGAGTTCCATGGAATCTGCCAGAGACTCACCGCCTGATTCAAGCCGAGTGACAACACTGATCAACTCATCACGGGCTTGTTCGTAGGTCAGTTCAGCCTCGGGGGCAGCTACAGGTTCAACCTGCTGTGGAGATGCTTGGGTGTCAGTCTTCTTGGTGGTTCTAGCGGTTGCCATGATTCTCTTTCTTCTTCTGGGTTACCTTCACGGTGAGGCTGCCGTCTGAAATCTGGGCGGTCAGCGTAGCGCCGACGGTTGCATCATCAACACTGGAGAGGTTTTTCCCATCGCCGTCAATCACAATGGCGTAACCCCGCTTGAGGACAGCCTGGGGACTCAAGGAACCTACCAGCGCACTAGCGCGTGAGATCTGGGCTGCTTCACTATCCAGTTTCGCCGATACGGCACGGGTCAGGTTCTGGCGCAGCGAAGCAAGGTGTTGTGCGTAAACATCGAAACGAGTCAGCGGGTCACGCAGAACCGGGCGAAGTTTGATGTTGTCGAGTGTGACCTGTTGGTGGGAGAGGAATCCCGCAAGAACACCTGTCATGCGCTGTTGGGTTCGGGATAACCTTTCCAGTTCCTCGTGGACGTCGGGAACGATTCTCTTTGCGGCATCTGTCGGAGTGGAGGCACGAAGGTCAGCGACGAGATCAAGGATGGGAGTGTCAACCTCATGGCCGATAGCTGAAACCACGGGAGTACGAGCGGCAGCAACCGCACGAATCAGAGCCTCATTAGAGAAGGGGAGCAGGTCTTCAACAGAACCACCTCCACGGGCAATGACAATCACATCAATACTGGGATCCTCATCTAATTCCCTCACAGCTTCGATCACCTGGTTAGCAGATGAAGGTCCTTGCATCAGGGCATGCCGAGTGAGGATTCGCGCAGAAGGCCATCGCAGGCCGACGTTGACCACCACGTCGCGTTCGGCAGCGGAATCCTTTCCAGTGATCAGGCCGATTCCCATAGGTAGCACTGGAAGACGGCGTTTCAGCCGCGGATCGAAGAGACCCTCGGCTTGAAGCACGCGCTTGAGGTGTTCGATCTGCGCCAGAAGTTGACCTTCACCGGTGGGGCGTAAATCGAAGCACTCATAGCTGAGTCGTCCTGACTTCATCCACACTGTTGGCTTGAGCTGTGCTGTGACAGCCATCCCTTCACGCAAGGGGCCGGCAGCATCGAGGACTGCTGTCGATAAGGTCACCGAGACAGAGACCTCTTCGGTCATGTCCCGCAAAGTCAGGAAGTGGATCGCCGCTGTTCTGCGGTTGAGCTCAATCACCTGAGCGGACACCCAGATAGCTCCGAGTCGTTCAACCCACCCTTTGACGGCAGCAGCCACCTCTTTGAGTGCAACAGGTTGTTCAGGGCTGGAGATCAAGGCCATAGGACTACCCTACCTGCCGTACGGATTCAACCATGTCACCGAGCGGCTCATCAGTCTCGGGTGAGGGCACTGCAGCCAGAGTACGGCCAATCAGCGCCGGAATTTCCACCGCACTTTCGACCAGTTCTGGAGCGGCAATGGGGCGTACTCCCTCGGTGACAGGAAGCAGTTCCTTGAGAGAATCTTCGGAAACGCGTAAGTCCTTGAAACGCCTGGCTGAACTCAGAACTCTGGATTCCAGAGAGCCAATGGCGGAGTTATAGGCCTTCACCGATGACTCCAGAGATCTTCCCAAGCGATCGAAGTGGGAGCCCATCGTACCTAGGCGTTCATAGAGATCGCGCCCCAGTTGTGAGACCTCTCGGGCAGATTCAGCCAGGACCTCTTGATTCCAGGCATAGGCAACAGAGCGCAGCATGGTGATCAAGGTCATCGGGGTTGCGATCATGATGTTTTTGGTAGCGGCGTATTCGAGGAGATCGGGGATTTGTTCGAGGGCAACGGGTAGCAAGGCCTCGCTGGGAAAGAAGAGTATGACAAATTCCGGAGTTCCCCAATCAGCTTTCCAATAGGCTTTCGAGGAGAGGAGATCGATGTGTGAACGAACGTTCTTCGCAAAAGAAGCTAGGTATTTGGCGCGTTCAGTATCGGAGGCAGCCATCTCCGCACTGAGAAATCCTTCAAGGGGGGTCTTAGCATCGACAAAGATAAATCGCCCGCCTGCGAGATTGACTTTCATGTCGGGACGAATCACCCGGTCATCGGTTGTCGAGGACTCCTGGGTGACGAAGTCGCAGTGTTCAACCATCCCGGCAACTTCAACAACTCGTTTCAGTTGCAGTTCGCCCCAAGCACCACGCATATTGGGTCTCGACAAAGCGGAGATGAGCGCAGAGGTCTCCTTGCGCAGTTGCTCACCTGTGAGTTGGACCGAGCGGACCTGGGTTGCCATCTCCGCAGATATCGAGGCTCTTTCTTTCTCGATCTGAGTCAGCCGGGCTTCCAGCTTTTCAAGATTGACACGGATGGGAGTCATGAGGGTGTCGCTGGCTTGGTGGCGTTGTGCCGCTTGCTCTTCGACAGTCTTGGTTTGCTTTTCGAGAGCCTCGGCAGAAAGCACCTTATATTCATTCAGCATAGTTTCGCGGTCTTGACGCAGTTTTTCGGCTTGCTCGCGGGCGGCATCTCTTTCCACCTCGACCTTGGAGGTTGCAGCTTTCTCCCCCGCAAGGAGGGCCTGGAATTCAGCCGCATCTGCACGTGACTGGGCAACCTGGGCAGCAGCCTTTTCAATGGCCGTCTCCGAACGTGCAAGTTCAGTACGAGCTTGAGCCGCTTCGGCACGAGCTGCTGAAGCATCACTGAGAGCTTGGGCGACCTGGGTCTCCTGGCGGGCCTGATCGGCTCTCATCTTTTCAGTTTCCGTGTTTTTCCGAGCTGCAGAGATGAGGTAACCAGCCAACCAGCCGATCACGATGCCCCCGAATAGCGCCGCGAGTATCCAGACCATTTCGTTCATATCTCAACTGTGCCAGGTTGCTCGGACATTTTCTGATCAACACCCAAAGCTGGACCAAACCGGTGTTCGACTTGGGTGGGGTTTTACTGAGGACTCATAGGTGGGTTCGGGTTCAGTTGACATCAATCTGAAATCAATTACTGCTTGTAGGAAGGCCAAAAGATTTTTCCTCGGTGGCGAATCCTACCCCAAAATGAATCTGCAGACAACAGAAAATGGACATGTATGTAAATAACTTGATAATAGGATCGCACCGTGTTATCGTCTACATATTCTTTTGGGTGGGCCGGTCCACCACCGACGGTGGGTTGGTCCTTTATGGGAGGGATCCTATGACGTCGTCACGTAAGTTTAGTTCTTGGATTAGGAAGGGAGTTGCGCTTAGCGCAGCTTTCACTGTTGGTGTTATGGGAATTATCTCCGCACCGACATCGTGGGCGGCTCCGCCGACACCAGCGAATGATGAAATCGTTGTTACTTTCCAGGTAAATGGAAGCAGGCAGCCAGGAGGTGCTATTGCTCCGGCAATTGGCGCCAAGATGGATTTGATGGAGCAGAAGACCAAAACACGGTTGACCCAAGATTGGGCAACATGTGAGGTGACAGCGGATGGCTGCTCCTTTGTTATACCTGTTGCAGAGGCACAGAATATTTATCATCTACTAGTTGTTGGGGTAAATGCTGAATCAGCCGCCAAGTGGACAGATGTGTCCGCTAAGGAAGTCAAGGTTGATATCACAACAAAACCCAAGGCTGGTACGACATACACACACCCTAAGGCTGATCGTGTCGTACTAAGGATGACCAATCCAACGGTGACTCCGGAGTGTACTGCTGCGGATAACTTGAAGATTGCCTTAGTTGCTGACCTATCAGACTCGATGGAAGGCAAGGTCCTTACTCAGTTGAAGACCGCTGCGAAGAGCATGGTCGATTCGCTGACGGGTTCCTACTCATCAATGGCTCTGTTTACGTTTGCGACGAAAGCTCCGGCTGAGGGTACGAACAATCAAAACCGATCGCTAACATCGCTGTACGATCCTAAGGATGCAGCACGGGTCAAGGGCTGGATTGATGGTTGGAAGGCAGATGACCTCACCAACTGGGATGCAGGTCTATTCCAGGTAGCACAGTCTTCCGAGACCTTTGACTACGTGATCTTTATCACGGATGGAAATCCGAATAAGTTCCGCGAGGCTAGCGCCAATATCTCCAATACCGCATCAGCTAATGCTATTAAGGAAAAGGGCACAAGGATTGTCCTTGTCGCCGTTGGAAAAGGCTTCAAGCTTGAGAGGGTCACAGAGGTAACTGGCCCGATCACCGGCAGGGCAAATGCCATTGAAAACGACTATTTCCAGACAAGTTGGGATGATCTGTCAGCCCTTCTCAAGGATCTCGTCGATGACACCTGCCCCCTGCAGTACGCCGATGTCGTCTATGTTGACGATGAAGCAAATGGAGCAACAGTACCTCCCAAGCCGGGAACCAAGGTTCAGTACGAAGGTAAGGCAGATCAGCCTGTTGGTTTCACCGAAGACATGGCTAGGGCTGGAGTGCCAGACAACTATGTTTACAAGAGTGTTGACAACGTCACCACGTTTAATTCCGACACTGGTCACAACCAGACAATCACTGTTCACCTGGGCCACGACACAGAGGTCTCAGAGCACGTAGTGACTCGTACTATCACCTACACAGGTGTGCTGACCGGTGACAATCCTGCCGATAATGTTCACTCCTATCCGTGGGTGGCATCGAGAGACAAGGTCACCGGTGAGATTACTTACACCAGGACCCACGCCGGACACCCGGCAGTGCCTACACCTCCGATTGCCGGCCATGTTGCTGACATTGAAGTAGTTCCGGCTCTGGCACCTGCGTCACCAACCAACGTGATGCCGATGAACTCCACCGTTACAGTTACCTACTCAACGGACGGAATCTTCTCCTATACGAACTCCACGTTTACAGTTTCCCCTGTGGTTAACATGAGCGATGAGTCCACATGGATAGTCGTTTCCGCCGGAGACAAGTACTACACCGGTACGCTGACCGCACGGGACAGCAATAATGTCATCATTACGAACCTGACACTGTCAGATATTAGCTTCAAGGCTAGTAGCAACGATGTCACTATCACAGCTATTGACAACGTGGGCGATGGCACCTACGTAGTGAAGTACTCCTCGAAGGTTGCCTCGGCAACGACGACAGCCACGGTGGAATACAAGAATCAGCAGGTTGGTACGGCGAAGAACATTCCGTTCGTCGCTGGTGATCCATGCATCATTCCAGAGAATTGTCCCTGTGAAGATGGGAAAGACTTCTCGAATCTGTCTGCCAATCCGACAAGCTTGCCGGTGGGGCAGGACTCAACCATTACAGCCTTGGTGACAGATGAATTCTGCAACCCCAAGAAGAACGTCGAAGTGACCTTCTCGTTCGATGGTGATGGCGGAGGCGGAATTCTGAGGAGCCCAACCGGAACAACTGGCGCTGATGGAAAGGTCACGACACTTTTGACTGACTCAGTCGCTGAGACGGTCAAGGTCAAGGGAGTCATTTCAATTGGTGCACTCCCAGGCTCTCCAGTTTCTGTGACATTCACCACTGGGCCCTTCTCCTACAAGGAGTCAACATTCGAGGTCGTCCCGCAGGCTGATCTCGATGATGAAGACACATGGGTCAAGGCCTCTGATGGTGATGAGTACTACACCGGTATTTTGACAGCAAGGGATGATGAAAAGAATCTGCTGACGAATCTGACTTTGACAGACATCGTCTTCAGGGCAAACAGCAATACTGTCCATATCACCGACGTTATCAATGAGCATGACGGAACATATACAGTGATGTACCACTCCAAGGTAGCCTCGGATGCTCGTAAAGCCTCGGTGACTTTTGAAGGAACACAGGTCGGTGAATTACTGCCGATTCCATTCCTAGCTGGTGATGACATTTGTCTAGATCCGGCAGATTGTCCTTGTGAGGAGCCAGGGCAAAAGCCCTCGAATCTGTCTGCAGACCCAACCGAACTTCAGGTGGGCGAAACCTCAACGATCACGGCCTTCGTTACTGATATGTACTGCAACCCGAAGAAGGGTGTTGATGTTGACTTCTGGCTAACGCCAGGCTCTGACGGCGACTTGAAGCCAGCTAAGGCAACCACTGGTGCTGATGGAACTGCTACCGCAACTTTGACAGATTCCACCGCTGAAACTGTCAGCGTTCATGGTGACGTTCCGGGCGGCGCGCTTCCCGGCTCTCCAGTGGATGTTACATTCACACCTGGACCGTTCTCCTATGAAAAGTCAACGTTCACGGTTACTCCTATTGCCAATACTGCTGATAGGGAAACATGGGTAGTTGTGTCGACAGGTGCGAACTACTACACCGGTACATTGACCGCGGTGGATCAGGATGAGAATCCTCTGCCGAATCTGACTCTTACGGACATTAAGTTCGCTGCGAGTAGTACCACTGTCCGCATCACCGATGTGATCAACGAGGGTGCTGGAATCTACACAGTCCAGTACTCCTCCAGAGTGGCTGCTGGGGATCGTACCGCTACGGTAACCTACAAGAACGTCCAGGTCGGTACGGCAAAGCCGATTCCGTTCAAGGCCGGTGACCCCTGTCTTGATATCGACGACTGTGACTGTGAAGACGATGCCATTGGTACGAACCTGTCTGTTGACAAGACGACTCTCAAGGTCGGCGAGCTTTCAACAGCAACGGCTTTCATTGCTGATCAGTTCTGCAACCCAGTGCCGAATTGGCCCGTGACATTCGCTATTGAAGATGGCGAGACCGGTGTTTTGAACGTCGTCCAGGGCGGTATCACTGACGATAATGGTAAGGCTTTCGCCACCGTTACTGACACGACACCGGAAGATGTCGTACTGAGTGCGAAGATCACTGCGGGTGAGCTGAAGGGTTCTCCTGTCACGATCACCTTCACACCTGGTGATGTTGATGTTCTCAAGTCGAGCTTCGATGTGTTCATCACTGACAAGACAGCATCCAAGGTCGTTGCCAATGGAACCCAGTCATGGACTGGTCAATTCCTAGCTGTTGACGGTGAAGACAATCCTCTTCCAGGTCTCACGAAGTCCGATATCGACTTCAGGGCTCCTGCCGACGTGACTGTCTCAGCGATATCTGACCGGGGCAATGGTTACTACGAAGTGACCTATACCTCCACTAAGGCTGCTGAATACACAGTATCTCTGTATTACCAGGGTGCTCAGGTCGGCGCGAACGAGAAGATCGAGTTCGTCGCTGGTGATGTGGATCCTCGCTTCTCGTCAGTCACAGTGAATCCAGCCGAGCAGGTAGTTGGTCTGTTCGTCACGATCACTGTGACCGCAAGGGATGCCAACAGCAACCCAGTCAAGGGCCTGACCGAGGAAGACGTTAAGGTCGTCGGTGCAGCCGCCGGTCTTCCGGACCTTCTGCTCTCGGGCTTCGCGGAAGCCAGTGATGGTGTTTACACCTACCTTGCAACATCCAAGCTCGTTGGAGACTTCACGATCAGCGCAACGGTGACCGGTGTCGCACTGACCCAGCATCCACACGTTCTGTTCAAGCACGGCGGTGTGTGCGTCACTAACTGTGAGCCAGTGGATCCGAAGAATGTCACCCGCTTCGAGATGGTCGACAACGATCAGCTCGCAAACGGCACTGCCAAGGACTCTGCCAAGGCTTATGCCTATGACACCTATGGCAACGTCGTTCCTGGCGCTACGGTAGTTGTGATTGATGAGTCGACAGGTGTTCTTGCCGGCATCCTCAAGCCGCCTACCCAGACGGAAACGACAGGTGCTGACGGCACGGCGATGGTCTATTGGACCTCAACCAAGGCAGATACCTTCACCGCAAGAGGTTCGATCGATGGGCTGTACCCACCGGCAACCAACGTGATGAATCAGATTCGGTTCAGCACAGGTGAGGCAGATCCTGCGAAGTCTGAGATGGTGATTACACCCCCATCTCCGATCGTTGTGGGTCATGAATACACCGTGACTGTGACCATTCGTGATGCTTCCGGTAATCCAGTGAAGAATCAGGCAGTAGCCCTGTCACTGACGCCGGCTAAGCCTGCTGAACTGAGCAAAGACTTCTGCACCACAAATGATGAAGGTGTCTGCTCAGAGACGATCTACTCAGCGTTGATCACAACAGTGGATGTTCATGCAACAGTCACGAAGAACGGTGTACCCACCGAGCTGGGTGGCAACGGCAATCCTGCGAAGGCCAGTCCTCAGACAGTGCAGTTCATCGCTGATGAAGTCTGTGTTGTGGACTGTAAGCCGATCGATCCCACTCATATCACCCGCGTTGAGGTTGATGTTGATGGTGTCGAAGCTAATGGTTCTGCCTCAGATACCGCCATCGTGTACGCCTATGACAAGTTCGGTAACCCAGTCAAGGATGCCGCAGTGAACTCAACGCGTACAGCCGCTGATCTGATGATCGTGACTCCGATTGCACCAACAGGTACAGACGGAACCACTGTGATCGAGTATCGTTCCTACGTAGCCGGTGCCTATCAGGCTAAGGTTTCCATCGCAGGAAAGATCCCAGTCACAGCTACATCGAAGGATGGAACAGTGACCACGGACGGAACCATTACCTTGAACTTTGGTTCAGGTTCGGCCGATCCAGCGCATTCCTACCTGACGATCGACCCGAAGACCCCACAGGTCGTCGGCTCGAACTTCACGGTGACTGCACACCTGTTTGATGTCAACGACAACCCAGTTGAGGGTGCCGTGATTAACTTCCCGGCAGTGACCTCACTGGACTTCGCTGGAAATGCAACGACGTGTACAGCAGGTGCCGATGGTACGTGCTTCGTCACGGTGAGCTCGAAGATTGTTGGAACCTATAAAATCGTCGGTCGCATCGGTGCAGTGCCTGTTTCGAATAGTGTCCAGGCGACGTTCACCCATGGTCCGGTGTGTGTCACCGACTGTGATCCTGTCAATAAGGAAAATGTGACTCGTGTCCAGATGACCACCAATGGAAAGGTGGCAGATGGTGAGGAACGCAATATCGCAACTGTGTGGGCCTATGACTACTATGGCAATGCCGTTGAAGATGCTGTTGTCGCCTCAACTCCTGTTGCAGGTGAGACAACACTGATCATCCAGTCCAACATCGCTCGAATTGGTGCGAATGGAACCTCCTCGATTTGGTATTCCTCCTACGTCGCTGGCCCCCATAACGCCAATGTGACGGTGGATGGTAAGACCCCGAACGGTTCTCCGGTTCGCATGGACTTCAGCACTGGTCCGGTCGATCTCACTAAGTCGAGTTGGGTTGTTACGCCTCCAGGTCCGCTGGTCGTCGGTATCGGCGATGCCAACACCTACACAGCGACTGCCACTGTGAAGGACACCGCTGGTAATGCAGTGTCCGGTGTGGTCGTGGTGTTCAGTATCGATCCAGACGGTCCGGTGTTCGACAACGGTTCCACGTGTACGACGGTGAACGGCACATGCTCGGTGAAGGTCCACTCGACTAAGAGCGGTACCTACTCCATGGATGCTGTAGTGGGTAATGGTCCCCTGCGCATCGCAGGTACGAATGAGACAGCCGCTGTCTTGGCGTGGCAGGCCGATGAGGTCTGCTCAAAGGCCGAGGGTTGCGACCCTGTCGATCCGAACCTGGATGCCAAACTGCGTACTCGCGTAGAGATCCTGGATAACAACGCCGTTGCTGACGGCATTGATCGTGACCGGGTTATCGTGTGGGCCTTCGATAAGTGGGGCAACGCTGTTGAGGGCGCCTTGGTGACCGCAGTGGTGAATCCACCAACGACAACTGCTCAGTTGAACATTCAGCCTGGTATTGATCCGATTGGTAAGGATGGGTCTTCGATTATCTGGTTCACCTCAACGGTGGCTGGAGATCATTCCACCATGATCCGCACCAACGGTCTGCGTCCAGTCGGTTCGCCGATAACGCTGAACTTCGTACCTGGGCCAGTATGTGTGGTCGAGGCTGGATGCGTGCCTGAGGGACCTGGGAAGGATCCCAAGAACCAGACCCGCGTTGAAGTAACCAAGGATAACCAGCCGGTTGACAAGGATCCGAACCAGGTCACCGCGTACGCCTTCGATAAGTGGGGCAATAAGGTTCCTAATGTGGTCTTCACCTTCTCGAAGTCTGATCCGAATGATGACCTCGTCCTGGATGCAAGCTGTACTACTGCTGCCAATGGTCAGTGCGTAGCGAATGCTAAGGCGACGAAGTCCGGTGCTCACCAGGGTAAGGCCTTCGTTGGCCCAACAGAGTTGGTTGATCACGGTTCACCGTTCACTCTCAACTTCGAGCCCGGCGATGTCTGCATCGTCGAGGATGGCTGCGAAGTTGAAGGACCAGGTGAAGATCCAGCAAACCAGACCAGAGTTGAGATCACGAAGAACAATCAGCCAACCGTCACTGGAACTGATGAGTTCAAGGTCCTTGCCTTCGACAAGTACGGCAACGAAGTTGTTAAGGGCGTCGTCTTTGACGTCAGGACTTCCGATACCGGACTGTTCATTGGGGAGCATCGCTTCCGCAGCAATGTCCAGTTGCTCACGAATGATCTTGGCATCGATGAGAGCACAGCGTTCTCCGATGTAGCTGGGTCACACGCAGCTAGGGTCTACGTGAATAACGTGGAGCTGAGCCAGCACGGTTCGCCGATGGATCTCCGCTTCCTGGCACCTCCGGTGATCACATCACCGAAGGATGGTGACTCCACCAACCAGGATCCGGTTGTAATCGAAGGCACAGGAACAACTCCGGGTAACACGATTACGGTCAAGGATGAGGATGGTAAGACAGTGTGTACTGCCACCATCCAGGCCAACGGCACGTGGTCATGCGAGGCAAACCTCGACGATGGTGAGCATACGATCATCGCAGTCGAAACTACGCCAGATGGCAAGGGTACGTCTGATCCTTCGGATCCGATTACCTTCGAGGTTGATACCGTTGCTCCTGGCAAGCCCGTTATTGATTACCCATCTGATGGAGACATCATCAATGACACCAAGCCGCCGATCGGTGGTAAGGGTGATGAGCCGGGTAACACGATTACTGTGACTGATCAGGATAACAACGTCATATGTGATACCAAGGTCAAGAATGACAAGACCTGGGAATGCACGCCGAAGAATCCATTGGATGACGGCGACTATGAGTTGGTTGCAGTAGAAACGGATAAAGCGGGCAATGATTCTGCTCCGTCAGATCCAGTTGTGATCACCGTTGATACTCAGGATCCGTCGGATCCAATCGTGGACAAGAGCAATGGTTCTCAGTTCACTGGTAAGACTGATCCAGATACAACAGTCACCTTCTACGATAAGGATGGAAAGCCCGTCGACGGGTGCGTGAATGTCAAGCCAACTGGTGTGGACTTCATTTGCTACCCGACAACACCGGTGAAGGCTGAGGATAACGTTGTTGCGATCGCTAAGGATCCTGCAGGCAATACATCTAACCCAGTTCCGGTAGTGATCACTCCAATCAGTGCTAAGGTCGCATACCCGACTGTCAATCCAGGTGGAGAGCAAGTTGTCACAGGTTACAACTTCAATCCTGGTGAGAATGTCTGCTTGGTTATGACATCTGATCCTGTTGATCTTGGATGCAGGACGGCTAACGATGAAGGAGAAGTGACCTTCACCTTTACCATCCCCGCTGGGAAAGCGGCTGTTGGTATGCACACGGTCACCTTGACTGGCGCTAGGTCTGGCTCCGCATCAGATACGTTCATCGTTCCTGATGTTGCTGGCCCGGATCCGGAACCAGTTCCGATTCCGAAGCCTGTGATCAAGACTGGCGGTAACTCTATTGGTTCCTATGGCTCCGCTCTATGGGGATTCGCAATTGCGAGCCTCATGGTGGGATTCGGAGTCCTGCAACTGAGGAGATCCTCACGGGTCTATTCCGAAGAAGCATAGTGGGAGAATCCCTCGCTTGGGGGTCTTACTGACCCCCAAGCGACGATTCTCGCACCACCCTATGTAGACCGGCATGGCTATGTCTGACTACATAGAACCCTGCCCTTCCCTCTAAGGGCGCGGGATCAGCGCAGGATGACGGGTTAATAATCTCAATGCACAGACCGCAGGAATGTCCCCCCCTTCCTAGTAGTTCTGAGCACCAACCCTACTCGTCATCCTGCGCACTTCGCTTTCCTGGCCTCGCTTTGAAATGACTCGCTCAAGCGTAGACTTCTACCAGGAGGAAGACCATGAAACTTCAGATGAATGATGGCCGCGAAATACCGGCCCTTGGATACGGCACCTGGCGAGTCACCAATGAGCAGAGCGAAGCCTGTGTCATTGACGCACTTTCAGTTGGCTACCGCCACATCGACACAGCCAGAATCTATGAAAATGAGGTCGGTGTTGGCTCTGGGATCGCCCACAGCGGCATTGACCGCGAAGAGATATTCCTCACTACAAAGCTATGGACCGACGGTCAGGAGGATCCCGAAACCGCCCTGGCACAATCGCTGAAGAGGCTGAAGCTCGACTATGTCGACCTCTACTTGATCCACTGGCCCGTACCTGCGAGGAATCTCTATCCGCGAGTCTGGGAAAAGCTGATCCAACTGCGTGAAAAAGGGATGACGCTCAGCATCGGAGTCTCCAACTTCCACCCGGAGTATCTCGATGCTCTGAAGTCCTCCGGAGTCGTACCAGCAGTCAACCAAGTAGAACTCCACCCCGGTTTCGCTAATCGAGCAGTAGCTGACTACAACACAGAAGCGGGGATCCTCACCGAATGCTACTGCCCCCTAGGGCGAGGCCAGTACTTATCTGATTCACTCCTGACCGACATAGCCTCGCGCTTAGGAGCAACCACAGCCCAAGTGATCCTAGCCTGGCACCTAGCCAAAGGGTACGTCCCCCTACCCAAGAGCGGCACCCCGGCCCGGATACAAGAGAACTTCGAAGCCCAACAGCTAACCCTCACAGAGGAAGACGTAGCCGAAATAGACGGCATCAGCCAATCACCCAAAATCTGCGCCGACCCCGCCAACTTCACCGGCCTCTAGCAAACTCCCACCCGCTGCGGTGGGTTTTACCATCATCCTCTGCCCTGTGGTGGGTTTTGTCGCTCCTTTCCCGACAAAACCCACCACAGGAAAGAGGATGGCGACAAAACCCACCGCGGGTCTTGAGCCAAGGGGCCTGGCTCCCAAGCATGGGCTAGGAAGGGTGACAAAGGGGACGGTCCTTTGTCGCAACCCCAGGTCATCCTGCCGCCAGGCAGGACCCCCGGCAGCCGACGTGTGGAGTGGGGAAGAGAACCTGCCAATAAGTCCCTACCTTACCCGCCGGGGGTCCTGCCTGCGGCAGGATGACCGGGGGTTTGGTTTTCCTAGTGAGCCCAGGGGTCTGGCTCCCAAGCATGGGCCAGCAACCCATCCCCTGTCATGTTCTGGTGCTGTGGTAATACCGGATCAGCGACTTGGTGGAACTGTCCTGTTCTGCAAGCGCGTCGGCATCTCCACCTAGAGCAGGGGCGATTTGCAGGGCCAGTTGCTTACCCAGTTCAACCCCCCATTGGTCAAAGGAGTCTATTCCCCAGATGACACCTTGAACGAAGGTGATGTGCTCATACAAGGCGATCAACTGCCCGACGACAGAAGGTGTCAAAGCGGGGGCCATGATCGTGGTAGTGGGGCGGTTCCCAGGGAAAGCACGGTGCGGTACCAGCGCAGGCGCAGTCCCCTCCGCGCGTACTTCGTCTTCAGTCTTGCCGAAAGCCAGAGCCTTGGTTTGCGCGAAGAAGTTCGCGAGCAGGAGTTCGTGGACATCGGTCCCGCCGTCCTTGAGTGGATGAGCCGGAGTAGCCACCGCAATGAAGTCAGCAGGGACAATCTGCGTACCCTGATGCAGCAACTGGAAGAAAGCGTGCTGGCCATTCGTTCCAGGCTCACCCCAATACACAGCACCAGTATCAGTCTTGACCGGCGTGCCATCAATGCAAACCCTCTTGCCATTGGATTCCATGATCAACTGCTGGAGATAGGCTGCGAAGCGATGCAGATACTGGGAGTACGGCAGGATGGCATAGCTGGTTGCTCCGAGGAAGTCGCGATACCACACACCGAGCATTCCCATCAGAACTGGGACGTTGCTGCTGAAAGGTTCATTGCAGAAATGCTGGTCGATCTGATGCATCCCGTCGAGGAACTCGGCGAAGGCCTCCGGCCCGAAAGCAATAGCGAGGGAGGTCCCCACAGCAGAACCCACTGAATAACGCCCTCCGACCCAATCCCAGAAACCAAAGGCATTTGCAGGGTCAATTCCGAAGGCTTCCACCTTGTCCAGAGCAGTCGATACCGCAACGAAATGCTTGGCGACAGCCCCAGCCCGACTCGACTCCGAGAGCCCAATCGCACCCTTATCGCGCAGGGAATCCCACAGCCATTGACGAGCAAGACGGGCATTTGTCAGGGTTTCCAAGGTTGTGAAGGTCTTCGAAGCAACAATGAACAGGGTTGTCTCAGGATCAAGATCGCGAGTCTTCTCGACAAGGTCACTGGGGTCAATGTTGGAGATAAAACGGCACTCTAACTGAGGCTTCACCAGGGGTTTGAGAGCCTCATAGACCATCACAGGGCCAAGGTCCGAGCCGCCAATCCCAATGTTGACGACAGTACGGATAGTCTTGCCGGTTGAACCAACCCAGACTCCCTCGCGTACTTTACGCGCAAACTCATAGACTCGATCCAGGACTTCGTGAACCTGGGTGACGACATCCGTACCATCAACGATCAGGGAATCACTGCGTGGGCGCCGCAAGGCTGTGTGGAGCACCGATCTGTTCTCGGTGGTGTTGATGCGCGCACCGGCAAACATTGCATCACGGCGTGCAGCCAAATCCATGTGAGACGCGAGGTCAACTAGCGCATTCATTATGGGCTGCGTGGTAAGGTTCTTCGACAGATCGACATGAAGGTCACCAGCGGTGAAAGTCATTGAGGTCGCACGATGTGGGTCAGTGGTAAACCATGAACGCAAATCGGGGTTGAGGCCCCGTCCCAGATCAGCCAAGTGGCTCCATGCGGGTGTCTTGGTTGCATCAAGTGTAGTCATGAACTTACTTTAGTGGGTTTTGGTTGGATTCAGTAGTATGTTGATTATACGAAGGCTCGTGGCAGGCCTAGCGTTAACGGCGTCAGGCGGGGGAAAGTCGGTCGTCAACAGCGTTGTAACGAAAGGTTGATGAGCATGAAGATTGTGAGGATGCCCCGGAAAGGCGCCTTTTCACTACGCGTGCTGCCCGTGTATGCTTGTCCACCACAAGGTTGTAAAAGTGGTGATTTGGGGAGGCGAAAGTGAAACGCGCGTTTGCCCTCATGGCGATAATGGCCGTCGCCGTTACCGTCGCATTCAGTTTTTCTGTTCCGCAAGCTTCAGCGGCACCCACTCCGGTGATTAGTGTGTCAGCTCAGGTCGATGCCAATGGGCTCTATGTCTATGGTTCGATGTTTGACCCATCCGGGGCTGGCATCTCCTCCATGGCACTAAATGTCTCCTGCACCGGTGGTGGTTCGACCACAGTAGTCACAGCAAGCGATGGTTCATTCGCGGCTGTCCTTCCACGCCCCTCGCATGGTTCACATACTGTTCGTGTGACCTGGAATGGTGATGCGAACTACAACGCCACAACAGGGTCCACTCACGTGAATGTTCAGAAGGAAACCAAGTCACAGTCTTCACTCACAGTGGCGATAGACCCCGCTCAAGCTCTGCCGGGCACGGCAGTTTTTGTGAAGGGAAAACTCTCCAGCGGAACTCGGCCTATTGCTTCAGCTATCGTGAACCTGACCAGTGATTTCGGGGACTTCACCACCTCGGTCGGTACCGATGGAAACGGAGCCTTTGAAGCCACCATACCTCTGCCGGCGGCGACCAAGCCTCCTGGAAGCTTCACAGTAACCGCCAGCTTCAATGGTGACAATATCTATACAGCCTCATCTGCGAAGGTCAGTGCATCGGTGATCACACCCCCGACTCCCACTCCGACACCAACAGGTACGCCGACAGCTACCGCGACACCGACTTCGAAGAGTTCAACTGCCAATCCAGGTGGGCAACCAACGCTGGTGGGACCTGAAAACGAAGGAACAAAGGCGGATACTTCTCGGTTGCTGATCGTCGGAATTATCTTCTTTGGAGTGGCCTTCGTTGCTGTTGGTGCTCTGTTGGTTTTAGGCATCATCTCTCACACCCGTAACGCTCTTGAAGACGACGAACGCCGAGGCTTCGGAACCGACTTCGGTAAAGAGGATGTGACAGATACGCCTCGAGGCAGGTAAACTGTTCCGCTGGCACTAGTGCCGCACTCTCCTGCCGCGGGACCTCCTCGCGGCCGATAGTCCAGAGGAGACACGCAATATGCGTAGTTATGAAATCATGATCATCCTTGATCCCGAGGTTGATGACCGCCAGGTACAAGGCATCATTGATAACCACCTGAAGCCGGTCACGAAGGCCGGTGGGGAGATCACCAACATCGACATTATGGGTCGTCGCCGCTTTGCGTACGAGATCAAGAAAAAGTCCGAAGGGACCTATGTAGTGGTGAATCTTGATGCCGATTCTGCCGTTATCAAGGAACTTGACCGTCGCCTGAGCATTGATGAAAAGGTGCTGCGAGCCAAGGTCTTCCGCCCGGAAACCAAGTGACAACGAAAAAATTGTCGTAAGTCTCTGACAGTCTAGAATCACCACAGTCGAACAAGGATCAACATGGCAGGTGAAACAGTCATCACAATCGTCGGCAATCTGACCGGCGACCCCGAGCTGCGGTTCACCCCATCTGGGGCAGCCGTCGCAAACTTCACAGTCGCATCCACGCCGCGTACTTTCGATCGCATGACGAATGAATGGAAAGACGGCGAAGCGATGTTCCTCAACTGCTCGGTGTGGCGTCAGGTCGCAGAGAATGTGGCCGAGTCGCTCACCAAAGGCATGAGGGTCATCGTCTCGGGGCGGCTCAAGTCGCGCTCCTACGAAACACAGTCCGGCGAACGCCGTACGGTCTTCGAGGTTGAGGTCGATGAAATCGGTCCTGCATTGAGGTATGCAACGGCGAAGGTCACGCGCAACCCCTCATCAGGCAACTTCCAATCCGGTTCTGCTGGATGGTCAGCCCCTGCCGAGCAAACACCTCCGGCGGCTGACCCTTGGGCATCCGCTCAATCCGACGAACCACCATTCTAACTTCCCCGTCTCTGCGGGGTTGACCCAGGCACCCAGCCCGGGTCGCGTGGCGCGCTGCCACACCAGCCCTAGCCAGGGCAGGAAACCAAGGCACATTCCGGCTGGCAAGCCGGGCTCAAGAAAGGGAGCACCACAATGGCCGCACGTAAGCCAATCATGAAGAAGAAGATCATCCCGGTGAAGACGATTCACATCGGGGAGGTCGACTACAAGGATGTTGCGCTGCTGCGCAAGTTCATCTCCGATCGCGGCAAGATTCGTTCCCGCCGCGTCACGGGTCTCACTGTTCAGGATCAGCGCAAGGTTGCTCAGGCAATCAAGAATGCGCGCGAGGTCGCCCTGTTGCCGTACGCAACATCGGGTCGGTAAGGAGTAGTTGCCATGAAGCTCATTCTCACCACCACTGTTGACAAGCTCGGTATCGCTGGCGACATCGTTGATGTGCGTCCTGGCTATGGCCGTAACTTCCTTCTTCCTCAAGGCCGTGCCATTAAGTGGACCCGCGGCGCCGAAAAGCAGATCGACGGAATCAAGAGGGCCAGAGATGCCCGCGAGATCCGCGGAATCGACCACGCTAGTGAGGTTCGCACCCAGCTTGAGGCGCTAACGATTTCCATCAAGGCTCGTTCTGGTGCTTCAGGGACTCTCTTTGGGTCTGTGACTGCTTCAGCACTCGCCCAAGCGATCAAGGCTTGCGGAGGCCCCGCCGTCGATAAGCGCAGCATCACCGTGGTCAAGCCCATCAAGACTTTGGGAACCCACACCATCGCTGTCAAGCTTCACGACGCAGTCACCGCCCATATTCCTGTGGAAGTCGTTGCCGCCTAAGGTAACCCCGGTCATCTTGCCGCCAGGCAGGACCCCCGGCAGCCGAACCATGGACTCGGGACAATGCAGGATTTAACAAAGCGAAGTATGCCATGCTGAATTCTGAACTAGCTCGCCTAAGCCCCGTGACTACCCCGCTCGCCGATGCGTTCACACAAGCCGGGCACTCCCTGTTCCTCGTAGGCGGGTGTGTGCGGGATGCGATCCTGGGGATTCCTTGCGATGACCTAGACTTCGCAACCTCAGCACGCCCAGACGATATCGAAGCAATTCTTCGCCGCCACGGCGGACCAATCTGGGATATGGGCCGCGAGTTCGGAACCATCGGAACGATCGTGCGCACCAAGTACGAGGAATATACCGTCGAAGTCACAACCTTTCGAGCTGATGTCTACGAACCCGGTTCACGCAAACCTGTGGTCGGTTTCGGGGATAACATCCACGACGACCTCATTCGCCGCGACTTCACGATCAATGCCATGGCAGTCGATATGGCTGATGGCACATTCGTGGATCCTTTCCGTGGTGAGGTTGATCTTGTGGAAGGAGTCATTCGTACTCCTGCTACTGCTCAGCGTTCTTTCTCCGATGATCCGCTGCGGATGATGAGGGCAGCCCGCTTCGCTGCGAGGTTCGGATTCCGCCCTGTCCCGGAAGTCATCTCCGCGATGATGGAGATGACTCAGCGTCTGGGGATTGTTTCCGCCGAGCGAATCCGTGATGAGTTCACAAAGCTGCTGCTGACAGATACACCTAGGGTCGGAGTAGACATTTTGGTGCGAACAGGGCTGGCTGAGATCTTCATCCCTGAACTGCCTGCGCTGCGCTTAGAAATCGACGAGCATCACCACCACAAGGATGTCTACGAACACTCCCTGACTGTTCTCGACCAGGCGATCCTGCTGGAAAAGGACCGCAATCACGCCCCAGATATCGTCAACCGTCTGGCAGCTCTGCTCCATGACATCGGCAAGCCGCGTACTCGCCGGATGGAACCTGGAGGCAAGGTGAGCTTCTATCATCACGATGTCGTCGGCGCCAAGATGGTCAGAAAACGCCTGATGCAACTGAAGTTCTCCAAGGATGTCACCGAGTCAGTCTCGTCTCTGATCGAACTGCACTTGCGCTTCCATGGATATGGTGAGGGTCAGTGGACGGATTCCGCCGTACGCCGTTACGTACGTGATGCTGGACCAGAACTGGAGCGCCTCCACATTCTGACCCGCTCAGATTGCACAACCCGCAACAAGGCGAAAGCTGAGCGACTGCGCAGGGCTTACGAGGAACTTGAGTGGAGAATCGACGAGTTAGCCGCACAAGAGGAACTCAACTCCATCCGTCCTGAACTCAACGGTAACCAGATCATGGAGATCCTCGGAATTGGCCCTGGCCGTAATGTCGGTCGAGCCTATGCCTACTTACTGGAGCAACGCCTGGATCGAGGCCCCGTCAGCGTCGAAGAAGCCACCGCCGAATTGCTGGCCTGGTGGAATTCCCGCTAAGTGAACTGGAGTGAGAATGAGTTCTACTTGGGAACCAATCACCCCGCAAGCGCGGGCGCGCCGCAAGAGGCAGAATCGGATCATCATTGCGATAGTTATCATGGTGGCGGTGCCGGTGTTGGTGGTGACCTTGACAAATCAGTACATCGAGTACCGGTGGAGACAGTGGAGCGGCCAGCAGACGTACCCTATTAACGAAACCTTTGATGTCTATATCAAAGCCAGCGGAGACCGCGTAATTTGGGCTTTTATTCCGGTTGAACAGTGTTCGGTAGTTCACAACTCGCAGGAGGTTTCTGTGGTCACCCCCCGCTATCAACCCAACGAGGGGGGATTCTATCGATCCGGGGAGTTTACCGCCCCAGAGGCTGGTTGGTTCCAAGTTGAGTGCACAGTGAATAGTGAATACGGGTATCTGATCATTTCCGGTGAGTCTCCACTGTCGCTGCTAACCAATCTTGCCGCACTGTCGGTCTCTTTAGTCTCCCTAGCGATCCTCACCGGTGTCGTCATGCTAATCGTGTCCCTTGTTCAAAACAGTCAAGAAAAGAACCCCCCCCACCCCCCCCCAA
>Ga0123356_10001802_pt1 | contig 23332 bp, 30 predicted proteins | sample TergutEmb28metaG_2_FD_92546 | JGI IMG/M metagenome (GOLD analysis project Ga0123356, IMG submission 92546) | Embiratermes neotenicus P3 segment gut microbial communities from Petit-Saut dam, French Guiana - Emb289 P3 | ecosystem: Host-associated > Arthropoda: Insects > Digestive system > Gut ...
AACGCAACATAACACCTGCGGATGTTTCAATAGTTAGTAAATGTAAAAATACTTTTTCCGTTTCAGGAGCTAAAACTGCTTCGGTTGCCGCGGGAGATAGTCGGCTCATGATAAACGCTCCAGGGACATTGTTATTTTAAACATACCGTCTGCGGAATTTTCCGTGTAATTTTCTGTAAAGCGAAATTCCGCGAATTCCAAAGTTTGCGGATCTGTAAAATTAAATCTTAATACGCCGTCAGCAAGAGCTGTCGTATAAAATTGTTCCAATTCCGAACGCCCCGCGGCATCCAGAAACATGGTTCCGGTATATATTTTTACAGACGCCGTATATCGACGTCTGGTTTTTCTGGGTCCCGCGTCCATTGTAGTACGTATAACGGCAGAATTACGTTTCGCGGATAATCCTTCCATACGCAATGTTAAAGGCAGCGTTTGCGGCCAGGTAATTTCTGCCATATTATACTCCGACAGGGCGAACGCCGTAACGTGACATCGCGCGATCCGCTTTACCCGATGATATATGGTTATTTACGGCTTGCCCGATAATTACATCGACTTGCCTGTTTCCGTCGGCATCGTTTTGTTCTTCCTGACGCGCGTCGACTCCCGAATTATTTATTATATTTACAATTACATTCGCCGAGCCGCCTGTAGAAGCCACACCAAGATCCCCGTTACTCATTCGCCGCAAAGGTATTATCGATTCTGGTCCCGCCTCACCCATTACGCCGAATTTGCCGCCGAAACGGAAAAAAGTTGGAGTGTTTACAATCTGGTTTGTAAATGATCCGCCATGAGCGAATGGAACTATTCCGTTTGTGTCAAAAGCGTTTCCGTGAGCGTTTCTAACGGCGCCGGATTCTTTATTCATCGCTCCTTTTGTATAACCGCTAATCATCGCGGACGACCCGGCGGCGGCTATAAAACCAAGACCAATCGCCCATTGCCCTTGCGCGATAAGTTGTAATCCTGCCTGTAAAAACATGGAAGGCAATTGGTTTAATATTTGTAATGCCATATCAGCCATCGCGCCTTTTAAGCTTTCCGCGGCATTTTCTCCTTTGGCGAACGCTTCACCAACGGCGCTTAATCCGTTAAGAAGACCGTCAAAGCTCATCATGGAAAGTTGCGCCGATATATTCGCGATAGACTCGGCGGCTTTTTCTTCAAGCTCGGGAAATATATTCATAAGACCGCTTGCGATATTTTTTGAAAAATATTCATAAAAACTAATACTCGCGTCATGTAATTCATGTGTCATGTTTCGGGCGGCACGCAGAGTTTCAACCAACTCTAAAGCTTCCGCCCTTTCTTCTTCCAAAGCTCCCGCGGCTTCCAAAGTCGCGAGCATAAGATCATATTGATCCTTGCCAAGATTTTGTACTTCCGTACGCAGGTTTGAAAGAGCGTTTGCGACTGTAAGTTTGTCCATATTTTCAGCTAACACTACGGCTTCGTCGGATAAAGCGTTTAATCCAAGCCTTGCAAGTTCGGCGTCTAAAGCCAATTGCCTTTCCGATTTACCTAGATTGTCTATTTTTCTTGTCAGTTCTTCGATGGTTATATTAAATTCCGCTTTTTTCGCTTCTTCTCCAAGCCTTTGATATTCTTCGACAAGCTTTTGTATTTCAGGTCGCATTAAAGTAAACGGACGGTTGATTTGAGCGGGGTCAATTGAAAAAAGTTCTACAAGAGCGTTGTGTACATCCGTCTGACGGTTTCTTAAAACACCCGCGATATCAAGCTGACTTCCAAGTACGTCCGCGATTGTTGATCGCGCCGTAAGGGATCTTTCAAACTCGTTAATATATAATTGTGCAGCTCTATTTCCGCTGTTTTCTATAAGCGTGTGATCTATATTCGCAATTTCTCCGAACCATTCCTGCCATGTTTTTCTTACGTTTTCAAGCCTGGGAGGTATGGTTTCAATGCTCGTTGTATCGATAGTCGCTCTTACAGGTATATCTATAATCGCGCCTGATAAATTCAATTGTTTTCCGACGCTTGAAAGCGTTTCATTTATTTCATCCTGCTGTTTAAATATTCTTTCCATCAGAGAATCACGATATCCTATATATTGCTCCAGTGTAGCGTTTAACGAATCAAGTCCGTTTCCGACACTTGTATGTCTAATATCCGTTTCAAGAATATTTAATTCTCTTATAATATTGCGAAGAGCTTCCTGGTCTTGTTGAAAATTTCTTATTCTTGACGACTGCGCGTTTACTACGTTTTGAACATATAATTCCCGCTGGAGCTGCGCTGCTTCCCTAACTGTAGTGTTATTTGCCCTGATAACATTGGTCAGTTCCGGGTATAATCTTATAAGCTCTCTTGTCGTTTTTTCATCAAGAGTTTTCTCTTCGTTTCCGTCAGCATACGTTTTAAGAAGATCGGTTGCCGCTGTATTTGTTTTTGCAATTTCTCTTTGTAAATCGTCATATGCGTTAACTTGTTTATAAATTAATCCCGTAATAATTCCTGCGGCGGCTATTGCCCCGCCTATTGCGAGCATAAAAGGATTTGCGGCGACTAACGCCATCGCGGCTGCAATTCCTTTTATCGCTATTATCGCGGGACCCGATACGGCGACAACTCCTCCCATGCCTAAAACGAAGCGCTTGGTTCCCTCGTCCATGTTTGTGATACCGTTTAATAATGAGCTCGCTCCGTTTAAAATATCCGCAGCAATGGGCAGTAATAATTCGCCAAAAGAAGCAAGAGCCTGCTTCGCGTCCGATGTCGCGGTTGAAAACTTTTCAAGTACCGTGCCTGAAAGTTCGTTCATCATCCCCGCGAACTGACCTCCGGGACCCGTCATGGACTTGAAAGCGCTTTCAAGATCGTTAAAGCCGATTTTTCCTTCAGCTGCCATGCGGCTTATACTTTCTTCACACACACCCATTGATACGGATAATTGTTTAACTATCGGAATTCCCTGCTGCTGCAATCGTACAAGGTCTCTTGTCGTAAGGTTTCCCATCGCTCTTGCCCGTTCAAAAGAACTTGATATTTCTCCAAACGAAACTCCCGTACCCGCCGCGACATTTCCAAGCATTTGTATTGTTTGTGTAGCGTATTGCGTATCATTACCCATATTAACAAGAGCTTTGCCAAGCGAAAAAACTTCGTCGCTGGAAAGCCCGGGAGAATTACCCAACTGCCGCCATTGTTCAAACACCAAGCTTGCTTCTTCCGCGGAGCCTAACATGTTTTTTAAAGATAATTGTAGTTGTTGATTTTCCCCCGCGAACTTAATAGCGGCAATGCCTGCGCCGCCAAATATACCTGAAATAATTAATGATTTTTTAGATAACGAATCAAGAGCATCTCCCAAGGAAGCGGATTTTTTTTCCGACTCTTCTATGCCGCCCGAGAGTTTTTTAAAATTTTCAATTGCCCTGGCTGTTTCCGCTTCTACCAGTATCCGCAGTTCGTCTTGTACTACCATCCCGATCTTTTTCCTTCAAAAGTTCAAGCTCCGTATCAAATAATTCTACAAGCTCAACAAGAGCCGACGGCTCCTGTATCCAGGCGGGTCCGTGCGGCCAACCGTAACGCTTTATTTTACTCCACAAGTTATAGGCATTATAAAATTCAGAGGTAAGGTAATCATTTACCTCACCTCTTTTAATGACAAACTCGCGCAGGATTAATTTTTCATTCGCGTAACAGGGTTTTAATTCCCGCTCGTGCCATCCTCCCCAGACAAGGTTGAATCCTGTTTTAAGATTTTTTTTTGCGAATCGGAAAGTTTATCGGAACACACTTCCACGCAAATTTCATTTACCAGTTTGAACATCCCGGAGAAACTTGCGCACGCAAGTTCTTCGCCTGTCGTAATCTGTTTTTCTTTTCCGCCTTCATCAGTATCTTCTACAAACAAGTTTTTTATTTCTCCGATATGACGGCGAAGAATTTTTGAAGTATTAAATTTTGTCCTTGACGCGGAATTAATTAAATCCTTGCCTTTGGAATCTTTTTGAACCTGCTGCGTAAGCTCTACAAAGACTAACGTTTCATGATCTTCCGCGGTAGGTCTTATTATTTCTACGGACAACCTTTCTGATTCCGGTAATTCAAGATTGTCGTTTATAACAGGATAAAAAGTATAATTCTTTAAAGCGCTGAATTTCATGTGGCATCCCCTTCGATTACCGTGCGATAATAAATACCGGGATTATGCGTACCGTCAACACGATAGTTAAAATTAAAAGGACATACTCCTTCAATCGGTTTGTCTGTCTGGAACGATTCAATAACGACCGGAAAATACTCCCACGCTTCAACTTCACCTTCCATGATGGTTTCCCGTCTTGAAAGCATGAAGTGATGAGTTCCGGTTTTTGCAGGTTCGTAAGTGATATACGTGCCATCATCCGTAATAACGGCGTTGAATTCGTTAATTAAATAACGCTGTTCGATACTGTCGACATCAACCTGTCCGTTAATGGTACCGCTTCGATCTTTGAATACTGACGCGACAAAAGCCCGTACTCCGCTTTCGACATCCGCCTGTGTCGTAACGTCAAACACCTGTCCCTGGGCGCTCGCGCTGACATCCGTCGTAAAAGAAACTTTTTTGAGCGTCCACGGAATAAGACTGTCACCCGCCGCAAGTTCCTGATCTTTTTTCGCGTAATAAAAATCACCAGCTTTTAAAGAGCGTCCGCGTTTCTTGCCGGGATCGCTTCCGGGTATTCCGCTACTCTCTGTAGCTTTTGAAAGGATTTTATACCAACCGTCTTTTGGTACGACAACACCCGGGCTTCCGACTACTGTTTCCCCAAATTTTATTTCGTACAAAAATCCGTCTTTTCCTGTCGTTTTCATATTTTCTCCTTAATAATATTTGCCGGATAAGAAATTGAAATTTCCCACCCTTGTGCATACCTTACAGGCATTGATGACTGTTCTTCATCAGGATACTCGAACCTGCCGTTCTGCCGCCGTATCCAGTGAGCGTTAAAATGATATTTTTTATCGGCGGCTGCCGTTAGCCGCATATTGCTTTCATGAAGCGGCAATAGCTTGCGTAAAGCGATTATAGTATCTGTGACCCATCGACTGTGAGTACCTTCGCTTTTAAACTCAGCGTTAAAAGTTATTCGTTCCCAGCCTTTATTTACAAGTTCGGGATTATTTCGATCAATTCCTGCCGGTTCAAGTTTTGAAAAATATAATTCCATCCTTGGGCGGTTTGCCGATGTCTTTTGCGGCATTAAAACAGCGTCTATTCCCAAAGCGCGGATACTTTCTAAAAGCGCGTTAATTATATTTTCCATAACTTTTATACTTTTCCTTTTAAAGCGTTCATTACGCCTTGCTGAATTAATTTCATAATGTATTCTTCGTCTTTTTCATCAATGTATAAAAACGGACGCGCGGGAATTTTTACCGATGACGATATTATAAAAAGCGCGAATTCCTTTCCGCGCTTGCCGTTTTTTCCCGTACTTTTTTTATACGCGAAAAAAACTCTTCCCGCTTTGAAAAAAACATAACCGTCGGCTTTCATCACGTTTATAAGCGCGCGAGGAGTACGCGCTCCATATGTACGCATTAGTTCTCTTGTTTTGGTGCCAGCGGGGATATAAAGAGCTCCCGATTTTTTCGGAGTAATGGTTCCCCCTTCCTGTTGAATATGCGCGTATTTTAAATTAGTGCTGGCATCAGCCCATAATTCCCCTGAATGCGGCGCTATACTTTGCGTCAGCTCGCCGCTGTCGTGTAACGTTTGGCTTCCCTGCTTTACGGCTTGCGTTAAAGGCGCGTTTGCGGGTTTTATCCCCGAATTAATTTTTCTGTTCGCGCTGCTTTGTAAATACATCGCTGTTTTTTTCATAACGGGCGCAAGTCCCGCTCCGAGCGTTTTCCCGTAATCAGGCGGACGGCTTACTACCTTAACTCCCATAACGCGGAGGCTCCGTAGTAATGATCGCGCCTGTCGAAGGACCCTGACTGTCATTATGTTTTGTGGCGATACTTCCAAAGTATGTTTCGATTAAATCCGCCGCGTCCTGTTCGGCTGCTTTCGCGCGGCTTTCATTGCCTATGTAAGAAAACAATTCGTAAATAGCCCGTTTTAATACAATTGTTTTTACAACTTCATCTTCTTCATCGTATTTGTTTTTGGTAGACGAAATTTTTCCATATACCCAGATAACTGATTTGTGTATTGCTCTGGAGGCGACTTCATCGTCGGCAAACGACGCCGTGCGAAAATCATCGGGATTTAATTCTTTCTTTAGGTCATCTACGGTTATAATTGTTTCCGGCATTTAATGCTCTCCAAAAAACAACCGCCTGATTTCAGTCAGGCGGTCTCAAACTTATGACGCGAATTTCGCGAATACAATTCCCTTTCGGTTAATCAACGGGAAAGGTTTGCTCTTTACATAAAGATCTTCACCCCTCTGATCCGTTCGCGCTTTTGTGAACGCGTAGAAAGGTACCGCGTAAGGCATAACAACGTCGTCGAGACGCAGATACGGAAGTTTTTGTCCGGCGTTAACGGCTCTTGCCATTATCTCCAGCGGCTCAACCATATACTTGGTTGTTTTAACGCCGTTGGAATCAATATCGATCCATGAATCGTTATCAACAAGAATTTCAAATCCGGCGACGGAAACTTTTCCGGGTCCGGGAACAATTGTGTATGACTTTTGATTTTCTCCGGCTTTTACGATTGCCTGAAAAACTTCAAGCGAAGCGATAAACTCAATCGCTCCTCCGATACCCTGATCCCTTATTGCCAATGTTTGCTGTTGTAAAATAACGACAACTCTGGCGATAGTCAGGTTGTTAAGAGTATCAGGAAGCGGAATGCCTTTAATGTCGCCGTAATCGACCAGATAACGGCTCATGGCGGTTCCCGCCTGCATCATATAATCGATGTTGCCGCGATGAGCTTGCGCGCATAACGCTCTTGTTGTGGAGCGTACAACACGTAAATGATTGCTGATTTTATCGTCAATCATCTGCTGCTTGCCTGTATCCGTCGCCCGTTCGTAATCATCGATCTCCACCGCTGTGAAAGTGTCGTCGATTTCAATCGGCATTGGCTCGATTACCTTGACGGATATACCGCTTTCGGGTCTAACACCTAACGCTCCGCGTTTTATAACAGGTACGTTACCGTACTCCGCTTCTAATTCCGCGACCGCGATATGCGTGGAGTTTTTAAGCGGTCGGTTGGAAAAATAATTCATCGCGTTTAATTCTTCTGGAGCGTTTGCCGCGATAATTCTTTCAATGTCGTTTGGTTTTATAATTATCGCCATTAGTTACCCCTTCTTTGCGCTTGTAAAAAGCTGCAATGGATAGATACCTGTCGCGCAAAGTTTATTCGCCATAGCTTTTGTCGCGGCAACAGGTTCCGCGCCGCTGGAATTTAAAAGCCGTCCAAATATGACAGTGCCATGCCAGCATACGAGAACCTCCGCGTTGGTTCCGTCAGAATCTTCAGCTAATACCGCGACAGGCGTATCAGCTGGAGCTGCCGCAATTAAAGCGGTTGAATCAATATTCCACTTAAGAATTGTTCCAGCTTTCAACTTTGCGGTTTTATCCGCGAGTAAACCGGTGTCAATAACCGGCTGGTGTCCGGGATGAATTACCTCGGACTTGTTTTTTACAGGTACGTTTTCGTAAGATACCATTTATACTCTCCTACATTTTTTTCGCGGCGGCAGCCCAGTCAATCGGGTTTTCACCATTGATATTGTCGCCGTAATTAAAATTTGACGCTCCTGTTTTTACAGGCTGCGGCCAGTTTCTTAAAACTTCGCCAAGCAGCCATAGGGCATCCCGCTTCTCGGTTTTTCCGTTATCTGAAAAATCGAAGGCTCCAACAGCCTCAACATGACCCGCAAGGGTTTTTGCCTTATCCGCGATCCCCGCGGGCAGTTTTTCCGCGATGTCACGCGCAAACCCTTCCAGTCGTTCCTGCCTTCTCGCGGCTTTAAGTTCACCGAGCTGCTTTTGCATGTCGGAAAACTTATCGTCGGAAGAATCCGTTTCTACCGCGGCTTCCGCCGCGGCAGCGGCTACTTCGGTCGCGGCTTGCTTGGCGGCTACCTGTTCTTTGAGAGATTTGTTCTCTTTTTCAAGTTCCGCGATTTCCGCATCCTTTTCGTCCATAGCTTTTTTTTCTTCGTCTGTCATTGTATCGTTATCCTCCTTTTCAGGAATTTGTCCTGAAAATTGATACCTGCTTTTAGCGGCTTCTTTTGTATTTGTACTGAAGTTCACCGCTACCTGTGAAAGCTCTTCAAGCCCGGGAATCTTTGGCGGTATGGCTCCCAGTATCGCGAGATGATGTAATACTCGTTTGCCGTCTTTAGAACGCCTCGGCATTGATATAGACCAGCCATCGTAGTAACCGCCTTCATAAAGCTTGTCGCCTATTTCGCTAAATATAACGGGACCTATAATCGAATTGCCGTCTGTAGAAGACCATATGTCGATTACGTCTCCAAACTTCGGAGCGCGATCCGTTACATCGTGACCTACAATTACAGGGCGCTTGCCTGAAAAAGTTTCAGCTAACTCGGCGATATCCTTTCTTGTAATTTCGCTGCCGTCCAAACCCCATTTACCAACACGGGCAAGTTCAAGCGTTCTAATTTTTTTTTGCGGCATGATTTACCTCTTTCATGTGGTAATTATCTTTTTTAAAAAATAAAAAGCGCCGTTTCCAGCAGCGCTGTCAAACATGAAAACAGCCTTTTAACGGCTCGTTATTACTAAAAAGGTAAAATGAGACGGCTTGCGTGTATTCGATTGTTATTCAACGGTGAATTTTTGGTGAATAAGGGTATTAAAATATGGACTATGACCGCGAATTCTTCAATTTTCTTTAAATTTAAAATTTGCTTGACTTTTTTGTGATTTGCAACGATACTCAAGGTATGAACAGCTCCGTTAACCTCGCTGTCGAAGTGAGGTCGATGACGGAGCTGTTTTATTTTGTATAACGCAAAAACTTGTTACCCCAGGAAACTAATACTGTTTGTAAGTGCTCGCTATTTCGTAACCGATTGCTAACCTGCCGTGTTATTTCTTCGTGAGTATATGCTGGTGAAACCTCAAGTAAAACCAATGTTGCAAACTGTTCTCTGGATTCTTCAATTCTTCTTTCAATAGTACGTTTACCTACTTTAAAAACATGTTTAATTTCCGCCGTATGTCCGTCTATAATCACATCGGGACTTTTCGAGATAAATGTTTTCGGCATAAAGAAAACTCTGTGTCCTTCATCGGCTGCTTTTTTCGCAAGACCTATTTCATCGGTTTGAATTAAGTTTCCCCTGATATCCCATTCGTTTCTAATGCCCGGCTTCGCGTCCTTCGCCCGTCTTACATATCCGCCTGAAGGCAATTGCGCGAGAGGCGTTCCTTTTATCGGATACAATGTTTCAAATCCGCCTTTGACAATTTTATGCGCGTACGCCGGCATTCCCAGTTTGATCGCGGCAGCCGCGATTTCCCCGTCAATACCGTAATCCTTCGCGCGTTTAATCATAGCGGGCGTTAGCCGCCAAAAACTTTCCCTGTCCAGCGGATGGGAGCCAAATCCTTTTTGCGGTTTTAAATCACGATCCTTTTTTGAATAGAATTTATCAGGTCCGCCCGCGTCATCTATTTCCGATTGATCGTAAATTCCTCTTACGGTTGATCTGCAGCCGAAATGAAGCGGCGGAAAATGATTTCCGTCTCTCCATACCGGATCGCCGTACGGTCTTATAAAAGGCGGATTGGAAAGAGCGTGACAGATATCGGTCTGACGGCTGTCAATTATACCTATAAACTCAAGCGCGATAGGCGGCGTCTCTTCAAACGCCATGGCGCGTCCCGCGTTATAAATCGTTGTCTGATTGGTTCTGTATACCGTTTCCCAGTAAGCTCCGTTCCCTTTTCCAAACCCGATGCCGTTTAATATTTCATCGTCCGTTATTTTTAAAAATCCGCCAAGAGATCCGCCCTGTTCCATATTACGTTGAAATATTTCTTTCATTTGATTAATCGCGTCAACATCATTTAAACGCCCGACAGTAAAAGATCGCAGTCGTAATTTATTATCAAGATCGTAATATTCTTTTCTAGTCAAAGGAATCTGCGTTCTTAAAAATGATACAGCTTCTTCAAAAGGAAGAGTACTGACGGGTATTTCAGGTAACAAAGGTATATCGGCGAAATTATTTTTTACATTTTGACAGCTTTTTAATACGGCTTCCATTCCCATCAAAGAACTTCGCGTAAACATTTCGTGAATGGCGTTCATTGAGTCGTAATCAGGCGGAAGGATAAACGTCAGATCGTTTAATATTTCCGGCTTTTTGGCAATGTCCTTGAGCTTCTCGCGTATCCGTTTTAAAAGACTTTCCGTTATCTTATACCTATACGGCATTTCCATGCGGTCAAGCAACCGCGCGTTTTCTATTTCAATACGGTTTGTTTCGATTTTGTCCGCAAAAAAAAACTGTCGCTATTATCACTGTCGGCGCGATCGCCAAAGTACATTGAAGAAGCCGACGGCTTAACAAACGAGTCCGCGGCGTTTTCAGGACGAGGCAGATGCACTTTGTCATAAAGCGCGTTAAGCGATACGGGAATATTGCGATCGATCGCGTCTCTGATTATTTCCCAGTCCGCGAAGTCAGTCGAATCTATATCGTAACTTGGAGCTGCCGCGCCGGGAAAATTTACTTCAACAAAATAATTATACAGGATTTGATCCGACTGCTGTATCAGATAAGCGTCATGCGTTGTTGTAAAATTGTACGTCTCGGCGTGAAGCAGTCCCTGGCTTTTTGTTCCATACTGCGCTTCGCTTGTCATAAGTGACTGCGCTGTAATACCGTAGGAAATTTCCTCGTTGCAAACTTTTACGATTGTTTCAAAATCTTTAATCGCGCCGTCTACCACTTTGATTTCTTTAATATTCGCGAACGCTCCCGAAGATCCGCTTTTCATTTCACGAAGCATTCCTGTAAGTTTTCCCGCTGTAGCTTCGGCATCAGCGGCGTTCTTTGTTTCAAATATCGCGAGTATTGAAGGAACTCCCAATCGTTCCGCGGCTTGTATCCAAAATCTGAAGCCCAACTGCTTAAACTTCCAGGGCCAATAGCAGCTTCTAAGCGCCGGCGTACCCCATAAATTTCCGTCGCCTTTGTCGTTTCTGTGTATGATAAACTTGTTAGGCTCGTCTAAAGGTTTGTTTAACGCTGATAAATACGGCACTCCGTAATTGCCGCTTCGCGGAAAATTTATCGCGGTTCTTGGAATAGGAATAAAATCCACAGGAACATACAGTCCGCTCTTTTTCTCCCAAATAATTTCGCATAACGCGATGCCGTAAGGAATCGCGTTTAATAAGATAGTATTTAACTTATACATTAAGTTAAAAGTCAAATGTTCGCGACAGGCGTTATCAATTAAATTATTACCGCTTTCCGTAATCGAGCCGTACATGAGCTGAACACGATCCTTGCGGTTATCAATAAGCGATTCAATCTTTGGATCGTTCATCATCTTGCCGAATATTTCCTGACTTTCTCCGACCGAAGAAAGCCAGCTGTTTGTATCGTCCATATAACCTATAATCGATCTCATTGATGACGATATGTCTACAATTTTTGTTGTTAATTCCTGCCGCTCGGCAGCTTTTTTATTTGCCATTATTAATACCCAAAAAACATTGTATTATTACGACCGCCTGTCGAAACGATTACAGGAGGAGCCGACGAACTGCCTTCTTCCCATGCGTATAAACACATGGCAGCTGCAACAGCACCATCGCCGTGTCGCTTTGATTTGGCGTCACCCCTGTCGGATCTTTCTTCGTTAGGCACAACAGGCTGACCATTTTTCATTATAATTATTCCAAAATCAGACAGAATAAACTGATCATCAGGTAAAACAAACTCTCTGCCTTCCAATCTGTTTTTTAATTTTGGAAAAATATTCGCGTACCACGATCTTGTTATCATTACCATTTCCGCTCCGCATGAAAGCCGCTGCGCCGCCGCTTCCGCGAGCGCCTGCCCGTTACCTCTGCCGTCTATCGCCGCGTTTCCCAAATTACAATTAATACTGACAGACCAAAGAATCTGCCACTGCTGATCGTAAGGAACGTTATTCAATTCGATTATAAGACGGCTTTCCAAATCCTGTTTGTTTCGCTCTTCGGCAATCCAGATTACCGACAAGTTTCCACTTCGCGCGAAATCCTGTCCTAAACAACATGATCCTCTAATACGGCGCAGCAATGGAGCAATTTCTACTTCAAACCATGTTTCTACTTCTTCCCATCTTTTTCGAGACGGTTCCCACATAAAACTGTCTTTACAATCAAGACGGACAATCGGCAGTTTATCCGCGCTAACGGCGCAGGAAGCAAGCATTCCGTAAGGAAAGTATTTTGAGCCGCTTCGTGACGGAATAACATCCAGCTCTTCTTCAGCGTTTGTTTTGTATATATCCCTGATATTTTCAATCCATTCGGATTCGCCTTTTAATGTCCATTCTTTTTCATTGACAAGACATATACGTCTATATAAACCCTGCTTTACGGCGTCATTAAAAGCAGTGCGATGCACACTCCATTTTTTTTCTTTCCCGTTTCTTATATCCTTTAAAAGCTGACAGAATTCGCTGTCGTCTCCGTTATGTGTCGATATGATAGAATACGAACCGCCCCACATTAATAGAGCGAGTGCCGCCTTTTTTATATCGTTAAATTCATTTGTAAAAGCCGCTTCGTCAAGAATGATTCTGCCTTTTTTACTTCGTATCGCGTAACCTACGCCAGGCAGTCCCGTAATTTCCCTGCCGTTTGGAAACCTTATACGGTAAACCGTGTAAGGACGATCGTTTTCATTTATAATTTCTTCTTCCAATTCTCCCGCCGCCAGATTTACAATCCCGGTCCAGAATTTACAATCGGAAATAAACTGGCGGGTCATGTCTTTATTATATGAAAGATAATAAGTATTTTGTCCCTTCTTGCCTTGCGTTTGTAAAACGGAATTAAGAGCCTCCGTCCAGGAAGCTCCCGTACGGCGCCCTTTCTCCCAAATTTTAAGAGGGTTTTCGTCCTCTATCCACGCCTTCTGATAAGGCAGAAGTATTTCAACTTCAGACAGATTTCTTTTCATTATCTATTCCGATTCCAAGCACTTGGGCTTTAAGGAAATTTAACTTGTCTTCCGGTATGCCAAGCTCTTTACCGGCTTTTTCCAATTTTTCTTTACTTTCGATAATTCCCTGTTTACGTCCTCTTTGGAAATTAAGTTCCACGTTAGCCGCAAGCCCGATTGCCCTTGATACTTTTGTAAGAAGTGTTACTTTTTCTTCAGGATTCATCGTTTTAAAGTTTTCTATCTGGGATACTTCTTCAAGCAGCTTCATCGCGGCTATCTGTAAACCCGCGTCCGCTATATCAAGCCGCGCCGTATTATTGGTCGCGGCAATAAGAGCTTCCGCCCAATCTTGATTTTTTTTAAGTTCACGTAGTCTTTTTGAATGGCTTTTAAGCGCTCTTGTCACGGCGGCTTTACTTACACTGTAACCTTGTGCGGAAAGTCTGTCCGCTATTTCCTTTTGTCTGAAACCTTCTGAATGGTACATCTGAATTACGGTTTCTATCAAACCTAAAAGTTCTATTTTACTTCTCTGCGGCACGACGACCTCCTTTTAACGCCGCGACGGCGTCTTTTATAAAATCAAGCTTCGCTTCAATCGCTCCGATACGATGAGCTATATCAATTTGGATTCCCTTGGTTTCGCCTTTAATTTCCGCTATATCCTTTTCGTTCTTTTCTGTTTTTTGTTCAAGACTTTTTACAACAGCTTCCTGCCTTCCTTTATCTTGTCCTACTTTAATCCACACTGTTACAAATCCGATAAGGCTCATGATAAATCCGAGAACCGGAATTAAAAAAAATATTATCTCGTTATTCCCCATATAACTCCTCCCGCGAATATAAGACCAGCGCTAATCCATCCCGTTACAGCAAACCGCTTCCACCGTTGCGTTTCGCTTTTCTGCCTCGTCCAGGATTCCCATAACGCGACGTATTCCGTCCGCAAGCTCGTAAGCTCCGCCGTAAGCGCTATTAACTCCGTCTGCGATATCTCCAGCGATATTTCCGATTCTTCCAGCCTCGTCAAAACCGACTCTAACCTCTCTTGCAGCCTCTGCGACATTTCCAGCAGCGTTAATGATTGCGTCCGCTGCGCGTTCAACTCTCTCTGAAGCCTTGTCGTATTTTCCGACATCAGCAGCAGCTCCCGCCTGATTGATTCTATTTCCGATTCTGTCAAATAAATATCCGACGCAAAAACCGAAACAGAACAGTAACAGATAAATAATAACAACACGCATATTTTTTTTAACAGCATCTTTCATCTCCGTTTCCTTTGCCGGTATTTTTCTCCGGCAATTTATCAAGGTGGATCTTATCTTCCCAAACGTTGGCGGCAAGATAAGCTATAATGGGACCTACCATCAACGTCGCGAGACTGTTAAATCCTGTAAGGTCTTTAACCACGATGTATGTGATAAGAGCCATAGACCATAAAGCGATCCAGACTTTTACCGATCCCAGTTTTCGTAAAGTGTTTTTCATTTAAACTTCTTTATAAGGTGAGCCCATTTTTTCGCCCCGGACCGCGGTTTCATAATCCTGGTAAAATCCGCAAGCGGCAATCTTACTCCCTTACCGTTATGATCCTTGTAATCGGTTTTGTGATTGCCCCAGGGGTCGTCGATAATAAAATAAAAACCGTCCTTGTTTTCACCGTATCCTACTGCGGCTACAATATGATGTAACGGTTTTCCGTTTTGTCTGAACTCTCCAGACACTACCGCGGCGCCTCCCGCGTCAATCGCCGCGACTATTTCTTCTATGTTTACGCAATCGCGCCATGTTACAGCGGTAGCGTCATACCCGAATGATTTTAAGAACCTGCCTGTAGCGTATGCCAACACTGCGTGCCATTGATTCGGCGGGATTTTTCCCTGCGGATCAATCTGTTTCCACCTCTGTAACGTAGCTTGATCGGAATAGATAAAACGCATCAGTAAATCTTCCGGCTGTTCGTTACACTTTGAAAATTTATCAACAGGCCAGCCCGCGGCGCACAACGCTATTATCATTGATGTCACGTTACATGCGGACGAAGGTTTTTCTTTATTATCACGCTGACTGCGAAACGGTTTACCCGCGCCGTTATCTACTTCTTTTTTTGTTTCATTATCTATCTTTTCCATGGTTAATCTCCTTGGCTTTAGTGTACAAAGTGCAAATGCAGGAGAGCCGTACAGGGAAGGAGATATGTATCTGTTATATGGAATAATAAAAACACAGGAGAATCATTATGAAAGGAAGAAATAAAACCACTGCTCAAATTTCAGAAAAACCACAGGAGACGGAGCGAATATCTTGTTACTCTGCCAGCGGTTTTTTAATAGACGTTCTTGAAAGAAATGGCTTTTTTGTTCGCAGTCTTGAATTCTACGGTTCTGGTAGAAAAAAATTTCGCCTTGATGTCCAACTTATTGCGGACGATGAAAAACTTCAGAACCTGCTTCAGAGTTTACTTGAAAACCAATTAAATTTATTATAAAGAATCGTTACGATGAGCAACAGCCACAACAATGGGTCTGTCTTGATAAACCTCATGGCAATTAGGACATTCCTTGAAATTAGCTTTAAGATGCCGTCTTTCCTTTTTTTTACCTTCGTAACAATTGGGACAATAGGGTATTTTTGAATCAGAATCGTAATAAAGACCATCCTTAGAATTAAAAATAAGAGGATTATCTTTGTCATTTTTTAGGTAGTCAAGTTCTTTTTGTAATGCTCCATTTTCTTTTATAAGCAATGCCGCTTTATTTTGAATAGTTGCGAGCTGTATCCTTAATTCAGCAATCTGGTTTTGAAGTTCAGCGTTTTTTATGTTTTTTGAAAGTTCCAATAATGCGGACGCGCTGGTAATAGCTGTGCCTGTCAGTGTTATTTAATCAATCATTACTTATCCCCTCTTCATTTTTTTTCTTTAAAAAAGAAAAGTTAATTATCAGTCCAGTATTAAAAACATTAATAATGATATCAATAATTGAAAATAATGCAAATAAAAAAAATAGCACTTCTAAAAATATAACAATGAAGTTTCCTGCAGAAGCCATTATAAACGATGTAGGGATTTCAATCGATATTGGTTTTATTAGTTTAATAAATACCGCTACGATTAATGGGAAAAATTGCGCTAAAATTGTAACAGAGAAAGCAGCATAATTTTTTTTAAATATGATATCATGATTATCCTTTGCGATTTTGTCTGATTTATCTGATAGGTTAAGTATAATTGCAAATCCAGCAATAGAAAATCCTAGAAGGGGTGGAATAATTGAAATAATTAAATCATTTACCATCTCAATATAAAAAATCTGTTTATCAGAAGCGAAAAAGCAAATAATGCAAGCTACTATGCTTGCTATAACAGTAGCCAATATAAAAAACTTATTTATCACTATTTTGCCAAAAGGTATAATGTTTAAAACACCTTTTAACCCAAGTGAAAGCCGTTCTATTTGCTTTTTATCTGAAGGCTGTTCTGTCGTTACATTTGCCGATTTGCTTTTTTTTATTTTTTCATTTATTGATTTACGTTTTTCATTTACTTGTTTTTCCTGTTCCTTATTATTAATAATTAGCAAAGCATAATTCTCATTCCAGTATCCAATACGTGTAGCCGCTCTTTTTATAAGGGTTAAGAAATCTTTGTTTTTTAGCTCTTCAACATTATTTATAGTTAATGCTGTGATATAAATACTTTGTTTAAAGTCTTTAAAATTTTTGATGTGTTTTTTCAATTTGTCTTTGTTATCATATATAGGTATATACGAACTACAACTAAATTCACTGTTTATTGTTTTATTGATAAACAAAAAAGTCGCTATTGCTTCGCATTCATAACAAAAAGCTGCTATTTTTTCCAATTGTAATCGGGTATCATCACTTATTCGTCCCCTAAGGTAAAAATTGAGATCATCATTAGGAACAAAAACAAGACTGCCTTTTTCAAGCATACATAAACCTTCTATAAAATAATAAAAAAACCCCGGACATTGCCGAGGCTTTTGCTAAAAGCACATTAGTTTTTACCTAAACTTTACTCATGCCGCTTCTAATACGCTTTTTTTGCTGCAACTTTCTTTACTGTAGACTTTTTGGCTGTAGCTTTTCTCGCTGCTGGCTTCTTGGCTGTGGCTTCTTTAGCATTAGCTTTTTTAACTACGATTTTTTTTAAAAGTTCTTCATCTTCTTCTAACTGCCTAGATAGCTCAAACAGGGTTTTTTTATAAAACTTGTTTTTGGGGTTTTTATCAACTAAGCTTGTATAAAGTTTTACTTGGCGCTTTTCAAATCTAATGGAGCCTTCCCCTAGCTTAATTTCAGAAAATGGTATTGTTTTCAATGAAACCATAACTATTTATACCCCTTTTTATGAAAAACTAACATTGAACATTCTTCGCTCCAACCCCCAACACGAACAGCTCTATTAATAATAGCTCTCCATGCTTCTTTGTCCTCAAGTTCTTTTTTAGTTCTCATTAATTTTGCTCCAAGAAAAATACTTTGGTCAATATCTTTTTTATAGTTTCCAGTGTACTCTTCTAATAGCTTTTCTTTATTATATATCGGCATAAATGCTTCACATTTTATATTCCCTGATATAAAACGAATAAATAAAAAAACCGCTGATGCTTTACGAGCAATACAATAATTTACTATTTTTTCTATGATTAACCGATCGCTATCACATAAATGTTCTGTAAGATAATCATGAAGTTCTTCTATGGGAACTGCAGTTAATCCCCTTCCAAGCATAGCCACCCCCTCCACAAAAACACAATAAATGCGATCTCTGTGTCTATGTACAATATTTAGCTTTGTCTAGCATAACACTAAACACTCAGGTTTTTGTATAAATAAGCAAACCCCTCATATTTATAAAATATACCACAATTTTATAAAAGTTGATAGAGAAATTTTTACATCCTTGATCGCAACCCCTCTAAACCCCACCTCTTTTTCCTGGCAACATTACTACTGCCGCTCGAACCTTGCCTACAATAGCGACCTTTTCGGCACTGCTAGTATAACTCTCATACATCTTGTTATCGCTGATAACCCGATACCCATCCGGCGTATGCTGCACCCGCTTAACAAAGGTCTCTTCAATAGTTTTAATCACATAGACCCCATCGCCATCCCAGCCGCCGCCATCGCAGACCACCATATCGCCGTCGTTCAATGTGGGGTTCATTGAATCCCCCTTGATCGGCAGGCTCATAAGATGGGGGTATTTAGAAAGCTCTTTTGGCGCGTGAATGAACCGTGTCGGAAGTTCATCCTCTCCAATACCTGCGCCGTGCCCGGCAGAGACAGGGTTATCATCTAGCACAGGGATTACAATCCCATCGTCAAATTCTTTGTCGCTTTCAAAAACAAGGGGGATGCCTGGCAATTTATGCCTAAGCCCATTTTGTGGCTTTTCCGACCCACAAGATTTATATTCACTAAGCCCGTTTTGTGGCTCGTTATTTAATAATAGATTATATGTTTTTAATGCCCTTTCCGCTTCTTCTATTTGTATTCTAATAAGTTCGGGATTTTTTTCTACATAATCCCTCAAATATTTTGCAGCAGGTGAGTTAAATGACTCTTTAGCCATTTCTTCTAGCTCTTTTAAAATTGGAATATTTATAATTGGACCTTTACCATTTAAAAACCAGTCTGTGTTTATACCACCAGAAGCTAAGGCACCTAATAATTTATTAGGATTATCTATTTTATCTTTTTCAAATTTTGATAAGTAACCGTTAGAAAGCCCCAAAATTCGTTCTAAACCAGAATTGTTTTCATTAAAATACTCTCTAAGCTCTTGTATTTGTTTAGCGTATTTCATTGAATTTTTCAATTTACCTCTTGACAAATTAGAATATTTCTACGACAATTAAAATATCGGAAAGCCAGACCGAGGGCTTTAGAAAAAAAAGGAGAACGGCGCAATGTTCCGCCAAGAATACCGCCGTTCTCCTAACACCACCCCACAAGGAGGCTGTTTTGAGTATAGCACCATTAACGGCTCCGGGCAAGCCAAACATGCCCACACGATTACGTCCTTCCAGAAGAGAAGGACTGAATATCACGTACAAACTTAAGGATTTAGGAGTAGGCTGTACCGATATAGCCAGAACCCTTAATGTCCACCATTCAAACATTTGCAAAGTTGTCTCTGGGCAACGCCGCTCAAAGCGTATTGAATCAGAAATTGCGAGAGTTCTAGGCAAGGCAAGTTGGAACGATGTTGTACTAGAAGCTCAAAGCGAAATTTATAAGAAGCCTGTAGAACTTATTTTGCTGGAAAGAAAGCAATCGGCAGAAACTGCAATCAAGTCATCAAAAAAGCGCATGAAAGATTATATCGAAAGGGATATATCTTCCTCCGATTCAAAAGCTAGAGGAAAGCTTAATCGAATGGCGGCAGGCTTATGATTGACGCTTTCGATGACGTAATAAAAAAAGGGCAATCTCTTTTAAAGAAATGCACAGTTCCTACGGTAAAAATATATCCGTCAGCAGAACTGCTTATACATCTTCATGTAATGAGAGAATACCTCGCAAGCCAAAAAGGGCAGTACAAAGATCCAGATGCAGATGATTATATCCATCTTTCATGGACAGGGTACTGCAAAGAAATCGGCATATCTTACCAAAAGGCTAATTATTGGCTACGTTCATTCACGCCTAACAACGAAAACGCTAAGGCAAAAACAAGGAGGGGCGCATGAATAAATCAAAGCCTAAATCTTGCAGAAAATATGGAACTAAGTCGCAAGGTATTTGTCCTTTTGATTTTGAAGGCGGAATCTGTCGAGGCTGTCCAGAATCAATTGCGGCGTTCGGTAAAAGAAAAGGAGTAAAACATGAATAACGAAACAAATTTCGCAAACGGTTTTGATTATTTTTGCGAGAATGACGGAATATTTTTCTCCGTACAATATGAATCCGATCTTATCGACAGTGTCGAAATGTGTCCGTATTGCGGAGGAGATAATCTTCTTCGCAGTATAGATGAATTCCTGGAATATCTTGAAGACAACAATACCGATCCTGTTAATTTCTACAAAGTATTCCCGCCTGACGAACTAATACCAAATTCTCGCACCGGAGCTACGCCGAGACAAGTATCTATGATTATCAGTCTGGTTTCGATGAGAAGCGAAAGAAGTATTCCTATAACAGTCGAAAGTGTAGCGGGAAACTGCAATTCTTGTGTCGAGATTATCAGAAAAGTTTTTAAAGAACTTCACATAACGGAAGCGGCGGAAGATAAGTGAATAAACACAACCTCGACCTGTATGGGTTTGAGAATATAGAAAATCAAGAGGGGAAGTTATTATGAACGTTGCAAAACAAACGGCAAAAAAACCAGCGCGTACGACAAGCGCGCGGGAAACGGTCTATATGACCAACAGTCAGGGACATCAGATACCCGAACACATGGTAAAGGATGTCGATAAAAAAAGAGATTTGACAGTCCGCCTTATCGCCGCCAAAGCGATGGAGATGAAAGAAATCCTTTCAGGGTTCAAAGAAGAAATAAGAGAGCAAATTTATTCATTTGTAGATTTTTCCGCCAAAGAGTACGGCGTAACATGGGGCGGTAAAAAAGGCAACATCGCTCTTACAACGTACGATGGTAAATTTAAACTGCTTGTTTCCATGAACGATAACATCACATTTGACGAACGCCTGCAGGTAGCTCGTGAGCTTATCAGTAAGTGTATAGAAAAATGGAGCGAAGGTTCTCGTTCAGAAATACGTGTATTGGTTAATGACGCTTTTCAAGTTGATAAGACAGGAAAAATTTCAACCGCTCGTGTTCTTGGCCTTCGCCGTCTGGATATTCAGGACAAGGATTGGCAAAAGGCGATGACCGCAATCACAGAAAGCGTACAGGTAACAGGAACCAAACAGTATTTGCGTATTTATGAACGCGATACCAATGGTGAATATCAGATGATCCCGCTTGATGTAGCAGCGTTGTAAAGGAAAGCAGCATGAGCAAACAACAAAACACAGAACTTGTACCAATGGAACTGTCAAAAAAAATCAAGCGTTGGGATTATGATTCATCTGTATCAAAAATGCGTCCGCTTGTCCGTCAATGGAAAAAGGCAACAATTGAAATGCTTCGGGAATTATATTTAGCCAGAGAATTCCTTACAAGTCAGAAGGGACAGCATAAAGATCCGGAAGCCGATGACTACATCATCCATACATGGAGCGGTTATTGCGGTGAATTGAGCATGTCGTATCAGACCGCAAATAACTGGCTGCGTCCTTTTACTCCAAGAGAGTTATCTGATACCGGCAAAGATGTATTACTGCTAGAGTCGCCAGTGAAAAACGAACATGTAGCAAACCGCGCATTGATGCAAGCTCGCGTTAATGAAGTCATGCGTACAGGAGAGCGCCCAACTGACTGGACTGATGAAGAAGATGCTGAACTCCAAAGACAAATGAAAAACGCGCGTCTTGCGGAAATTGCGGAAAGCTGTAATGCTCCGACTTACTTCAAAGCAAATGATTATTTCAGTGATGCTTTGAAACGGTCAAAAGACATTACCAACTTCAAACTGGAAAACAGCGTTCAAATACAAGCGCAATACAAGGTATTTAAATACATCGAAGAATATCTAAGCGCTTTTGAAGATGCTGAAACACAAGCGAGAGCGGCGTTTAACATTGCGCTAAAGACTCGTAATTATGCAAATGAGTATGCGGAAAAAAACTTCCAAATTAAAAACGCGCAGTTAAATGAAGGGGGTGAAGGTGTCAACTAATCCCTTCACGTCAGGTTCAAAACTGTCAAAGATGGCAACCGTATATGATGATTGGCGCCGCCGAGACGCATTGATGCCTTTATCGCTTGTTTATGAAAATTTATCACGTAAACATGGTGTATCAGCTTCTTCAATAAAGCGTTATGTCGCGTACATCAAGAAAAACGGTTATCAGCCAAAAGAGAAAAATCCAAGATCTTTAATGGCATGGGACGCGCAGGCTCTGGAGTTTTTTAAACAGTTTTACCTGATGGCGGCAAGAGATGTTGGACACTGCACTGTACGAAACGCTTACAGGCAAACAGAGATAATGGCAAAACAAAAAGGCTGGAAGATAGGCTCTGAACCATCAGCTTATATTTACGCAAGAGAAATACACTCTGCGTTAAAGCTCTACGTCAAAGGCGGCAGCCGAGCATTGGATAATCTTTTCTACATCGCAAGGGATCTTTCAAGCCTGCGTCCGTTTCAAATCATTGTAGGAGATCAACACCGCTTTGATTTCTGGGTAACAGATGAAAACGGTGTGTATTTCCGCCCTGAATGTTATCTGTGGCTGGACATGAGAACCCGTCTGCCTTACGGAATAGCTTTTGACAGGCATTACACCTCACGCACTGTGCTTCGCGCATTAAAAATGGGAGTGATTAACTTTGGCAAATTTGAAAGCACATACAACGACAACGGCTCAAGCGAAAAGTCGGCAGTAGCCGATTATACCATAGAGCAACTCCAGCAATACGGAATGAGATTCTGCGATGAAGGCGATCTATATCGCACCGAAACAGGAGCGTATGTAATCGAAGGTACGGATGGGAAAATGCTCAATGTGGTAAAATCCCGCACCGAATGGAAAAAGCAAAACCGCCGTATTTTTGCCAATGTGAAAAACGCCAAAACAAAACCGATTGAACGTTTCTTTTCTACATTGGAACAAATACTGCGAGACATGCTATTGCCGGGCGCCGTAATCGATCCCCGCTCTGATGCGGCAGCAGAGGAAGAGTCAAATCGCCGACTGGAATGGCAGAAATCAAAAGGGTATATTCTCACCTTTGAAGAATTTGTCCGGCAAACAATTACAGCAATAGACACTTACGCGCATCGTTTACATGGAACATTAAAACGCAGTCCACTGGATGAACTTAAACATTCTATTAACGTTGAAGGTTGGCAACAGACTTTTATCAATCGTGAAGATGTGCAGTATCTGTTTATGGAACGCTCTTACGCTACAGTACGGGGCGATAGGGTATCACTGAATGGACATCAGTTTATTGGACCAAATCTGACGCAAGATATGATTAAAACAAATCGCGGAAACCTTGCTGGACTCAATCGCCAGAAAATAGAGCTTCGTTATGATCCAGATGATATCCAATCAGGCATCTGGGCGATTGATCC
>Ga0123356_10001803_pt1 | contig 23328 bp, 18 predicted proteins | sample TergutEmb28metaG_2_FD_92546 | JGI IMG/M metagenome (GOLD analysis project Ga0123356, IMG submission 92546) | Embiratermes neotenicus P3 segment gut microbial communities from Petit-Saut dam, French Guiana - Emb289 P3 | ecosystem: Host-associated > Arthropoda: Insects > Digestive system > Gut ...
AACGCCGTCATCGCGTTCAATTAAAAAATCAACTTCATGCTGTTTATAATCTCTGTATTGATACAGGTTATATTCTCTATTTAAATCTATTTGTGCCGCCAACTCCTGAAAAATAAATGTCTCCATTAATTTCCCACCGCGATCAGAATCGCGTATAATTTCTTCTTTTTTCCAGCCCAGAATTGATGTCATAAATCCTGTATCGTTAGCGTAAAATTTTGCGCTCTTTCCGACTCGCTCATAATCTGTACGTACCCAGGGATTTACCCTGTCAAAAAGATATAATGACTCCAACGCATTAATATAAGTTTCAAGTGTTTGTTTAGACAAAGACATTCCAGCGCCAATTTTAGCAGCGTCCATGAACTTACCCGACCAGCCTGCCAGAATTAACACAAGTTCCTTTAATTCATTCTGCCGTCTTATATTCATTATATCTTTTAAATCCCTGTTTACTAAATCATCAATATAGTCCATATGCCATTCTTTTCTGTCTTTTTGATTTTTTAATTTAACAGCTTCCGGATAACCGCCGCGAAATGCAAGTTCAAAAATTTCTTCTTTGTTATACCCAGGTATTTTTCGCGGGAAATCCATTGAAAACGCGCGTTCCAGAAAACTTGGTTTTCTTTCTAAAATTTCACCCATAACAAGAGGACGCAGCCTTATTCGTTTGTTCCTACCCGCCATACTGTCTGTGATTATCGGCAATGTCTGAATGTTCGCAGAACCGGTTAGACAGTACTGACCAGGTCGGTCATTTTTGTCTACAGCCAGTTTAATTTCCGGGATAAGATTAGGAGCCTTTTGCACTTCATCTATAAACATTGTGCTGGCAGAATGTTTAATAAATCCTTTTGGATCTTCTTTTGCAAATGTTAATGTAGTGTCATCATCTAAAGTAAGAAAAATACTGTCTTTATCCTGTAATTGGCTTAAAAGTGTAGTTTTTCCGGTTTGCCTTCCTCCGGTTATAACAACCACTCTGCGCTTTTTCAATCCATTTTTAACGCCTTCTACCTGCCACCTGAGAATTTCATTCTTTTTTGCCTCTTTTTCCATAAATTAAATATAATACAAAAGGGTAAAAAAGTAAAGTAGAATGAGGTAAATATGCTCAATAGAAAAGGCTAATTTTATACAATACAAAAGGGTAAAATAGTAAAGTAGTAAGGGTCAAAAAAGCTCAATAGAAAAGGACATAAGAAAGGCTGCCCTTGTGAGGCAGCCTTTCTCCAAATCCGTAGTAAAAAAAACTACTTTAACAATTCCTGCGCTTTTTTTACCATGCTGCCAACATCAAGGCCGAAGCGGTCTACAAGATAATCCTGCGTGCCAACTTCGCCGAACTCGTCGTTAATGCCGATGCGCGCAAACTTGCACTTACAACCTTCTTCGGCGATTATTTCCGCTACTGCGCTGCCGAGTCCGCTCATTATTTGTGCGTTCTCCGCGCTGATTATGGCGCGTACTTTGCCGGCTTGTTTTAAAATAGCGTCGCGGTCAATGGGTTTTAAGGTGAGCACATCCAACACGCCGGCGCTTATTCCTTCTTCGGCAAGTTTTTCGGCTGCCAGCAGCGACTGGTTTACCATGAGGCTGCCCAATGCTACAAAGCAGACATCGTTACCTTCTTTTAAAACTTTTGCCTGACCAAATTTAAATGTTTCGTTTTCTTTGTACAGATACGGAACGGGTTTGCGCGGAATACGCAGATAATGGCAGCCGTATTCCTCTACCATTAATCTAACAAAGGCGGCGCAGGAAACAGGGTCCGAAGGTTCAACCATTGTAAGTTTTGGAATAACGCGCATAAGTGCGAGTTCTTCAAACGGCATATGTGTACCGCCGTTAAAAGCAGCCGTAACGCCCGGGTCTGTGCCAATCAATTTTACGTTTAATTTTGCATAGTTTGCAGAAAGAAAAAATTGGTCGTATACGCGGCGGGAAGAAAAACAGCCAAAGCCTGATGCAAACGGGATTTTTCCCAGAGTGCTTAAGCCAGCTGCAACGCCAACCATATTTGCTTCGGCAATACCGCAGTTAAAAAACCTGTCGGGATACGCTTTTTTGAACACGCCTGTATTTGTGCAGCTCATAAGGTCTGCTTCAAGCACTACAATATTTTTATTTTTTTCGGCAAGTTCCATGATGGTGTCGACATAAGCCATTCTCATTTCTTTTTGTTCTGACATTTTATACCCCCTTATCCTAACGCCGCGATGGCTTCTTGAGCTTTCGCCATATCAAAGGCCATGCTGTGATTTTTTTCGACGCCTTCTGCAAAGTTGCAGCCTTTACCCTTAATCGTGTGCATCACAATCATCGAAGGTTTTTCTTTTTCTGCAAGCGCTTTGTCGATAGCTGCGTCTAACGCCGCAATGTCATGGCCGTCAACTTCCTGTGTGAACCAGCCAAACTGTTCCCACTTTGATTTAAGATCGCCAAGATCCAAAATGTCTTTTGTAAAACCGTCGAGCTGCTGTTTATTGTAATCGGTAAAGGCAATCAGGTTAGGCAGTTTTTGGAAACCCGCAAAAAGCGCGCCTTCCCAAACCTGCCCTTCGTTGGATTCGCCGTCGCCGATAATTGTATAAACAGTCGAAGCTTTTTTATCCATTTTTAAGCCGAGCGCAATACCGATAGCTGCAGAAAAACCCTGACCCAAGGAACCGGTTGTCATGTCGATACCGGGTGTCTTATTGCGGTCGCAATGGCTGGGTAAACTGGTTCCGCCTTTGTTAAGGGTTGTAAGCCAGTCTTTTGGAAAAAATCCCTTAAGCGCCAAAGTTGCGTAAACGGCAGGACCCGAATGGCCTTTGGAAACTACAAGCTGGTCTCTTTCTTCCCAGCGAGGGTTTTTAGGATCAATTTTCATCTTGTGAAAATACAACAGAGCCAAAAGGTCTACTATAGACATGGCTCCCCCAATATGCCCCGACCCCAGGGTCGCAATTTCTTCGATTGTCATTTTTCGAATTTCTTTTGCCTGATCTTTTAAGAATTGTTCTTTTTCTTTATCCATATATTCTCTCCTTATAATTGCTTTAAATAATGACTCATTATAACCTGTTTTTGTTAAATTGTGTAGCCCAGCATTTTTTCCGCCAAAGCAATATCCCCCGCGGCAATTGCTGCGCGGATACGGCTGGAACTTATGGGTAAAGAACTCTTCAAGCCATCCATTGGATGGCATAACTCCGGGACTATTTCGACAGGGATTTTATGGGAAGCAAAAAAGTTTTTAACGGCCTTTGCGTCCGTGTCCAATTGATAACCGCAGCGAAAGTCGCTGCCAACTGCAAAAAAGTCCGCGCTGCCGTGTTTTAATAAAAGATTCAAAAACTCAGCGCCCGGTATTTGCCTGAACTCATCGGTAAAATCAATAACAATCGTTATTTTTATTCCGAGTTTTTTTAACATATCAAGTCTTTCCTGAAAGCTCTGTATATCTTTGCTGCCGGTTTTGTGGTTTTGCCGAAACGTAACAACCGCAGGCACATTATTTGCCTTGTAAGAAACAATACGCTTTATAAGCGCCTGATGTCCAAGGTGTACTCCGTCAAAAATACCGATGGTCATGGATGTTAGTTCGTCTTTTAGGTTTAAACCGTTTTCCAAAAATTGCGGCCATTCAATTATTCGCATGAACTTCCTATTTCTTCCAGTTTTGTGCGGAAGAGTTCATAGTCAGGAGCAAGTTTTACCGCTTTTTTTAACAGGTTGATTGCCATTTTGTTTTTTCCCTTGATGTAATAAGTGAGTCCCCATAAATAGTAAATTGCAGGATCCTCTTTCGGGCGGGGTTTTGCCGCAGTTCTTAATTTATGGGCAGCTTCGAATTCTTTTGCGCATTTGTCATAGTCTTCTATGCTGAATGCCCATTTTCCTGCAAGCGCGCGGGCTTCCCAGTTTTTGCTTCCAAGAACCGATAATTTTTGCATAAGAGCGGCAAGCTCGGGCATATTATCCTGATTTAAAAAAATCTTTCCCGCATTGATATAACGCGCTAACGCATCTTTCTTTTTTCCCGCGTGTTCGTAGGCGTTTGCGGCATTAACTGCATAAATGCCGTTTTCGCTGTTTGCCTCAAATGCATTATCCCATGCCTGAGCGGATTCGATATAATCCTTTAATTCCCAGTGACATCTTGCAAGTATAGTATGATAATCAATGTCTTTATTTATCTTAAATGGATTGTTGACTGTAAATTCTTTTATTTCTGCAAATCGATTTAATTCGTTTAGTATTTTTATTTTTTCCGTATGCGCCAATTTACCTTCCGGAGAATCCGGCCATTGATCCAAAATTGAGTTTATAAACACTTCAGCTTCATTGTACTGACCAAGACTAAATGTCATTCGCGCCGCCAAGAGCAGTTCCCTTTTTGTTCTTACTTCCGATGTGGCGACAACGCTGATAACTTCGTCTCTGCGTTTCCACGCCCTGTTAATTTGATCCAGAGATTTAAGCGATTCGCCCATTACCGCAAAAGTTTCCGCAAGACGAAGGCGACCTTCTGCATTGATGTTGGAATCATCGGTCCATTTATCAAAATCCTGTTCTATAAATTTGATTCGCGTATCTACAGAGATATAATCCAGCATGGCTTTACAAACATATTCTTTATTTTCTGTTACCTGTTCCCCTGTTTCCTCTTCATTGTTTTCTGTGTAAGAGGCAAGAGCAAACCCAAGCCGTCCGTAGGTAACAGTATTGTCGTTTACTTCTCCAAGCCATTTGCCGTTTACCAGAAAAATCAGGAAAGTGCCATGGGTAACAATTTTCATGCTGACATTGCTGCCGTTAAAGTCCGAGATTTCTGTCCAGGCAATTAGGGTTCTTGGAGAATTGTTTTTTACAACATCCAGGCGGAAATAACCCTTGCTGGAGACAAGCGCCATATAATACGATTCATCATCCATAATGCGGAAGATAATACCGGCAGCGGCGTAACCGCCAAGACTGTCCAGCCTGAATTTTGCTTCTATTATGTGATCCTGATAATCCCTGTCCGGAATATCTACCCAGGCAATACAATTTTGCTTTTTTACGCCCAGTTCCAGCGAGCCGCCTGACAGGTTGGCACTATAGGAAGATTCTGATTTAATATCAAAAGGGGAGTTTTTTGTCCTTGAAAAATCGATAGAGAATTTTCCTTCGGGCTCAATGCCTGAAGCATCGATATCCTCAGGATTTCTTTGCAAGATCTTATTGGAGAGTGCGTAAATGAGTCTTTTGGAAAAAGCCAGCATGATACATAATACCCTTAAAAAACTAAAAAAGTCGATACGTTTTGGCAGCGGTAACCGTATCGATATATTCATAATTATTGGCCTGTTTATTATCGTTATTACCCCCATTATTATACATCTGTCTTTCAGGATTGAGGCCGCCGCCAAACAGGTTAATCTGTATCTCTCTGCTCAAATGGAAGAGTTGTTTGGAAAGAAAAAGATAGATTCGCTGCTTCGGGAATTTGAAGAAAGGAACCCCGGTATTAAAATACGCTTTGGAAGCGGAGAGGCGGATATTCTCTTTTTTGATGACGGCGAATTTAACGCTCTTATCGATACAAATTCGCTTCTGGAATTAAATTCGTACACTAACTACGATTCGGGGGGCCGGCAAATGGCAATCCCGCTTGTTTCTTTTATGGACATGCTTTTTTATAATATCGATATTCTTGCCGCGGCCGGTTTTGGCTCTCCTCCCAAAACAAGGGATGAATTTTTAAATTATGCCAGAACTGTTTCCCGCGGTGAATTTAACGCATTCGGCACTGCGTTAAGTTTGAGTTTTCAGGATAAACATGCTTTGTCCAGAGATATTTTTTCCTGGATATGGGCCGGCGGCGGCAGCCTTTTTACTGCGGACGGAAACAGGCCGTCTCTTAATACAAGAGCAATAATAAATGACATTACTTTTATTGGTACGCTTTATCGGGACGAGATAATAGCGCCGGGCATTTTTGATACAACAGGCGTTCAGCGCATTGATCAATTTGCGCAGGGCAATGTTGCATTAATGATTGCCTCTGCCAGAGCTATTCCGTATTTAAGACAAAGAATGGGAGACAGCGCTTTTGGCATATCTACCGTTCCGGATCTAGGCGGGGGAGCCAGAAGCAGCGTAAACCTTTCCGCTTTGTATGTTGGAATTAATACAAAAACTTCCTACCCCGATGAAGCCTGGAGATTCCTTGAGTTTCTGGCCGAAAAAAGTTCCTTTTTATGCGAAGAGCTAAATGCCATTCCCGGCGTAGTTTCAGATATTATTCCCGGCGATTATGTAAGAGACGATCCTTTTTATTCCAAAGCATGGGATATTTTTGAATCTGTCTTAATTGCAGAAAGTTTTTGCGGAAGACCCAATGCAATACAGTACGAATCAATTTTTCTGGAAGAACTGAAAATCTTTTTTGAAACCGGCAGAACAGCGCAGGATACTGTAAACGCTGTCCAGCGCCGATGGGATGCAATTGAGTCTCCATGAACATCCGTATCAACCCGCGCCGTTTCATCGGTACAGTAAAAATACCCGCTTCCAAATCCCACACAATAAGGCAGCTTTTGATAGCTTCTCTTGCAGACGGCGTGTCCGAAATAAAGTATCCATTGGATTCACTGGATACCCAATCCTGCATTACAGCCTGCAAAGCTTTCGGCGCAGAAATAGACGAACATTTTAACGGCAGCGAACTTGTCGGCTTAACAGTTCGCGGCAACAATAAATTTAAAAATACGTTATCTTCCTTTTTTGTAGACATTGGCAATTCAGGCACAACCCTCTACCTTGCTTTGGCTGCCGCCGCTCTTCAGTCTGACTGGATAGAATTCACGGGCGATGAACAAATACAAAAACGCAGCGCTTCTCCTCTCCTTGACGCATTAACAGGACTGGGTATTCAGTGTGTCAGCAATAACGGCTGTACTCCGATAAAAATTAAAGGTCCATGGAAAGGCGGCAAAGTGATTCTTCCCTGTCCTACAAGTCAATATTTATCCGCGCTTTTAATTGCTTCTCCATTGGCTCCTGCGGGTGTTGTAACTGAAATAGAAGTACCCATGCTTAACGAAAAGCCTTATATCGATATGACGCTTTCCTATTTAAAAGCTCATGGTATTCCTTTTGAAACTGTCCCCGATTATTCGCATTTTAGAATTCCCGGCGGCTCATCATGGAAAGCTTTTTTCGGCAGCAGCGCGCGTTCTGTTCCTGCGGATTTTTCATCCGCCGCTTTTCCCGCCGCCGCCGCCGCAATTACAGGCGGTCCTGTAACTTTGCAGAGACTTGATCCGCAGGATACTCAAGGGGATAAATACTTTTTAAATATGCTGGAAGAAATGGGCTGCAATGTTCAATGGCAAACAACAAACGACGGAGAACAATCGCTTGTTGTTTCACGCGAAGGCGAACTTTGCCGCGGAACTTTTGATCTTAACAAAACGCCCGACCTTCTTCCTGCGGCGGCGGTAGTTGCCGCGTTTGCAAAGGGCGATACAACTATTGTAAACGTTGCCCATGCGCGCATAAAAGAAACCGATCGTATCGCTGTAATGAAACAGGAATTGGCAAAACTTGGAGTTTCCTGTACGGAATTACCTGACGGATTAATTATCCATGGAAAAGGCGGTTTGTTTCCGCCGGGCTGCCCAATAATCGAAGGTCACGGAGATCATAGAATTGTAATGGCTTTTTCTGTTGCTGCTCTTGGCAGCCCTGTTCCCATCGAGATAACAACCGCAGAAAGCGCGGCAGTAACGTATCCCGGCTTTTTGGATTTACTTACGGCTTCATAAAAAAACCCCGAACAAACTGTCCGGGGCTTTACTAACCTTTTACAGGTAAGGGAACTTCTAAAAACTTCAGTTTTTAGAAGTTTTCGTAACCTATGAAGAAAATCGCTTTAGCGATTTTCTTCGAGGAACCTAAAAAACCCAACCGGGGTTTTTTAAGGTTCCCTAGTTCCTTGTTAAGGTAAATTCGGTGAAGTTAATAGTTGTAGGTCCTGCTGTGTCCAGAGTTGCGAATACCAATGTATTTGCTCTTGGATTTGAGCCGGGTGCAGATGTAAGAATAGTAATTGTAATTTCTACGCTAACAGTTTCGCCGGCTGCTGATGCAGGGAATTCTGCTCCGCCAACTGATGGGGAAGGAATGTCAATTCCGCCCGGCTGACGCCATGAAAGTGTTGCCCATCCGCCGTTCATATCTGCAAAACCAACGCCGATAGGTCTAGCTATTGTGCGGCTGGTTGTGTAGGTGGCTTTTAAAGTATAGGTTTCACCTCTTGTAACTCTGTGACCGTTCAACATAAGCGGGTTCTGAATAACGCCCTGGAAGTTGCGGCCATTTGCCATGTTGTCTGAAAGAACGAGCTGAAATGCTCCCAAGTTTCCGGCTCCCTCAATTGGACCGCCAGCTGCACCGCCTGCCGCGCCGCCTGTTGTTTCACAAGACAGAGCCAGTACCAAACAAAGGCTCATGATGATAAATAATGCTTTTTTCATAGATTCTCTCCTCAAAATAATAATTTATTGTTATTTGTGGTACTTTCCTTCCATAATATTGAGGAGTGGACGGCAATTTAAATATTGATTTACCTTCATGCTGCCGACTATTTAAAAAATATTTTTTTAAGGCAGGAAGATGATGAAAGATAAATTTATTACAGAGGTTATGGCGGGCATGGCTTCTGCGCTTACGCATATTCAATTGGAGAAATTACAGCAGGTATTGTCGCAATGTTTGTGTAATCTGGAAATTGGCATGCAAAAAACGCCTGATTCGCAGGATAATGATAAGGGCGAATTGCTGGATGTTTTTATCGCGGCAAAACGAATAGAAGGGTGTTCCGAAAAATCATTAAATTACTATAATTCGACCATTCGTCATATGCTTTTCTGCGCCGCAAGACCGGTTCGTGAGATAAATACCGATTATTTGCGGTATTATCTGGCGGATTATCAAAAAAACAACAATTCCAGCAAAGTTACCATCGATAATATTCGGCGGATTTTTTCCAGCTTTTTTGGCTGGCTGGAAGACGAAGATTATATCCTAAAAAGTCCCGTGCGGCGAATCCATCGGATTAAAACAGAAAAGACAATCAAAGATATTTTTTCCGATGAAGGTTTGGAACTGCTAAGAGATGCATGCGAAGAAAAACGCGATTTGGCAATGATTGATTTACTAACGTCTACAGGAATGCGCGTAGGAGAATTGGTGCAGCTTAACCGCGAGGATGTTAATTTTCATGAGCGGGAATGTGTGGTTTTTGGAAAAGGCGGCAATGAAAGAATCGTTTATTTCGATGCCAGAACAAAAATTCACCTGTTGGATTATCTGAACAGCAGGACAGATAAAAACTCTGCTATGTTTGTATCGTTAACACTGCCAAACAAGCGATTATTGGCAGGCGGAGTCGAAGTACGGCTTAGGGAAATAGGCAAAAGGGTAGATTTATGCAAGGTACATCCGCATAAATTCAGACGGACACTCGCTACAAGGGCTATAGACAAGGGAATGCCCATAGAACAGGTGCAGCATTTGCTGGGTCATGTCAAAATCGACACAACAATGCTCTATGCAATGGTAAATCAGTCAAATGTCAAGAATTCGCACAGGAAATTTATAGGTTGAATCGTAAATAAAATAATAATTTAACGTAATTATATCATTGAAGTTCAAGACAGGCAAGGTTATTCTGATTTTTTTTGCTTATTTTTAGGAGCCAAAATACCCCGAACAAACCGTCCGGGGCTTTTTTGGATATTAGTTCTTTGTGAAGACAAATTCTGAAAAAGTAATAACTGCTGTCGGTTTTCCCCTTGTGCCGATAGACTCAAATCTAATTGTATTCTGGTCGGCAGAAGAACCGGGCGAATTTTTTATGGCTGTCATAGTAACTTCCGCTGTATATGTTTGTCCGGCTCTCGGCGCTTCTGTGCTTAGATTTACTCCCGATCCTTCTAAGCCGCTTCCCTGACGCCAGGTAAGCGGGTTCCAGTAACTTGAGGCTGCAGATTGGTCTACAAGGCCTACCCATATTGGAGTTTCAAGGTCGCGGCTTACTGTGTATGTAACTTTCAGGGTAAAAGTATCACCTTCCCTGATTCTGTAACCATTCATCAGCTCCCGGCCTTCTCCTCTTCCTATATCGCCTGCATAGCTATTGCCATACTGGAAATTGTCCCGAAGCTGGACAACGATGTTCGTTAATGAGCCGCCCGGCACAGGAGCGTCTCCTCTTGCTGCGTTCCCTGTTGTTTCACAGGACAGAGCCAATACCAAACAAAGGCTCATGATGATAAATAAAGCTTTTCTCATAATTCTCTCCTATAAATATTGATTTACCATATGTTACCATTACTGCGGCCTTAAAGCAACCATTTTTTCTATATGTTTATTTAAAAAAATTGTTGACGTCTATGGATTATCAGGGTATTATAACCTTTACTGGGCAGTTCACTATTATGAAAAATTATTGGAGAATGCCTAAAAATTCTTATTTTTGGAGGTTTTTTGTGAAAAATACACAAAAAGTGTTGTTTTTGGTACTTTTCGGAGCGCTTTGCGCTGTCATTTTGTCTTGCGCAGGCCTTGGCGGCTCAGGCGGACCTGCTGTTTTGGCAACCGGCGAATGGATGACCTATACAGATCAGGGCAGCGACGGCGGTTCATCTACTGCAAACATGGTAATTGCAGAAGAAGAAATTGACGGTGTTACTGTAACTACCTACACAGTTTCCGGAAATGTCACTACTCAGTTTGAATACGGCTTTGCGGGTTGGGGAATCGATGCAGACGAAGAAACAATGGAAAGATACAAAACAGCAAGAGCTCTTTCTTTTAAAATTATCGGCGACGGCAATAGATATTCAATCAAATTCAAAATCAGTTCCGTTAGGGATTACTGCTACCATGAATATACTTTTGAAACTGTAGCAAACCAGGCAATAACTGTCGAAGTACCAATGATGTTCTTTATGCAGCCAAGCTGGGGAACCAATGTAAGATTCAATCCGGCGCTTGTAACCGGCGTTGAATGGCAGACCCATGAAAGTTCAAGAACACATCCCAATAATAATCCTTTTAGGGTTAAAATGTGGGATTTCATGATTCATCCCTAATATTAAAGAGAGATGAGCACTACGGTTAGACAGGAGATATATGATGACTGTAAGAAAGACATTATTTGCAGCGCTTGCGATTTTTATTCTCCTTCTAGCCGCTTGCGGCTCTTCGTCCAAAGCGACAGGGCCGGACCTTAATTTTGTTCCTGCCGTTCCGTACGCGGTTCGCGATTATCCGCTGGAAACTGTCAGCGGAAAAACAGCGTTTCAATATCTAAAAGACGAAAGAATCCTCAGCGGCTGGAATTTGGGAAATACCCTGGATTCCTACAATAACGGTATCGCGGGCGAAACACTTTGGGGTAACCCTTTTGTTAATCAGGAATTATTAAACGGCGTAAAAGCCGCAGGTTTTGATATTATTCGTATCCCTGTAACATGGATGGGACATATAGGCAACGCTCCGGATCATCGAATCTCGCTGCGCCGTCTTGAACGCGTTGCAGAAGTTGTAGAAATGGCGCATGCCGCCGGCCTGAAAGTAATTATCAATGTGCACCATGACGGCTCAACGCCGGATCAGGGCATAGAACACGGCTGGCTTTCACTTAAAAAATCATATAGAAATCAAACAGATTATCATGAAATTACATATAGATTTGCCCGTGTTTGGGATCAAATTGCCGCATACTTTCAGAATTACGGCGATTGGCTGATCTTTGAATCTTTTAACGAGCTTCATGACGGCGGCTGGGGGCACAGCACAGAATTTAAAATGTTTCCGGGTTTTCAGTTGGATATCCTGAACAACTGGAATCAGATATTTACAGACAGGGTGCGCGCATCGGGCGGTAACAACGCAACCCGTTTTTTACTTATTCCCGCCTATTGTACAATTCCGGCGCAAACACTGGCAGACAGTTTTATTCTTCCCAATGACACAGTGCCGGATAAACTTATCGTTACCTTCCATTACTACGATCCTCATGATTTTGGAATAGAAGGAAGACGAACCAACTGGGGAACACAGGAAGACAGACAAATAACAGACAATGACTTTGCACCTTTTAAAGGGCGCTATATAGACAGAAATATTCCGGTAATTATCGGAGAATGCGGCGCGGTATTGCAGCTATACCCCAACGATCCTGCAAGGGAAGCCAGGGCGCGCCAGAGCAGAAGGGATTACATCCAGCATGTATTCGTAACCGCTAAAAAGTACGGGTTAATTCCCGTTTATTGGGACAATGGTTTAACAAGAGGAACCGGTGAAAAATTCGGTCTGTTTGACAGAAGAACAGGCCAGCCGAATTCATCGGACAGTGAAGCTCTTATCAGAATGATGATAAATGCTGTAAGATAGATAAATAAAACATATAAAGGCTGTCAGGGATATGGGTGAAAAAATTGCGAAATTTAAAGGTTTGATAATTACCGCTGTTATTGTTATTTTTGCGGCTATTATCGTTATATCCGCCAGAGGACCGGAGCAGTATTTCTACGAAAAATATGCCGGTTTCGATTTGAGCGGAGCAAGTACAGGGAGAACAAACACATATCCCCGTTACATGGAACGTCATGAGGGAACGCCCGGCGGAAGCAGGGATATCCCGATTAATATTTTTGCGTGGTCTTCCGCAGAAGGGGTTTCCGCGCTTGAAAACTTTGAAGGCGAAGCTCGTGTCTTGCACGCGGAAGAAATAAGTTATGTAGAATATACCGTCAATGTTGAAAGTGCGGGTTTTTATAATATTCATATGGAATATTTTCCGCTTCCATCCCGCGGTATTCCGATAGAACGCGCTGTTTACATAAACGGCGAGATACCGTTTCTTGGCGCAGACAGACTTATGTTCCAGCGTGTTTGGGGCGATCATTGGCCGGAAGATGCAAGACGATTTGACAACAGGGGAAATCAGCTTCGCGCCACACAAACTGAATTACCGCGCTGGGAATCGGCAATGTTCAGGGATTCATTGGGTCATATAACAGAACCATATTCATTTTATTTAAGACAAGGCGCAAACACCATCAGGTTAAGAGGAATAAATGAGCCGGTGGCAATTCGTTCTTTAACATTAAAGGTTCCGGTCGAGACAAAAAAATACCGCGATTATATCGCTTCCATAGACACAAGCCGTTTTAGAAATAACCGCAGTAACTTTTCTTTAAAGATTCAGGGAGAAGACGCTACGCGAAGATCGGATCCTTCGTTGTATCCTATTTTTGATCGTTCTTCCGGCGCAACAGAACCTCCAAGCGTTGCAAAGATTCGTCTTAATATGATTGGCGGTCAGAGCTGGCGCGTTGCAGGACAATGGATAGAATGGGAAGTTAATGTGCCGGAAAGCGGATTGTACCGTATCTCAATAAAGGGACGGCAGAATTATAACCGCGGCTTTGTTTCCAATCGTACTATTATGATAAACGGAGAAGTTCTTGTTCAGGAACTGGCCTCTGTTCCTTTTAGATATAACAATAGATGGGTTCTTACTACGCTCGGCGATGATGAAGGAGATTTTTATTTCCCGCTGGAAGCCGGAACCAATACTATTCGTATACAGGCAACGCTTGGCGGCATGGGCGAAATGCTTAGCACAATGGAAGAAAGCGTGTTCCGTTTAAATACAATCTTCCGCAAGATACTTGTATTAACGGGACCCGAACCTGATATTTACCGCGACTACCGCGTTGATCATGTGTATCCCGAAGTCATGGAAGCGATGGAACTTGAAAGCAAGATCCTGTATAAACTGGTTGATGATTTAACACGCTATTCCGGCGAGCGCAGCGCTCAGGCAGCCGCTACATTAACTCTTGCGCGTCAATTGGAACTTTTTGTAAGAAAGCCGGAAAGAATTCCCAGAACACTTATTAACTTTAAACAAAATATAAGTTCGCTCGGAGACAGTTTGCTGGCGCTTTCACAGTCTCAGCTGGATATCGATTATATTTATATCAGCTCTCCGGAAACTACGCTGCCGCGGATAAATGAAAATTTCTTTGTGGCTGCTTCGCATGAGATTCGTTCTTTCTTTGTATCGTTCTTTGTTGATTACGACAAGATAGGCGACGATCACGGCAAAGGCGCCGATGTTCTTCAGGTTTGGATTTTAACAGGACGCGATCAAAGTACTATTCTTAAAACGATGATAGACGATACCTTCACTCCCGCAACGGGCATAAGGGTAAACGTAAAACTTGTTGCGCCTGAATCGGTTATGCCTGCTGTTGTTGCAGGTACGGGGCCTGATATAGCGCTTACCGTACCGCAGGTTGATCCTGTAAACTTTGCCATTCGTAATGCGGTTGTAGATATATCGCAGTTCCCCGGCTATGAAGAAGTTATTCAGGAATTACACCCCAGCGTTATGGTTCCGTTTAAATTCAGAGACGGCGTATATGGTCTGCCGGAAACGCAGTACTTCCATGTAATGTTTTACAGGAAAGATATTTTTGAAGAACTTGATATACAGATTCCGGATACATGGGAAGACTTAATAAAAATTCTGCCCATTATTCAGAAGAATAATATGAATGTTGGTATTCCGTCTGTTGCAACCAACGTGCAGGCCAATATCGACTTTTCCAACTTCCTTGCGCACCTGTTCCAGCGCGACGGCCGCATGTATAACGAAGACGGCTCCCGCACTCTTTTGGACAGCGAAATAGCAATCGAAGCGTTTGATGTTTACACAAAGTTTTTTACCCACTATAAGACGCCGGTTGTTTATGACTTTGTTAACAGGTTCCGCACTGGAGAAATGCCTTTGGCTTTTGCGGACTATACAAACTTTAATACGCTTGAAGTATTTGCTCCCGAGCTTCGCGGTCTTTGGGGTTTTGCAAGGGTTCCCGGTTTAAGAAGACCGGATGGTTCCATAAACCGTTCTGTCTCGACAGGTACGCTTGCTTCAATGATTTTTTCAAAATCAAGACGTCCTGATTCGGCATGGGAGTTTATGAAATGGTGGATTAGTTCGGATACTCAGCTTAGGTTTGGCCGTGAGTTGGAAAGTATCATGGGCGCTGCGGCGCGTTATCCAACTGCGAATTACAATGCTTTCCGTCAGCTTTCCTGGGGGTCTGAACAGATGGCAGTTCTTGATGAACAGCGCCAATGGACTGTAGGTGTGCCGGAAGTACCGGGCGGTTACTTTGTAAGCCGTCACGTTACAAACGCAGCGCGCCGTATTCTAAACGAAGGACAGGATACCAGAGAAACATTGCTGGATTACACTATCACAATTAACGATGAGTTAACCAAAAAACGCAGGGAATTTGGTCTGGAGTAGGGGGAAAAATGAGTTTTATCAGATATTTAGCCAAAATAAAGCAGAGAGATGAAAGCCGCGCTAAAGAAATATACAAAAATAGAGTTTGTTATCTTTTCCTTGCGCCTTATGCAATTGTTTTCCTTCTTTTCTTTGTTGCTCCCGTTTTAATATCGGTCTTCTTTAGTTTTACATATTATAACGTTCTGGAACCGCCAAGATTTATCGGATTGCAGAATTATATAAATCTATTGCTGGCAGATGATGTGTTTTTAATATCAATGAAAAACACATTTATTATGGCTGCCATTACGGGGCCTATTGGTTACATAATGGCGTTTTTATTTGCGTGGTTTATTAATGAATTGCCGCGCTATGTCCGCGCCTTTGTAACTTTGGTTTTTTATGCGCCTTCAATTTCCGGTTCTGTGTTCATGATTTGGGCGCTGATATTTTCCGGCGACGCTTACGGTTATTTTAACGGACTTTTAATGAGTCTTGGTATTTTGGATCAGCCTATACTCTGGCTTACGGATCCAAAATATATGATGCCGGTAATGCTTGTTGTCATCCTTTGGATGAGTTTGGGCGCAGGCTTCCTTGCGTTCCTTGCAGGTCTTTCTACCATCGACCCGTCCCTGTATGAAGCAGGTCTTGTAGACGGTATCACCAATCGCTGGCAGGAGCTTTGGTACATTACTCTGCCAAACATGAAGGGGATGTTGATGTTCGGCGCCGTTATGGCTATTACGCAGTCGTTTGGGGTGGCGGACGTAACGATTGCGCTTGCCGGTTTCCCAAGTACGGACTATGCCGTACATACGGTCGTAAACCACTTGATCGACTATGGTTCGATCCGCTTTGAAATGGGTTATGCCTCCGCGATAGCAACAATACTGTTCTTTACAATGATCCTTTGTAATGCTGCTATCCAGAAAATGCTTAGACGAGTAGGAACTTAAGGGGTTGTTATGAAAAAATTAAAGAAATTAATTGGCGGCAAAAGACTTAACCGTTCTTACGGCGGCGATGCGTTTATTATTACAATCCTCACTGTTTTTGGAGTGTTCTTTGCTTATCCGCTCATTTTTGCCATCAATAATGCATTCAAACCTTTGAATGAAATATTCCGCTTTCCGCCTACGCTTTTTGTGCAAAGGCCTACGCTTAATAACTTTCAGGATTTGTTTATTCTGATGAGTAAATCCTGGGTTACATTTTCCCGTTATATTTTTAATACAGTATTCATTACTGTAGTTGGAACTGCAGGTCTAATCATTGTAGCTTCGATGGGCGCGTTTGTTGTTTCAAAGTATAAGTTCCCGGGCGCAAAGATATTCTTTCACGGCGTTATTATTACTCTTATGTTCTCCGGTTATGTTACGGCAATTCCAAACTATCTTGTTATGGCAAGACTTGGATGGGTAGATACATACTTGTCCGTTATTGTTCCGGCTTTTGCTATGCCTATGGGTTTCTTCTTGTTAAAGCAATTTATAGACACCATACCCGATACGCTTCTTGAAGCGGCAAAGGTAGACGGCGCAAAAGAGTTCCGTATTTTTTATACGATTGTTCTGCCGATGATTAAGCCTGCATGGCTTACCGTAATGATCTTCTCTGTGCAGAACCTTTGGAATGCAAGAGCGTCAGTATTTATTTATTCCGAGCAGTTAAAAACACTGCCGTATTCACTCGGGCAGATTTTGACAGGCGGTATTGCCCGTACCGGCGTAGGAGCTGCGGTTACGCTCTTTATAATGATCGTTCCGCTTGTAATGTTTATTTTTGCGCAAAGCAATGTTTTGCAGACAATGGCTAGTTCGGGGATAAAAGAATGAAAAAATTATTTTGTTTATTGTTTTTATTTACGTTTGTTTTGTCTCTCTCATTGCATGCCGATCCGACAAACTATACCTACAATTATGATTTCTGGAGAGAACAGGTTGCTTCTCCCGACGCGTATCGTGTTGGCGCTTATATACTTGGAACAACTTTGGGAGTCGGGCATTTTAGGGATCCGCAGGGACTTTTTATCAGGGATAACCGTATTTATATCTGCGATTCCGGCAACAACAGAATAATAAAGGTAGAAGTGCAGAATGACGGCGAACATAGAGTAACAGCGGTTGTTAATTCTGTAATGATAAACGGAGTGCGATCGTCATTTAGCCGTCCCATGGATATATTTGAAAATACCGATGGAACGCTTTATATTGCAGATACGAACAACAATCGTGTCCTCGTACTGGATAACAACTGGAACTATATCCATGCAATCTACAGGCCGGATGATGAAAGTCTGGATGATTTCACGGATTTTCTTCCTGTCAAACTGGTTGTAGATTTTGCGAACCGTATTTTTGTTCAGGCGAGCAATGTCAATAAAGGACTTATGGAGTTCGACAGCCGCTGGGAATTTTCCGGTTATATGGGCGCTAACAAGGTGCATGTTAATCCTATAGATTATCTTTGGAAACTTATTTCTACGCAGGAACAAAGAGGCCGCATGACTCTTTTTATTCCAACCGAATACAGCAATATTGCCATAGATAATGATGGATTTATTTATGTTACCAATGCGACAGGGCAGATAGATCCTGTTCGCCGGCTTAACGCCATGGGGCAGGACATTTTAATCCGTAACGGTTATGAAAGACCTGTAGGTGATTTAGCTGTTGGTATTGCGGCAGGTATATCCGGCCGTTCCATATTTATCGATGTTGTTGCTTTTGACAATGACTCCTATGCCTGCTTTGACAGAAACCGCGGACGTATTTTCCTTTATGATTTCCAGGGTAATTTATTGTATGCTTTCGGCGGCCGCGGTAACCGCGAAGGCAAATTCGAAATGCCTACAGCTCTTGATAGAATGGGCACTTCTTTGTATGCGCTGGACTCCAGAACCGGAGCCCTTACCCGTTTTGATCTTACAGGATACGGAGAATTAATTAACAGAGCGCTGGATGAATACAGAGCCGGCCGTTATGAATCTTCTGCGGCTGTTTGGGAAGAAGTAATAAAAATGAACGGCAATTACGACCTTGCCTATATTGGCATAGGACGAGCAGCTCTCAGACAGGGCGAGTATGAAAAGGCAATGAGATACTATAAATTAAAACACCATCGCGAAGGTTATGGAAAGGCTTTCCAGCTGTACCGCAAACAGTGGACAGAAGAAAACCTTTGGTGGATGCTTATTATTTTGGGCGTTTTGATTTTCCTTCCCGTTGCTATCAAGTTTTCCATTAAAACCATCAAGGAGATTAAGGAAGCATGAAATATCTCAATAATAAAGAATGGTGGCGGCATCTTGGAAAAACGCTTAAATATTCTCTGTATGTAATTACGCATCCGCTTGATGGTTTTTGGGATTTAACGCATGAAAAACGCGGTTCTGTTGCCGCGGCAAATGTTATTATCGCTTTGGCTGTTATAGTAGAAGTATTGCGCCAGACGTTAACCAATTTCCAGTTTGTTACCATCAATATGGAATACTTTAACTCGTTAATTGTCGCAATGCGTATTTTATTGCCTGTTGGGCTTTGGACTGTAGCAAACTGGAGTCTTACAACGCTTATGGACGGCAAGGGAAGAATGCTGGAAATTTATATGTCCGTTTGTTATGCCCTTACTCCGTTTGTGATTATAAATGCCATAATGATATTGTTAAGCCAGTTTATTACGTTTGATGAAGGCGCTATTTATACTGTGCTTGGCAGCTTTGCGGCTGTATGGACAGGTATATTATTACTTTCGGCCATGATGATGGTGCATGATTACAGTCTTTTAAAAACATTGCTTTCCAGCTTATTAACAATTGTTGGAATGGGCGTAATGGTTTTTATATTTGTAATATTTTTTAGTCTTATAAGCGATGCTGTTGCGTACTTTTTATCGCTGTATAAAGAAATTATGTTTAGGTTAATGTAGGGGGGCAGGTGAAAAAGTTTACATGGCTGTTATTAATATTTACCGCATTATTTCTGGCTGCTTCCTGTAATACCAGGGTAGTCAGGCCAAAGATGGTGCAAATATATGAATTCTTTGGAGCCGACGAAAATGTTGTTCTTGAAAATGAATTCCTGTATTTGCAATTCATGCCCGATACCACAGAGATAATTCTTACTGATAAGACCAGCGGCGTGCAGTGGCGATCCAATCCTGCCAATCCTTCGGCTGATGATGTTATTACAATGCAGTTGATGGAATCGCAGTTTTCGGTCAGATATTCCGACAATGCCGGCGTAGGCAACACCTTACAGTCGGGCTTTTATAGTGTGCAGCGCGATACTTATACTTTTGATGTAACAGACAATGTTCTGCAGGTACATTATACAGTCGGCGATGATCGCTATTATCGTATTCCGCCGGCAATGCACGAAGACAGAATGGAATCATATCTGGACAGAATGGAATGGGACGAACGTGACATTGTAGAAATGACATACCGTCTTTATGACATAAACAGTCTGCGAATGAACGACAACAGAGCCCAACTCCTTGCTGATTTCCCGGAACTTGCAAGAATGAAATTGTGGGTGCTGCGTCTGGATGCTCCCGAATACATGAAAGAAATTACCGAAGAAAGTTTTAAGAATGCAGGTTACACCAACGAGGACTATATAGAAGATTCATTGCGTTATCAGCTTACAGGCGGAGCTGTAAGACCCGCATTCAGTTTAACGTTGCGTTATAGTCTTGACGGCAGATCTTTATTGGTTAATGTGCCGTTTGATCAAATTGGATATCGTTCTGCCTATCCCATTACAGAACTGGCGCTCTTGCCCTTTATGGGTTCGGGCAGTGTAAATGATTCGGGATATATGCTTGTTCCGGACGGCAGCGGTTCAATTATCAACTTTAATAACGGAAAGAATAATCAGAATCCTCTGGAAATTGATGTTTATGGCTGGGATGAAGCAATGCCCCGCAGAGCGATTGTTAATGATGACAAAGCTTTGTTTCCCGCATTTGGTATACAAAAAAACGGAGCCGCTCTTTTCTGCGTTATAGAAGAAGGTTCTGCATACGCAAGTATACGCGCGGATGTATCCGGACGTAATTCTGCATGGAACTATGTATATCCTGTTTTCTTTATGGTTCACGGCGCGCTTATGGATATCTCCGGACGTAATCAGCGTGATGTTTATATGTATGAAGCAAATCTGCCGGAAGGAGAAAGTATAACTTTACGCTATACTCCCTGCGCCGCGCCGGGTTATATGGGTATGGCCGCGGAATACCGCTCATGGCTTTTTGAAAGGTATCCTGCCATTCAGCGCAGAAATAATCCCGATGGAGTGCCGGTTGCTGTTGAAGTTGTAGGCGCTGTTAATAAAACACAGCACCGTCTTGGTCTTCCAATGGAGTTGCCTTTAAGGCTTACTTCCTACAACGAGACACAGGAAATAATCAGGGATCTCTCAAACTTTGGATGGAGTGATGTTCATATCAAGTTGAATGGCTGGTTTAACAAAAGCGTAGACCATTCAGTGCCTTCAAGGATTAGACTCATTAAAGAACTTGGCAGTAAAAATGATTTTTTAAATATGGTTAGTCTGGCTGGAAGGACAGGTTTTAATTTATACCCGGAAGTTGATTTTGTTTTCATGAGGGACGTAGGAACATTCAGCGGATTTAATCTTTACAGTGACGCTGCCCGTTATGTTAATCGCGAGCGGGCGCAGAGTTTTCCATATAGCTTTGTCTGGTTTGGAGAACGCAAGCAATGGGGCAAGCTGAGTTATCTTGCCCGTCCTTCTACAACAACCAGAATGATCGATAATTTTATGCCGAAAGCTGAAAAGTTGGGCGTGCGTAATGTTGCATTTAGAAGTATGGGTTCCAGGCTTGGAGGAGATTATCACGAAAGACGTTATGTAAGCCGTGAAGCCAGCATGAGAATGAGACAGCAGCAATTTGAAAAAATGGATCAAAATGGAAACAGAATGCTTGTGAACGGCGGCTTTGTTTATTCAGCGCCGTGGGCATCCATAATAACTGATATGATTATTGAAGATCAGGGATACGGCCTTACCGATTCATCGGTTCCTTTCCTTCCGATTGTTTTACACGGTTATGTCCAATATACAGGAAGACCCATAAATCTTGCCGAAGATTACACAAAGAATTTGTTAAAAACAATTGAAAGCGGCGCCGGATTGTATTTTAGTTTTATGTTTGAAGAAACTGCAGTGCTGCAGGAAACCAGGTACAGGCAGTTTTATGCCAATGAATATCGTCAGTGGATTGGTGACGCCAATGCTCTGTATCAGCAGTTTTGCGTAGATTTTGGACATCTTTATAATCAGAGAATCGTAAACCACGTAATACTGTCGCAGGATGTAACGGTTACGGAGTATGAAGACGGAACCAGAGTTGTTGTTAATTCAAGTAATAATGTATGGAGATATAACAATGTTAATATCAATGCAGACAGCTATATTGTACTCAGGCGGGGGGAATAATGTATCTTATTAAAAGAGATAATAAATTATCATTAACGCTTGAAGGAAAAAATGCGATTGTAGGGTATTTGTTTTTACTGCCCTTTATTATCGGCTTTTTGTCTTTCATGTTCTTTCCTATTGTCGAATCTTTGCGGATGGTATTCAGCGATGTCAGAATGGATCCGGATAAATTCGGGTTTTCCATGCAGTCTGTCGGCATTGAAAACATAAGACGCGTTGTCGCGGTTGATGCGGAGTTTAACAGATTCCTTGTCGAAGAAATTTTGAGAATGATGCTTATAGTTCCTGCAATTATTATTTTCAGCCTCTTTGTTGCCCTTATTTTAAACCAGGAATTTAAAGCCAGAGGTTTTGTACGCGCCATTTTCTTTTTACCGGTTATTCTTTCTTCCGGCGTTATGATAGGACTGGAAACGAACAACTCACTTTTGAACAGCATGGCAGAAATTATCAAAGAAGGCAATTTGATGAAATCTTCGGTTACCAAGGTGCTGGAAGATATCCTTGTTGCAGAAGGCGCTGCAAGCGACTTTATGGGTTATATTTTTAGAATTATTAACCAGATTTATGACATAGCAATGGCTTCCGGTATTCAGATAATTATCTTCCTTTCCGCTCTTCAGACAATTCCGCCGAGTATGTTTGAAGCCGCCAAAATTGAAGGCGCGACATCGTGGGAATGTTTCTGGAAAATTACTTTTCCAATGGTTAGCTCATTAATTCTTGTTAATATTGTTTACAGTGTTGTAGATTATTTTATCAGAACAGATAATCGTGTTATGGAAAAGATTAATACGACTACGCTAAGAATGATGAATTATGGTTTTGGTACGGCGATGGCATGGGTTTACTTCCTTGCTGTTATCTCCATTATTGGTATAGCGATGGCTATAATTTCCAAGAGGGTATACTACTATGAATGATGATATTTATACCGACAAAGAGCGGACGGCAAATTGGGGTAATATTTCCCGTCACTATCATAAAAAGAAAAAGGCGCTGGATATTACATTCAAAATATGCCGTGCAATTTTGCTTTTTGGATTGTGCTTTTTAATTATTCAGCCGCTATTGGACAAATTAAGCGTTAGTTTCATGGACGAGCAGGATTTGTACGACAGTACAGTAATAAGTATTCCGCGCAATTTTACAACAGGTAATTATAGAATTGCGTCGGTCGAATTAATTAATTATTGGCCGTCTCTGTTCGAGACTTTCTCTATAGTAACAGTCAGCGCTATTCTGCAGATTATTGCCTGTACTCTTGCGGCTTATGGTTTTGCGCGGTATAAGTTTCCGTTTAAGAGCTTCTGGTTCTTCTGCGTAATGCTTATGATTATTATTCCGCCGCAGACGATTATGGCTTCGTTGTATTTGAATTTCCACTTTTTTGACATATTTGGAATATTCCGTCTTATTACAGGGGAGCCCATCAATCTATTAAATAATGTTTTTGGCTATTGGTTAATTTCTGCAACGGGTATGGGACTTAAGAGCGGTCTG
>Ga0123356_10001804_pt1 | contig 23328 bp, 15 predicted proteins | sample TergutEmb28metaG_2_FD_92546 | JGI IMG/M metagenome (GOLD analysis project Ga0123356, IMG submission 92546) | Embiratermes neotenicus P3 segment gut microbial communities from Petit-Saut dam, French Guiana - Emb289 P3 | ecosystem: Host-associated > Arthropoda: Insects > Digestive system > Gut ...
AGATGAGCTTACGACATTTGCAGTATGAAATATTTGTTAGCTGTCCGGCAGAAACACCGGACAGCGATTTTACTTTTTACAGAGCTGCTAGAAGTTTGTACTGTTCATCTTCTGACATTTTCTTGATGTTAAATGCGCATGAATTGCACCTGCGATTGTCTTTGCAAGCTTGACAGATTTTTGCAGCGTCCAAAATAAACGGCAGCAGCAAAATAATCTTTTCTACTGCTTGGGTCATTGGTTTGTTTAAAAACCATGCAAAACGGCGAACGGATACTGATGCCGTTTCCGAGAATTGCGGCGTGTAGAACCGCTTGTTGTCTGTGTTATTCATTGAATAACCTCCAGATTTGATGTAACCCCCGATAGCTAAGAACGAGGGATTTGAAGGTTAATGAAAAACTTACGAACGAAGTTCGCAACCGCCGCACCTTTTATGATAGCCAACAAAGGCTGGCGGGGGGTGGTTTTTCTTCCCTTCACATTCTGAGGGAAAAAACCACCTCCCGCCCGCTTTGGGAGATTGTAACAGTTTTCAATTTGACGATTGCTTAGGGGCAATAAGATTCCAAATAACGATAATGAACCACTGCCATGTCCCGTCAAACCGAAGGTTTGTGGGTTGGCACGATTTTTGCCCGGTGTGGGGCGCATAGCTCGATGCAAAAATCGTGCCAAAATGGTCTTTGCGAATAATAATTTAAAAAAAAGTTTTTTATTCTTTCTTTTTATTAATAATATCTAATAGTGTTTTATAACCTTTATTCTCTAAATCTGATAAAAGCATACCTTTTTCAGTTATAACAAATTTTAAAAAATCTGGTAAATTCGCAGCAATATCGTTATAATCTTTAATATCTTCATTAATTAAAGACATATTATTATTATTTTTAGTATTTTTCTTTAATTTTTTTTCTACTCTTTTTATTTCTGATTCCCAAAATTCAATATATTGATACTTATTATCATCAAATATATCAGCATCAGGTAGTATTATCTGTAAAGTTTTAGATTTATAATCATCCATTTTTAGTAATTGCCCTATTTCAAACATACAGTTTTTTGATTTTAAATAGGATTTACTAACTACAGTTATTATATAACCATGCTTTTTCAAAGATTGCATAAAATTTTTCACATTAGCTTTAAAATGAAGATCTCTATTATCGCGAGTAACTTTTAATCCTAATAATTTTAGATTTTCATCAATAGAATTAACTGTTGCTTCATCTTTTCCACAATAAGATAAAAATATTTTCTTTTTTATGATAGTAGCGTCTATTTTATTCATTGTTTTTTTTATTAATTTCTTGATATCTTCAGTAACTTTTATTGTATCTTTTAAATCTTTAATAATTTGCTTTTCATTTTCTTCTGGTAATTCTGCATTTAATACATTATCTATTAATAAAGATATTTCTGCGTCTCTTTCATTCCAATCATATCCATTACCTGTTGTTATTCCAGGAGTAACCATATATTTTCCACCTTTTTGGTGTCTTAATTTACTAATACTTTCACATAAACTAGGATGAACAATATAATAACTATAACAACCAGTAAGATGATTTGCTTTTTCTGAGTCTGTATATGCATCTGTATCGGAGTCTTTAAAAATTTGTTTGATAGGGATATCTGTATTAACATAACCGAATAATCCGATATTGTTTAATTCACAAAATGGATGCTTGCAACCGTTTACTTCTTTATGTTTTAGACATTGCTCTTTTGAACATTCATTAAGTGGTCTTTTATTGAATTCACTGCAAATTTTAATAATAGATTTTTGACACAATGTATTTTTTGGTATTAGAGATAGAAATCTATTTTTTTCATTTTCATCTTGAAGACAATCTAAAAATCTTGATTTTTCAGTAAATATGTCTTCTGCCACTTTTGCAGCTGCTTCATTTGTACTATTTCTAAGTTCTTCAATTTTTATTTTTATTTCTGATTTTGGCGTTATATTTTTTCTCAACGTAGAAGCAATTCTAATTAAATCTCGTGGTTTTGCAACTGTATGTCTAAGTATGTAATCAAAAACTGTTTCTTCATTATCAGTTTTGCAATGAATAAATTTTCCAAATCCAACTATATCTTCAATTGTTTTTCCCTGTTCATAATATTTTGATAATTTATTCACTAATTTGTGTAATTCATCCTTTCTATAATGCAGAAAACATACTTGTCCAGATAAGTTTGCTTTTATTTCTGAACGATATTCTATATACGCTTCTTTTCTAATAGAACAATATATTTTTATATGTTGATTGTATTCGTTTAAATTCCAAGCTGCTTCAAGTAAACCAGTTTGCATTGTTATCCACATTTCTTGAGTAGAATTATAAATCATTGCTTGATCTAATCTATCAATGAAAATATAAATTGAAAAACGAATATCATTATATAAGGTGTTTATTATGGAAAAATAGCTTTTAATATAATGTAGAGTTTGAGGAACATCGTTTATTAAATAATGAAATATTTCAGAAGGAGTTGAATACTCTCTTTGAGATTCTAATATATTATTAAATGTATCTGGTAATTTGTTTTTATCAGGTTTAGGTTTAACTTCTTCATCATAATAATACTTTTTAATAGATGATAATTGAATTGATAGTGACCAGAGAGAACTAGTGTTTTCAATTTTTTCTAGAAAATATATTTCTTTGTAAGAAAGATTGCCAAAACTTGCAGGAATATCTAAATCATGACTAGAAGGAATAAAATAAGCTTGTTTTTTTTGTAATAAATCATATTTTTTCTTTTTTAATAGTAAAGTTTTTCCTATTCCTTTTTCGGCAATAATAAAGAATTTATTTTGCAAAAAATCTTCAATGGATCCATTTATATATAATTGTTTGTCAATATCATCCATTTTTATATCTGCTGCAGAGGTAATCCAATTTCGTTTATCTGTTTTTTCGCTCATTTTATTGTTCCTTTTTACATAGTTTTGTGTTTTTTTGGAAAAAACATCAATATTATATTTTTTTGCTTATTATTTCTATTAATATATTAAGATAATTTATATTATGTCTATGGGGTGTTGAATAAATTCAATACACCTATCAAATCAAGAAAATTGGCTCATCTTGAACAATCATAAGCACAATTCGGTACATTCAATCTAGTTTGTATTTGCCGTTTTTTCACACTTGAAAATAGCTGTTTTTTCATTATAAACTAAGAAAACAGGAAAAAATCCTGTTAAAATACTGGTTTTATGCAAAAAACGAGGAAAATTAGGGGTTTTGAAAAGTGCAGACAGTGTCTGCAGAATTGGGAGGAATACTCGAAATGTTAATAAACAACAGTGATTACTTTCAGGCACTCGAAAGAATCAAAACGCAGATTCAAAATGCTCAATATAGAGCCGTTTTAGGTGTGAATCGTGAGCAAATAATGTTGTTTTGGAACATCGGCAGAATAATCATAGAAAATAGCAGTTATGGAAGCAGTTTTATTGAAAATCTTGCTCGTGATATTAAATTGAACTTTCCGAAATTAAAGGGGTACTCTGTCCGTAATCTGCGGTATATGAGAAAATTTGCCGATCTGATAACCGATGAGGAAAAAGTGCAGACAGTGTCTGCATATTTGACATGGTCGCATAATACGTGTCTTTTTGATAAAACAGATACAATCGAAGAGTATCTTTGGTATGCAACACAGACTATCGAGAATGGCTGGTCTTTGTCATCGCTTGAATACTATGTTGGCACAAAGACTTTTCAACGGCAGGCATTGGGAGAAAAAACGACAAACTATGAAATTCAGCTTCCAAAGCCACAAAGCAATCTTGCAACTGAAACTTTAAAAAATCCGTATGTGTTCGATTTTGTAGAACAACGTGAAGGAATTATTGAACGGGAAATTGAACAGGAACTTATCGCTAACATAGCCAAGACGATTTTGGAATTAGGAACTGGTTTTGCATTTATAGGTAATCAATATCATCTAGAAGTAAGCGGTAAGGATTACTATCTTGATCTTTTATTTTGGAATACAAAACTTCGCTGCTATGTCGTTATCGAGCTTAAAAATACTGAGTTTAAGCCGGAATATGCCGGAAAATTAAACTTCTACCTTTCGGCTGTTGATGATATGCTTCGGCATGAATCCGACAATCCTTCAATTGGCATTTTACTTTGCAAAGAGAGAGATAAACTGACTGCCGAATATGCTCTACGTGATATTAATAAACCAATCGGTGTAAGTGAATACAAATTGTCGGATTTTGTTCCGCAAGAACTAGCCGATACCTTGCCGTCTGCTGAGGATATTGAAAAACGGATAATGAGCAAGTATGAGATTGAAGAAGTTTAAATATTGCTCTTACTTATGAAAAAATACTTAATTATTTTTTTAGATAAAAGGTCAATGTAAATAAATGTAATTGTGATGGTTGATTTTTCCAATGTAATATTATATGATTTTATGTATTGTGTATGAATACACAGGAGTTTTATAATTTTTCTGGTTTTAACATACCGTAGCCTATGAAGTTCCCTGTTTTTGGGAATTAATTATTATTAATAGGAATACAAAATTATGAATTTTTCGTTTTCTATACGTGATTTTCTAAATGATTTTTCTATAGGATTTATTTTTGTTGGTGGAATATTTATAACTAATGTTGATAAATTTATTTGGTTAATAAATACTGAAGAAAATTATTTATTGTTTATTTTCATTTTAATGTATATAATTGGTATAGTAATTTCTTCTATTGGTTATTTTATTGACTTTTCTCTATATGTTAATATTGATAGTATTATTCGAAAAATACGAATAAAACCTATAAATAAAGTTTTCTATTGGATAAAAATGTCAACATTGTATTTTTTCTTTAGAAGATGGACAGTTGTTGAAACATTTTTAAGACTAGTGAAAAATAAAAAATTACCCGAGGAAATATCACATTTAATAACATATAATGATTTTTCTATTTTAGTCGATAAAATTTTAGGGAAATCACAAAATTTTATTCAGATTTATTTCTATAAATCACAATTTTTTCAAGGTTGTGCAAATTCAATTTTATTCGTATTTCTTTCAAATTTAATTATACTAAAACATGGTCAAATAAGTCTAATGGAGTGTATTATATATATTGCCATTTTTTTTATTTTTAAAATGTTAAGTCCTGTACTAGGAAGAATTTATATATTAGATATTGCTAGAAAAGCTACTTCGTTAGGCTTAATTGAAAAAGATAAGAGTAATGCATAAGAATATTACTTCCTCTTAAACCCGCCATCAATATACTCTTTCGCTTTTTCGGGATCATCACGTAAAGTTACCATAAAATTGAATACCCCCAAGCCATCCATAAACGGCGCAAGCTTGTAAATATCCTGTGCGGTATAACCACCTACATCAAGCGGATTTTCAGCATTGTAAGATTTATTACAAATCCAATATTCAAATTCTTTACGAATATCATCATATTTAGAAATTTTCTCAACTGTTCTTTTGGCAATAATTTCAGTCATTTTTTTTTCCTTTAACAGATAATCCATAATACTCATATATTAAGCTCCTCTAATCTGCGCTATTGCACCTTTGAATTGATCGGCAAATGCTCTTGCTTCCGCTTCTACCAATTGACTTTGATACCCGTCAAAATCATCGCCTGGGCGAATGTAGTTATCAAATCCAATTTGATATAAATAATCTTTCGTTGACTGTGGATTTTCTGCCCTTTCGTGCTGATATGCGTGCCACAATTCATGTGCTACCGTGTCCGCTGCTTCATTTGAATCATACAACATATATTCGTTTATACTCAATGTATTAGTGCTTGGGTTATAACCTCCGTAATTTCCCTTCTCTGGTTCATTATAATATTCGATGTTTGGCGGATTATCTAAATTTAACACATCATTGACGTAATTAAAAAGCCCTGTTATCTGCTCTTTTTGTCCATCCAAATCCATGTTATTCCAATTATCTTCTTTAAATCCATCAAGCAGAGGGGTTAGTTGTTCTGAATTTTGATTAAAATCTTTACCGTCAAAATCATAATGATCTAATCCTTCAAAAACAGTATTATAATCAATATTCATTTCTTGAATTGGGTCAATCGCAACGAATTCAACTTCCTCAAAAGGTTGTATTCCTAATGCTTCAGCTTCATTTAATAATTCCGTCATTTCCTGTTCTGAAATTGGAATTTCCACAATGACAGTGTCATCAAGTGGCTCAAAAGTGGTATTAAGCTCGTCATTATTTAAGTTATCAATATTATTGGGCTTATCAAAACCTTCATCCATATATACTTCCTGATATCCTTACTGTTTGCTTTTACATGTAAGCTCTATGCCGCTTGCGTCAAAAACAGGTTCATTGTCAGCTAATGGAACAGGATTTTCAGGAGTGCCATTTGCAATCGCTTGATGTATTTGCATGTTTTCAAGTTGACCTACTGGGCTTTCTCCATGTTGCCTGACCGTTGCCTCCATAAACTCCCTTGAACCTTCAATCGCCGCATTTGCTCCCATTTGCAAACCTTGTGCGACAACATCTCCTGCACCAGGAGGAGCTAAGATCTCACCGCCAATTTGCGCCAAAGCGCCCGGCTCTGAGCCCGATGCTCCTGCCGTTAATATATTTGACAGAGCAGACGGTTCGTAAGGCTCAACTTCCAAAGCTGCTGCTTCGTTTTGTAATTCTGACAATTCTTGCTCAGCAATAGGTGCTTCAACAGGAATATCACTAAGAGGTTCAATGCTTTCGCTTAATGAAATATCTGGACCTGTATCAATATCAATACTGGCAGCTACATCAACACTTGTATCTGCATCAGCTTCAAAACCTTCATCCATATTTTTATCCTCCAAACATAAGAATTTGTTTTGCCTCAGCTCTTTGAATTCTAACCGACGTAACCAATTGTACTTTACGCATAAATCGAATAGTCGTGCATTTTATCATTCTTGTTTTCTGTTCTGTACTCATTACCTCTGTAATTTTACTAAGGAATTTTTCAACCCCAAGCATATAAACTTTTAAATTTTTATCATCTTTTATTTTTTCCTGACAAGATTGCAAAAACCTGTTTGCGTAGTAATCTGCTTTTGCCCTTAGAGAAAAATCACAGCCATTTTTACAAGCATCGCAAAACATACATTCGGCAAATGGTTTTAAAGTACCTTTTCTGTTTTTCCAATATGTCATTCTTTCCGCTATTTCATCATTTGGAACATTTAAGCGGATTTTTTCTTTTTCCCGTATATCCTCAGTCATTACTAACTGCGGATTTTCCAATCGGCTAAAATATACATAAGCTTCACCAGGCTTTAGTCTTGAAATCATCTGGCTTGCGTTTTTATCCATGTTTGTACTATCGGCTATCAATTCTTTCTCGGCAGATTGAACTAAACGAAATGATATTTTTATATCGGTATTAGCAACAACTTCACGACTTACTTTTGTTGGGGATTGATCAGCTACAATTATTCCTGTTCCATACGAGCGTATTTCTGCAATCATATCTTGCAATGATTTTACTGTTGCACCTTGTGAATCAACTCCATCTGAAGGTGACGATGAACCGCTATCCAAAAGGACATGTGCTTATCAATTAAAATAATGTTTTTTAGTTTTCCATCGCCTAACTGATTATTTTTTGTATAAACGCCTATGCTGATTAGAAGTAATGCCATTATTAAAGCTTTTTGCTCTGTATTATCAATAGAATTAAGCTCTAATATTGTTGGTTTACGGAGCATATCTTCAATAGGAACAGTATGTATTGTGTCAAAAATATTACTGTTTTGTTCGATTAAATTCATTAGTCTAAATACGCCAGCACTTTGAAGGTTTCCTTTTACTTCACCGCTGTAATCAGATTCAGATATAATTCGTTTAAAAGTTAAAATGAATTCATAAAGTCCAAAAGGCAAAACATCGTTATCACCATATTTACTGTAATCTTTCCATCCGTTTTCCGAATAACAAGCACGAATTGCCCTAAGGAAAATAATATCTAAAGGTGATGGCATATGAAAAGCCGCTTTAAATGCGCTTGCTAAGCTCGGTATGTATTGTTCAATAGTAATACCTTTAGGTGGAATAAACGGATTAATAATAAACGGCGATACATTATTATTACCAGGTGTAAATATCTGCACATCAGGTATGGCATCTATCATCGCTCTGTATTCAGCTTTTGTTGGCTCGATAGCTAAAAATGGAATACCACGCTTAATAAATTGCAATAATATGTTAAATGAAAATGTAGTTTTACCGGAACCAGGAGTGCCGACTACAAGAGCGTGTTTTGTAAATGCGTTCTCTGGACAACCAATTGTAATATTTGATGAATCGTGAGAAATAAGTGTGCCAAATGTAATATTTTTTTCAGAAACAACAGAAGCATCAAATTGTTCAACACTTCCGCTTGTTTGATTACTTCGCAATGCAGCCATTGTTTTTTCACGGAAAGGTAAACGAAAAAATGCGGCAGTTTCATCAACAGTCATTATATATGGCAGCCGATATAACATCTTTGCCATTGGAATACGGTCAAAAAGTTGTTTGTTTCTGTATGTATAAACGAGTTTATTGTTTATATTCCATGGATACTGCATATATTGTGTTGGTAAATCAATCTTTTCTCCTGATAAATCGAGGCATGTAAAATCGGGGTTCATCACTCGTTTTTTTCCCGATTGTAAAAGGCTTACAATTTTCCCTGCAAGATTAACACAATCGTCTCTTTCGCCGAATACTAAAATGTTATATAAAAACAATGGAGAATTGGTTCGTTCCTGATAAGCTGATAAAACTGCATATGGTTCTTCTGCTGCTTTATCCCTATACATTCCCTGTTGAGTGAACATACCTGTTGTTAATCTTCCAAGCTCGCCAGTAACTTCATTTAAATAAACTTTTTCCTGTTGAGTAAGCTGTGTCGGAAAAAGCTGAAAAGAAATGGCACAATTCTCGTATTGGCTCATTGTTGCTATAATTGATACAAAATTATCAACGTTATTTGATGGGACAATATCAGTATAGTAATAAGGATAAATTGAAGTTGCATTTCCTGCACATTTTTCTGATTTAACAACAGAAAATATACAATCCTTATTTACATTACCTATTAACTTTAAAAACTCCGAATATAATTCATTTTTTATTTCTATACGATATTGTTTTGAATAAAACGCCAATGAAAAATGATTTAATAAACGTTCAATTTCTGTTTGTAAAGCGGGGTTTTGCTCGCTTATTTTACGGATTATACAAAAAATTCGTACTCGAGATCGAAATGTCTGTTTATCTGCCTTTTCTGTTATCCAAAGAAGTTCTGTTACAGTATTTGCATCTCCGCCGAGTTTATAAAACTCTCGTGTTATGTGTAGAAACATATTATATGATAGCTCAAGTTCTGCTTCGATTTCTTTACTAGAACCGTCAATCATAGGAAAAGAAGCGATTTCAAAAACACCAAAACCAATAGAGCGATTGTCGTTTAGTTCTTTGATTTGGATATTCATAAGGGTTGCTACTTACCACAGGATTTACATTTTTTTGTAAAGAGACCGCTCATTTGACCACCACAGTGGGGACATAAGCCTTGCATACGCATAAGATGTTCTTCGGAAATTGGACCAATCTCACGCCAGCTCTTGGTATTACATTGACCATTATTATTATCTCCAACTGCAATAACTGTGCCATCCGCTTTCAAACCTACCGTATGATTAAAACCAGTAGAAATTGCAATTATGTTACACCAGTTATTAATATTACATTGATTACTGGAGTTGTATCCATTTGCTACAACATTTCCATCTGTTCTTAAACCGACTATGTGGCGATAATCAATAGAAATTTCAATAATATTACTCCAAGAACTTGTATCACTATTAAAGTGACCACCAACGGCAATGACTGAGCCATCTAACTTTAATCCTGCAGTATGATTATGTCCTGCAGAAATTGCTATTATATCACGCCAATTATTTATATTACATTCGCCATACTTATTTTCTCCAACTGCAACAACTGTTCCATCTACTTTCAGACCTACTGTGTGTTCAAAACCGGCAGAAACTGCAACAATGTTACGCCAATTGCTAGTATTACATTTACCATACTCATTATCTCCAACTGCTACAACTGTGCCATCCATTTTTAAACCTACTGTGTGATTTGATGCAGAAATTGCAATTATATCACACCAACTATTAATATTACATTTTCCATATTTATTATCTCCAACTGCTACAACTTTACCATCCGCTTTCAAACCGAATGTGGTATTCGTTCCAGCAAAAACAGCAATTATATTACGCCAACCACTAGTATTGCATTGAGCGAAGTCATTATATCCAACCGCAACAACTTTCCCATTAGTTTTTAAACCGACTGTATGTAAATTACCAGTTGAAATAATACCAAAATATTTTTTTGGATTCTGGTGAAATTCACGTACTTTTGTTTCTCTATCTTTTCGGTACACCTGTTCTTTTCGTTCTTCTTCTGCACGACGTTCTTGTTCTATCTTTTCATTTCTCTCACGAATTTTCTTTTGATTTTGTTCATGCTCCTCACGCCTCTTTTTTGCAACTTGATATTTATTATCACAATCCTTTACTAATTCGTCTGAATCTTTATAACCTTCTAATTGCCGAAACATTCCAGCAAGTTCAAGTAATTCATCTTCATTAGTTAATGTCTTATTTAAATTTAAAAGTAGTTGATAATGTTCCTCAGTTCTTTGAAGAGGTGTCATTTTAAGTAATTCTTCAACATCATCTAGTTCTTTATCAAGTATTAATAAAGAATTTTCTCTTTTTGCTATATTATTTTCAAAAAACGATACATTTTCATGAGCTTTATTTAATTCTTCTTGAGCCTTTGCTTTAACATCAGTCCATTGGTTAAAATCGAACATTTTTGCTACAGTAGCGTTAACCTTAGCTTGTAAACCATAAGTGCCACCAATATCAAACCTCTCTACAAAATCTGCTTCAAAATCTGCTTCTTTTTTATTTCTCTTTCGTTCTGATTCGTAATGCCTTTCATCATTTTTAATATTATTCAAATTATTTGCAACTCTTTCTTTATAAGATATTGCGGCATTGAGATCTCTCTTTAGGTTTATATTATCCATTTTTATTTTATTATATTGTTCTTTCAAATTGTTTTTTTTAGTTTTTAATGTTAAATCAGTAAACATTTTTGGAATAATTGCAGACATATTTTCTTTGGATTGCTTTGTTTCTTCTGTTTTTCCATCGTCTAAAATCTTCTTTATATTCCTCACAATATCTTGAATAAAACCAACTTTTGACATGTCCTGTGCTTGTATGCTCAAGTTAGATAATTCATCGGGTATATCTTCGTAAGGATCCAAATCCCGATAACAAGGTATTAATATACGAGTAGGGTCTTTTTGTTTGATTGCAAGAAATCTGCTCCATTCATTTTTTACCCAAACTGCTTCAAAGTTTTTTTTGGTTGTGCTGATAACAAGCATTACTTTTGCGGTGTTCAGTGCGTTAAATATACATGCTTCATAATCTTGCCCTAACTTATCTTCAAGTGTGATTCTGGAAAAGAATACACAGTATTTTTCTTTAGTAAGATAATGATAAATATCCTCAGCAATTTTACTATCTTTGGTACGGCTTCCGCCATCTGTTGACTCTTTGTAGCATATAAATACATCGTAAGGTTTTTCTTTTTTTGAAATTACCAATATACCTTTTTGAATAGTATTGATTTTTTTTGCTTCTTCTTCATACAACGACCGAGAATATTCATCAGGTGCGTATTTTAATGTCGCAATATAATCAACATCTTTTAAAATAGATTCACTTTGTACACGGTGGCAGGTAGGAATTCTTTTATGTGTAGTTGGGTCTACAACATATTCAATACCGTATTTTGACAATACAATTCCCCAAAGCGCTTCCGAATCAGAGCTGTCTTCGTTTAATATATTTTCGTAAGCCTGCAATGCCTTATCAAAATTATTCTGTAGTCTGAAATGATTCGCACGGTTTAATAAATTTGCCTTGCGTTCATCAGATGCTTTTGGCAATGTTGATTTTGAACCGCATGAATCGCATGTTCCAAATGCTGCGTTTTTCTTTGCTTTAATGTCTCCACCACACATTTTACATTTTAATACTGCCATTTTGTTTATCCTTTAAATGCTTACATTAAAATTTTACATTTCCGATTTCTCTCAGCAAATAATTGCTGAATCTCATTGCACAATACTTTTATACCTTCAGCATCATTTTTTTCAACAGTTTCAGAAAGAGTAACTGTTTTTACTTCAATTTTATTTTCAATTGCAGCAAGCTGAGGGCTGCTCATAGGGTCGCTGTACTTTATTGTTTCAACAAGATCTTTCAGAACTTTTTTTATTAACTCATCTGATGTTTTATCAACCAAACTCTCTACATCAACTTGCAAAGATTTTATATAAAATACTTTTTCTTTTATTTTTTCACCAACACGTTCAATTTCTTCCTTAGTGATATTCACAGTAATAAGCCCGACAAGGCAAGCTCCCAAAACGATTGTATTTAATACTAATCCGATTTGGAATGGAATTGGAATAAAATCCAATATCATCTGTAATAATCCAAGAATCAATTGAATTGCAAGATACCGCCATACTACAGAAATTAACGGTATACGGTAAAATTTACTTTGCCATCCTTCTTTGTCAAAAGCGTAAAAACAAATAACTGCTGTAACTAACATAGCAAGCATAGAGAAACCATAACCAGACCAAAACCCACCGCCTCTATTAAATGGAATTACAAATACAATTACATTATATACAGCCATCATTATAAAAACTGCAGCAAGTGAAAGTTTTCTGTTCTTTATAAAGTTCATATATTTATCTCCTGTTTTTAAAGTTCGTCTAACAACTTCTTTCTTTTTGATTCAAATTCTTCATCAGAAAGCATACCTTTTTCTTTCATCATCTTTAATTTTTCCAATTTTTGTTCAAATGAGCTCATTTCATTGGAACCAGGCGTGGGAGGTGGTGTTTCTGATTTTAAATTTATAACAGGCGGAACTACACCAATACCGAATCCAGCAACAGGATTTTGCATACCACCTGCTCCCTGTTGCGGTGCAATATTACCGAGTGCATCGGTTGTAATTCCTGCGACCATAGCACCCATACCTCCAGCCATCCCACCCATCATTCCAAGTCCGATACCAGTATTAGTAAAATTACCTATACCTTCGTTTTGAGCAACTTTTTCTGCTACATCAAAACCACGTTCATGCTGATATGAATATCCTTCTTGCGCTCGTTTAGTTGCCATTGCTTGAGACTCAATAACCATTCTTTGAGCGCTTGTTTGTTGATCAATGATACCTACTTGCTGACGAAGTCTTGCCTCGGCGATATCTGAATACTGGCGGATATGAATATCTCGGAATTGCTCGTATGCTTTATCTCCGTCAGGTTTAACAATTGTTGTTACAAAAAAACGTTCAAGAGAAATACCGTAATCTTTAAAATCGGGAATAAGTTGTTTATGTAAAAATTCTGAAAGTTCACCCATATACGAATCAACTTCGAATATGCCAAATTCACTTTTTTGCATTGTCTGAGCAAGATATGGTTTAACTTTTGCCATTAAAAAAACACGGAACATTTGTACAAGAGCGGTTTGCACAAGTGAATTTTCTGTTCCGACTATTTTAACCAGCAGTTTTCTTGAATCATCAACACGCAGAGACATTTCACCGGAAGCACCTATTTTTAACGGAAATTTATAAGTTGGCTCCATGTATTGAACCTGACTGCCGGTTCCCCATTTTATAGACATCTGCTCTGTTTTGTTAATAAAATAGACTTCGCAGTGGAACGGGGTTTGATCATTTGTTGGTTTATTAAAGAAATTCCTGATTAAAGGTATATTTTGTGTTTCAAGAGTATGTCTGCCTGCGCCGAACAAATCTAAAGCCTGACCGTTCATAAAGAAAATGGCTTCCTGAGACTCGTGGACTACGACTTGTGTGCCTGTATTAAAATCCTCGCATGGATGTTTCCATACAAAGGTAGAATTATCGCCTTCGTACTGGATAATTTGGAATATTTTTGCCATTATTCAATCTCTCCTTGAATACTGCCGTTTCTTATTAAAACCTCGTTTAAGAATGACAATATTTGAACATTTGTCAAAATAATTCTTATTTTTTAAAAGGCACTTTTTTGAAAAATATCCAGAAAATAGTCTTTCAAATGATAAATTTCTATCTTTCTTATTGTAGGCTATTAGCCATATTATATCAAGTATATTTTACAGGTGGCTTATGGCGTTTGTCCAAATAACATATGGCTATTAGCATGAAAAATGACTTTAAAACAGATCTTTATCCGAAATTTAAAAGAATTCCGGAAAACAGAGGGAATTTCACAAATGAAACTGGCGGTGTGTTGTGATATTTCCCCTGGTTACATCGGAGAAATTGAGTCCGGACGTAAATTCCCCTCTACAGAGATGATTGAGAAAATTGCTCTTGTTCTTAGGATAGAACCATATCAATTATTTAGAAACCCAAATGACAATACCGCTATTTCTAAAGATGACAGCCTATTACTACGTTTACCTTACAATATAAAGAAGCAAATTAAAGTAAAAATAAAGAACCTGATAAAAACACAAATCAAGACTCAAATTAATACCCAAGTAAACCTATCAATGAAAGAAATTATCAGCGAATTAAACGGAATACTGGATGGTTGTTGAAAAATATACTTATTTATGAAGGTCGAATATAAATTATCAAGATGCTTATGCCAGAATGGTTCAATTTCCGGATGGGTCAAAAGCTTGTGGAATGTAAAGAAAAATTGCATACTATAGTTTATTACAGATTGGAATATCAGTATGCAAAAAATGTATACGGAATCAAACGCTCTTTCATTTAAACGGCGGCGATTGGCATATTTTTGATAAAAATCAAGAACGGAGGGGTTAAGAATCCTGTGGGAAATAGATATTCTGATGGCTTTGTAGAAGAAAACCAACATCGCATTGATAGAGTAATCATTGATATTTTTAAACACCCAGAATCATCAATAGAATTTCAAGAAAAAAAATTACATATAAGACAGTGGTTAGGTTGTTTTAAAAAAGATCCTCCTAAACATTGTCCATTAGCTCTAAAAATACTGGAGTCAATTGATTATTATTCATCTGATGACATACGGAAAATGATTAAAGAAGCATCTGATATGCTCAAAAAAGAATTTTCATCCGAGTTTTCTAATATAACGTTTGCTGCGATTGGGAATACATCTGGCACAAGTGGTTCTCAATTTTTATATTCTTTGAAACATGATTTACGCTTATCTGATAAACATTTCCCCAAAGATTTTAAAACCATTGATCCAAATACAACATCAACTATTGTTTTTATTGACGATATGATAGGCTCTGGAATGCAGGTTGAAAAGTTTTATAAAAATGAATTAGAAAATAAATTTCCAAACGTTATAATCTATTATTTTGCACTTATAGGATATAAAAATGGAATAGACCATATTAGGCAAAATACAAAATTTAATAAAGTTTTTGCAATCCAGTCTATAGATGCAAACCAAAAAGCATTTGATGGTCCTTTAAAATTTCCAGACCAAGCAGAACGAGATGAAATTCGCAAAATGGCAGAGAGCTATGGGCAAGAACTTTATAGGCATGGTGCATTAGGATGGGACAATTCCCAAGCCCTAATCGTATTTCCCTACAATACTCCTAACAATACACTGCCAATCATTTGGGCAGGTACCGAAAGCGAAAGCGAAACTTTTGTATCTTGGCATCCTGTGTGTCCTCGAAAAAAAATTATATGGAAAGATTTAAAGGAGAAAACAGAGGCTAATACCGATAGTCAGTCAAATAGACATGCCGATTCCAAGAATGCTCACTGGGTAAAGTATAAATATTTATTAACGAAACAGACGCAAGAAAGTATGTTTAGCGAAACTTTTAGCCTATCGCAAATATATATACCATTATGCGCATATTATAAAGTAGGAGAAGGAAAAGAAGAAAAAAAGTATGTTATTGACCTTAACGATGCTATGTGTAAATGGTTAGACCAGAACGATAATACTGACACTGTTCGCATAATAAGTGGTAGTCCTGGTAGCGGTAAATCATCATTTGCGAAAATGTTTGCAGCTGAAATCGCAAATAAACACAAAGTATTATTTTTTCAGCTTCATCAACTTGGCGTAGGCAATGATATAGAAAAATCCATTGCAAAATTCTTAGAGAATAATCATTTTTTTGCAAAAACACCAATAGGGAATGACAGCCCGCTACTCATCATTTTCGATGGGCTAGATGAACTCACACAGCAAGGAAACGCTGGCATGGAGGCGGCTCGTAATTTTGTTGACAATATTAGAACGCAACTATTGAATAATTACAATGCCCAAAAATTACAACATCGCATTATTCTAACAGGTCGTGAACTGCCTGTCCAAGAAATTGAATCAAAATTTGAGAAGAAGCAAATTTTTCATGTTCTACCATATTATTTAAAACCAATAACCTATGAAGAAATAATGGATTATGAAAAATATATAGGAGAGACATATCTGCTGAATAATGACAAACGGGATTCATGGTGGAAGAAATACGGAGAACTTACAGGAAAAGAATATGAAAAACTTCCAGATACGCTAAGTAGCGATACTCTTATCGAAATAACTGCACAACCTCTCTTGAATTACTTGTTAGCAATAAACTATGACGTTGCTCAAGAAAATACTTCTTGGGGCGATATAAATCGCAATAAACTTTATGATATTTTATTTGATAATGTTTATAAGCGTGTTTGGGAAACAGATGGACAATGTGTTGCGGAGAAATTAAAAAAAGATGAATTCCAATCGGTCTTAGAAGAGATTGCCGTTTCCGCATGGCAAAGAGGAGAAAGTCGTACAACAACGTTAAATGCAATTATGGAAAGATGTAAAAAAAATGAATTGGATAAGTATTTAATATCATTTCAAGAAAATGCAAAAGAGAGCATATTAAATCTGTTAGTCGCATTTTATTTTCGTCAATTCGGTTTGGACGGCATTGATAAAACTTTTGAATTTACTCACAAAAGTTTTAGCGAGTTTTTAATTGCTAAAAAAATGGTGCGACAGATACGCACAATGGCAGTAAAGCTCAAACAGCAAAAAATAAAACATGATGGATGGACAGAAGAAACTGCGTTAATAAATTGGATTGACTTATGCGGAAGGATGCCTTTAAATTCTGATATTCACGATTTTTTATGTGATGAAATGCAAAGATATGAACAAGCGGAAGTTAAAGAGTGGCAGGACACTCTTTGTAAATTAATATCATATATGCTTAAATTTGGTATGCCCTTTGAAAAAATTTCTTTTAGACCAAAATTTATTGAAGAAACAGAAATGTCAAGAAATGCCGAAGAGTCACTTCTTGCAACTTTAAGCTCTTGTTCACGATTTTCAAATAAAATTTCTAAAATTAAATGGGAAGATGCTAAGTCTGCAGGCAAATGGCTTTCAAAATTGTATGGACAGAGTGATTCTGAATCCTTAATATTTACTTTTTCCTGTCTAAATAATCTTGATTTATCAAAAATGATATTATGCTTTAAGGATTTGTGTAATGCTAATTTACAAAAAAGTAATTTGCAAGAAGCCAGCTTAACAAGAGCATATTTAGAACGAGCAGATCTAAGGGATGCGGATTTAAGAAAAATCAATTTGAGAGAAACAAATTTGACTGGAGCTCTTTTATCCAATGTCGATTTTAGAGGAGCAGATTTGGCAGGAGCTAATTTACAGGGAACCGATTTAAATAATGCCAATTTAACTAAAGTTGATTTGACAGGAACGGATTTGAGGGGATCTGAGATGAAGGGAACCAATTTAACTGAAGCTAACTTGAGTGGTACAGATTTGAGCGAAGTCACTTTGGATGATGCCATTTTAAACGGAGCCGACTTAACAAAGGCAGACTTGAGCAAAGCCGATTTCAGAAAAACAAATTTGTTTTGCGCCAAACTAGAGGGAGCAACTTTACAAAAAAGTGATTTAAGTGAAGCAGATTTGCAAAAAGCTCTTACATCAGGAGCAATTCTTGTCTGAAGTATATATCGATATGTTTGAAGAAAAAATATGAAAATTAATCAGATAAAAGATATTGAAGTAAAAAAAGAAGGAGATAATTATAGCGTTATTATAGATTTAAATAAGTGTAAGTATTTATACCGTTATAGAGCTTATAACGAACTTACTCTAGGTGCTTTTGAAAAAGATCAGGTTTGGATGAGTTCGCCATTAAAATTTAATGACCCGTATGATGTTTCTTTGGCTTATTCAAAAAAAGGGATAAAGGATTATATCAAGAAAAAAGTAATTGATTTGTCAAAAATTACAAAATTTAATGAGAGGCAACTTTTTTGGTTTATATATAATCAAATGGATAAAATGACTGAAGCATTGATTAATAAGTTAAGAAGCACATATCACATAGCCTGTTTTTGTACAAATATACATGATGAAATTATGTGGGCGCATTACGCTGATTGTGGAAAAGGATTTGCTCTAAAATATGATATTGATGATTTTTATAAACAAAAACTACGGGATTTTAAGAACATCTTCCCGGTAGTTTATACTCAGAATAAAGCAAACGCAAGTATATTCATAAAAAGTGTTGTTGACAAGATTTGCTATGATTTATGTAAAAAACATGCCAATAGTCATGAAATGTCGATTATTGATATCCCAAAGGACGATTGGGCTCAAATATCATTACAATCCTTGATACTTAAGAAAAAATCATGGAAATATGAAAATGAATATAGATTGGTTGCAGACAACAGTAACCCTGAGTCGTTTTATAGGTGTTACGAAGGCATTAAGCCGATAGCAATATACTTAGGTGAATCTATGCCTGATAGTGAAAAAATAAAATTGATAGAATTAGCTGCTGGAAAGAGAATCGATGTTTATGTTATGAAATCTAATTATTCAAAAAATTATCTTGAAAGCTTAAAGTTAAAAATAGAGCGTGAAGAAAACAGGGAGTATCAAAGGGTTATATCCAAAGAGTTAGCTTCAAAAATTTAAGAAATGAGGAGGATGCAATGCCACCGGCATTAACGCAACATATGGCATCTTTCTACATTAGTTTTTGACGCGATTAAAATTTGTTAGTACGACTTCAGATTTAAAGGAGTATAGTTGATTATGGAAATAATAGAAAAAATCAATGTTTTAATCGTAACCGCTGCAGATGGGGAAGATCAGGCAGTAAGAAAAATTTTCGGGGAAGATTGGGAAAGAATTGCACCAACACCGTTGATAAAATTCTATTGGCATAAAATTACACTCAGATCAAAAAAAGATCGCCGTTTTACTATCGCATTGATCCGTTCAGATATGGGAGCTGATAATGCGGGACCAATAACTCAGAAAATGGTATCCCATTTACGACCTAATTTCATTGCTATGTGTGGAATTTGCGCTGGGCATCCGGATGATACTAAACTTGGTGAAGTAATCATTGCTAGTAAGGTCTTCCGCTATGATCGAAAATCAATTAAAATTTTACCTGATGGTTCATTAGACGAAAAATGGGACATTACAACTTTTTCATTAGCACAACCTTGGTGGCAGCTTGCGAAACTGTTAGATGAAGATATCCCAAATATTCGTGTTCATACAGCTCCAATGGCAACAGGTGAAGCGCTATGCCGTAACCCTGCAGTTTGGAAAGAAATCGGTAATTACGAACGAAAGTGCATCGGTTTGGAAATGGAAGCATCTGTTATTGGTCAGATCGGTCACATCGAAGAAAAACGATGGGTGGTAATTAAGGGAGTTTCAGATCACGCCACACCAGAGAAAAACGATCAATACCATATTTTGGCTAAAGAAAATGCAGCTATTGTACTAAAGGAATTTTTAGAGAATGTTGCCGATGAACTTCCAAGTATTGACGATGTAAGCGGTATTTGGGCTCCTCCCATTGTTTTTAAAGAAAAAACAATGAATCTAATGAACAACGCTCCAAGTACGCTGTTACATGCAAAAAATGAAAATGTGCCGTTTTCAGATGCAATTAGGCAACAAGAATTTGAAGCCTTACAAGCATTGTGTCAATCAGGTCAAGCTTCGCATGGTATTATTCAGCTTTTTATTGGTCCTGGAGGTATTGGAAAAACACGTCTAATGATTGAGTGGATAAGGCGTTTAAAAAACATGGACACTTCTTGGCAGACTTGCTTTTTAACGCAGGGTGTCGATCCGGCTAATCAAAACTTTAAAGATATATTTTCGCAGGACTATAATTTATTTTTTGCTATTGATTATGCGGAATGTCGGATAAATTTGAGTACAATTCTTCGAGTATTGATTGCCGCAGCTACAGAAAAACCAGATCGTATGATACGTGTGGTATTAGTAGCTCGCAATAAAGGCATTTGGTGGGAGGAACTCGCTTCGAATAATCTTGACATCAAAAGCTATCTCCATGATCATGTAGTGGAATTACAGAGTATTCCGATTCATGATAATATACGCCAACATCATTTCGATAGTGTATTTCATACCTTTGCGAAAATATTAAATAATTTTCCTACAGAAGAAACAAAAACAGATGTTTATACCATGTTGTCCGATCCACTTTTTGGAAGAACTCTTTATATACATATGGCAGCCTATGCAACAGTTGTCGGTTTAAATTTTACGGCTCAAACTCTTTTAGATGTTATTGTTAGTTATGAAAAACATTTTTGGGCAATACAATTTCGTCAAAAAATCGATGGAGATCAAGCTAAAGCAAAATTTATTAGAGAAACCGCACGTGTTCTTACAGCCCTAACCATGTTTGGTGGTGTCGATAATTACGATAAACTTTCAAATCTAATTAATATGTCTAAAGGTCCAGATGATGATCTATTTATAGAGTTCATTCGCAATTTCTATCCTCCGGCATATCCTTCAAAAATCGTTGGCTGTTTAGAACCTGACCTTTTAGGAGAACATCTTGTTTTTGATACTTTACGATCACTTCGAAATCATCCGATTCCTTTTAATGATTCTGTATTTCTAACAAATACATTTAATCTAACTGATGATCCTGATGAGTTACAACAGGCGTTTACTGTTTTAGGACGCATTGCTGAACATGACGCCTGTAAAACCAACTCTGTAAAAACAATGATCGAGGAGTGGCTATCTCTCCCTTTTGATGAGAGGCATCTCGGCAGCCGCTCTTTACCTGCCGTTGGTGCCGCTGTTTCTCTTGCAGAAAAAACAGCATTCTGTCCTATTCCTGATATTTTGACAAAAGCTCTTGAAAAATATGGATCAATTTCATTAGCATTAGAACTTTGGAAAGTGTTACCAAGTGATTCTGTAGCATTTCGTCGGCTTCAGCTCTGGGTTGCGAAAACCAATTTAAGCGACAAAAAAAATAAAGAACGCCTTACGTGTAATCAGCAATCCGAGTATGCAAATGCGTTGGTCTTTTACAGCACGGCGCTGGTTGAGTTAGGTCAACACGAAGATGCATTAGAAGCAATTTATGAAGCTGTTGATATATATCGGTTATTAGTTGAATCCGACACCGATATTTTTCTATCTGGTTTAGCAAGGAGTCTTGATAGTTTAGGGAATATCCTAAGCGAACTTGGTCAATACGAAAAAGCATTGGAGACAACTCATGAGGCAGTAGAAAAATATAGGTTGCTAGTTAAATCTCGTCCCGATGACTTTCTTTTCGATCTACCTGGGAGTATAAGTAATTTGGGAAATAGACTTAGTGAGCTTGGTCAGTTTGAGGAATCTCTGGAAGTCTATAATGAAGCAGTATGCAGTTATAGAACATTGAAGGAATCCTATCCTGATACTGTTTCTCCATATCTCGCTATGAGCCTTAATAATTTAGGAAATAATTTTAAAGAATTAGGTCGGCATGAGGAAGCAATAAAAATAATTCAAGAAGCTGTAGATATATACCAGTCACTGACTGAATCTCGTCCTGATGCCTATATTCCGTATTTTGCTGATAGCCTTATTAGTCTTGGGCATAACTTCACAGAATTAGGTAAACACAATGAGGCATTAAAAGCGACCAGTAAAGCGGTGGATAATTACCGAGCACTAACAAAATCCCATTTAAATAATTTTCTTCCCGATCTGGCAATGAGTCTCGATAATCTTGGAAATAACCTTTGCAAACTGGGTAAGAAAAATGAAGCACTGGAAACAACACAAGAAGCTGTGAATATGTATAGATCATTATCTGTATCATATCCAGATACCTTCCTTTCAGATCTTGCGAGGAGTCTGGATAATCTAGGTATCAGGCTCAGCAATTTTGGTCACCACAAAGAAGCATTGAAAGCGACACAAGAAGCTGTAGATATATACCAGTCACTATCCAAATCATTTCCCGATATCTTTTTATTCCATTTGGCAAGAAGCTTGAATAATTTAGGTGTGAGGTACAGCAATCTTGATCAACACGAGGAGGCATTGGAGGTAACTCGTGTCGCCGTGGATACATACCGTTTATTATACACTTCATATCCTGATACCTACCTTTCTCATTTGGCAAGGGGTTTAAACAATTTAGGGAATAAGCTCAGCGACCTTGATCGTAACAAAGAGGCATTAGAAATTGCACAAGAAGCGGTAGAAAAATATCGGCAATTGGTTGTAACATATCCTGATACTTTTCTTCCCGAATTGGCAATGAGTCTTTATAATTTAGGAGTCTCTTTTAATTATCTTGGTCTACATGAAGATGCATTAAAAGTAACAATAGAGTCAGTGAGTATATATCAACCATTGGCTGAATCCCATCCTGATGTATTTCTTCCTGATTTGGTAATGAGTCTTAATAGTTTGGGAGCTACACTCAGCGAGCTTGGTCGATATGAAGAAGCTCTAGAAATCTATAAAGAAACGACCCCTGTCACCAGACAACTTCAAAAAAATCATTCACATATTTTTGAAGAACATTTATATCAAAATCTTCTTGGAAAAAATCAAGTATTGCAGAAGTTTGGAAGGGAAAATGAGATGCCTCTGGAAGAAATTTCAGAGTTAAAGGAACTTAAATTTAAGTTTTCTTAGGTATATAGATAAAAAACTGTTCAGAAGTCTCTTTGACAAAGACTTTTTACTATAAATCCTTAATTTATGAATAGAATCTAAAAACCACTTCCTTCTTTAGAATCATTAATAATTTTTCGCGCATTACTGTCTGCTGATCTTTTTACTCTTTTCAATGCAGGATAATAGTTTATTATCGGGTG